>Ga0310690_10006212_pt1 | contig 15804 bp, 10 predicted proteins | sample AusTroGonzalo_MG_2_FD_207661 | JGI IMG/M metagenome (GOLD analysis project Ga0310690, IMG submission 207661) | Bovine rumen microbial communities from tropical cattle in Woodstock, Queensland, Australia - Gonzalo_04 (v2) (version 2) | ecosystem: Host-associated > Mammals > Digestive system >... | reverse complement strand
TTCCAGAGATTCTCGATGGCCATGATGTGCTGGGAGTTGCTCAGACAGGAACAGGAAAGACAGCCGCATACCTGCTACCGATTCTCTCCATGCTTGACGATGGAGGCTATCCTGAAGATGCCATCAACTGCATCGTAATGTCGCCCACCCGTGAACTGGCCCAACAGATAGACCAGGCCATGGAGGGTTTTTCATACTATCTTAATGATGTGAGCAGTATTGCCGTCTATGGTGGCAACGATGGTTCACGTTTTGATCAGGAAATCAAGAGTCTGAGAGGCGGAGCGCCTGTGGTTATCGCCACTCCAGGCCGTCTGCTCAGTCACCTGAAGGTCGGCAATCTGGACCTCTCACGCACGTCATTTTTTGTGCTCGACGAAGCCGACCGTATGCTCGACATGGGCTTTATGGAAGATATCCTTCAGATTAACAAACTGCTGCCGGAGAATTGTCAGAAGGTGATGTTCTCAGCCACCATGCCTGCCAAGATTCGCGAGTTGGCTGTATCCCTGCTCCACAACCCCATAGAAGTGAAACTCAAGGTGAGCCGTCCGGCAGAAAAGATTCACCAGATGGCCTATATCTGCTACGAGCCCCAAAAAGTACGTATTATAGAAAACATCTTCAAACAGGGCGACTTAAAGCGTGTGATTATCTTTTGCGGAAAGAAAGACAAGGTGAAGGATATCAATCGCACATTACAAAAGCTGAAAATCAATTGTGCACCCATGCATAGCGACCTGACCCAGGCCGAACGTGATGATGTGATGTACCGTTTCAAGGCCGGACAGGTTGACGTCTTGGTAGCCACCGATATCGTAGCCCGAGGCATTGATATAGATGACATCAGAATGGTTATCAACTTCGATGTGCCCCACGATAGTGAAGATTACGTTCATCGCATAGGCCGAACGGCCCGAGCTGATCGTGACGGCGAAGCCATCACTTTCGTTAGCGACAACGACTTCCGTTTTTTCAAGCCTATTGAACATTTCCTTCAGAAAGAGATAGAGAAACTTCCTTTACCTGAAGGACTTGGAGAAGGTCCCGACTACCAGGCCATGAAGGAGGTCCGGAAAGGCGGCCGTGGTCGTGGCCGCAGTCATCGACAAGGTCACAAACGGTCTGGCACGCATTTTGCTAAATCTTCTTCGAACAAACATAAAAAAGGAAACTCATGACGAATCAGTTTTCACCAAAAGTCTCAGAGATTCTGGCCTTCTCACGTGAGGAGGCTCAGCGTCTTTCTTGCAGTTACGTAGGTCCGGAACATCTGTTACTGGCTATGATGCGCTTGAAAGACGGTCCCGTATTTGACATCTTCCAGAGACTCTCCATCAAGAAAGAAGATATCAAGTCATCATTGGAAATGAAACTCCACGATACAAATGGGCTGCTCCAGCCCACAAATGCGGAGGAGTTGCTTCTGAACGAGAGCGCCAACAACATCTTGAAGCTGGCTGTTCTTGAGGCACGTATGCAACACGAGCAATGCGTTGACGAACAGCATCTGCTGCTGGCCATTCTGCATGACCGTGCCGAGAACGAAGCAAAACAGATATTAGAAAACAAGAATATTTACTATTCCGATGTCATGAATCTGCTGAAAGCTCCTCAGACCAAGGATGCGCTCCAATTGCCTGATGAGGATGAGGAAGAGACAGATGACCAGACTTCACAAGTCACACAAACAGCAACAAGCAGTCCGAAAAGTAAGTCCAAGACTCCTGTTTTGGATAATTTCTCTACTGACCTGACACAAGCTGCCCTCGAGGGCAAGCTTGACCCCTGTGTAGGACGTGAGCAGGAGATTCTGCGTCTGATGGAAATCCTGGGACGCCGTAAGAAGAACAACCCCATACTGATTGGCGAGCCTGGTGTAGGCAAGAGTGCCATTGTTGAAGGCCTGGCACAGATGATTGCCCAACGAAAGTGCTCACCCATGTTCTTTAACCGTCGCATCGTGAGCCTTGACATGACAGGTATTGTTGCAGGAACAAAGTATCGTGGACAGTTTGAAGAGCGCATCCGTGCCCTTCTCAAGGAGATAGAACAGACACCAAATATTATCGTCTTTATTGACGAGATTCACACTATTATCGGTGCTGGCTCCACACCAGGCAGCATGGATGCTGCCAACATCATGAAGCCCGCATTGGCACGTGGTGTTATCCAGTGCATTGGTGCCACCACACTCGACGAATACCGTAACAGTATTGAGAAAGACGGTGCTCTGGAACGTCGTTTCCAGAAGGTTCTCGTAGGACCTACCACTGCTGAACAGACTTTACAGATTCTGCATAACATCAAAGACCGATACGAGGAACATCATCATGTAGAGTATTCCGAGGATGCTATCGTGGCATGTGTCAAATTGACAGAACGCTATATGACTGACCGTGCACAGCCTGACAAGGCTATTGATGCAATGGATGAAACAGGTTCCCGCGTACATCTTAGGAATGCACAGCTACCGCCCGAGATTGATGAGCTGGAGAAACAACTCGATGAGATAAAAGACAAGAAGCAGCAGGCTGTGAGCAACCAGGATTATGAGTTAGCTGCCGGCTATCGTGACAGACAGTCAGCATTAGAGAAACAGTTGGCAGAGGTTCAGGCCAAATGGTTTGCCGGCAATTCCGAAGAACGACAGACTGTCACCGAAGTCGAGGTATCGGATGTGGTATCTATGATGACTGGCATCCCCGTTCAGCGTATGGCTGAGAGCGAAGGAGTCCGTCTGAAGGACATGGCTCCCAAGCTGAAAGCCAGCGTCATTGCACAGGATGCTGCCATCGACAAGATGGTGAAAGCCATCCAGCGCAATCGTGTGGGATTGAAAGACCCCAACCACCCCATTGGTGCCTTTATGTTCTTGGGTCCAACGGGTGTTGGTAAGACCTATTTAGCTAAAAAGCTGGCAGAGCAGATGTTTGGCTCTGCCGATGCACTCATTCGTGTAGATATGAGTGAATATACAGAGGCGTTCAACGTCTCCAGGCTGATTGGTGCGCCTCCAGGATATGTAGGCTATGAAAAAGGCGGACAGCTTACAGAACGTGTTCGTCGTAAGCCTTATAGCATCGTGTTACTCGATGAGATAGAAAAAGCCCACAGCAATGTGTTCAACCTGTTGTTGCAGGTACTCGACGAGGGACGGCTTACTGATGGAAACGGTCGCTTCGCGGATTTCCGTAACACTGTCATTATCATGACTTCCAACGCAGGTACCCGCCAGCTGAAGGAGTTCGGTAACGGCATTGGTTTCACCGCCTCTACACTAGGTATCAACATGAACGAGAAAGACCGCGAACATGCCCGTTCTATTATACAGAAGGCACTATCCAAACAGTTCTCGCCAGAGTTCCTCAACCGTCTTGATGAAATCATCACCTTCGATCAGTTAGACTTGGAAGCTATTAAACGGATTATCGATGTCGAACTGAAAGGACTCATTAAGCGTATCAAGGATCTGGGTTATGACATGCAGTTGACAGATGCCGCCAAAGTCTTCGTGGCCACCAAAGGCTATGATGTACAGTTTGGTGCCCGTCCTCTGAAACGTGCCATCCAGAACTATATCGAGGATGGTGTCTGCGAGATGATTCTCGACGAAAGCATCAAGCAGGGTTCCGTTATTGTAATCGACAAACATCCCGACAAGGAAGAACTTTCCATTCAATTACAAACAACAATTCAAAGTGATTAAACCTCAGTTCAACAAGCGTGAGGTTTTGGTGTTCCATCATTTTCAGCGCAAAGGCTATTCTGTCTTTGCCAGTTTGGGACGCGAAGTCATCATCTCTGTACTCAGCGTGGCTACACTCTCTGCAGCCAAAGCCGAGGGTATCAGCGATGAGACATGGCGTGTGGACTCCACCAAAGCCCCAGCTCGCGAAGTGACGCTCGATGATGTATGCGTCATGGGCTCCCGAGCCCCCCTGACCGTGAGTCAGGCTGCGAGAATGGTAACTGTACTGAGCCGCGAGGACATTGCGCAGGCTCCGGTACAAAGTATTAACGATTTGCTCAAGATGGCTGTCGGCATCGATGTCCGACAACGCGGGCCTTTAGGTTCACAGACCGACATCTCCATTCGCGGAGGCACCCAAGAGCAAATCACGGTCCTGCTTAATGGCATCAACATCTGTGATCCACAGACAGCCCACAACACCATTGACCTGCCGTGCGACCTGAGCGATATCGTGCGTATCGAGGTGCTTGAAGGTCCTGCTGGACGTATCTACGGCACCTCGTCACTCGTCGGCGCCATCAATATCGTAACCACATCCCAGAATAAAGGTGCAGAAGTCTATGCCGAAGGCGGCTCGTATGGATACGGAAAGATTGGCGGACGTATGTCCTTAGGCAACAATTCCATATCATCATCCTACACCCGCAGCGACGGCTATTCACGTTCCACGAGCGGTAGGCTTAACACCGACTTCAGCGGTTCAAAGGTTTTCTATCAAGGCTGCTACGATGATGAACAGGTACGACTGTCATGGCACGTAGGCATAGCTGACAAAGGCTGGGGCTCTGGCACGTTCTATGCCACCCCCCGGTGGCAAGCCGACGAACAATACGAACATACCACTAAGATTTATTCCGCCCTGCAAGGCGAGAACAAACGCGGCTTCATTCACTTTATACCCGCCATCTATTGGAATCAGAATCGCGACCGCTATGAAGGTTATCGGGGACAACCGGACATCATGAAGTATAATTACAACCGTTGCGACGTATATGGTCTGAAGCTTAACAGCTACTTTGACTGGATGCTTGGTCGCACGGCTTTTGGTGCTGAACTAAGAAACGAGGACTTGGTGAGTGGCAACCTGGGAGAGCCGCTCTTCAACACACACCATATAGCCGGAACAGACCGCGACTATACGCTGGGCGTTAATCGCACCAATATCTCTGCCCATCTGGAACATAACCTACTACTCCAAAGGTTCACTCTTTCTGCAGGTTTCGTGGCTGCCAAGAGCACGTGGAGCAGCATGAACATGACCATCTATCCTGGTGTCGATATCAGTTATGTGGCATGGGAGAATCCTTCCAAACATAAGCTGAAGCTCTTTGCCTCGTATAACACATCGCTGCGGCTGCCATCATTCACGGAGATGTATTATAAACTGCAAGGCTATGCTGCCGACCCGCATCTGAAACCGGAAGAGATGCAGGCCATTGAGGTAGGTGCGCACTATCAGTCTGAGGCATTGCAGGCCAAACTAACAGCCTATCATCATCACGGTAAAGATATGATTGACTGGGTGATGGACACGCGACATGGTGAACAGGCACAATGGCAGAGCGTTAACCACACTAAGGTCAACTCCTACGGCATTGAGGCTAACGCTACGATAGACCTTCGCCACCTGCTGAAGCTGGACAGTCACCGGTCTACGTTAGACATCTCATATAATTATATTGAACAGGATAAGGAGTTGGAGCCAGGCATCGTTTCACAATATGCTTTGGAATATCTACGTCACAAGCTGGTAGCACGACTTCAGACGGATATCTGGCAACAACTCAGCATGGGCTTGAGCTGTCGTTGGCAAGACCGCGTAGGCTCATACACCAGTTTCAGCGGCGAGGTTTGCGACTATCGTCCCTATGCATTGGTCGACGCCCGCATCCAGTGGGAAGCGCCGCGCTATACGCTCTATGCCGAAGCCAACAACCTGTTGGATAACCGCTCGTATGTAGATTTTGGCAACGTACAGCAGCCTGGTCTCTGGCTTATCGCCGGCGTTAAGATACGCCTGTTACAATAACACTTTCGGATGCAAGGCACAGGCTTTTTCGAAGAAAAATCCATTTTCGTTTGGTTTTTCCCTCGAATTACAGTACCTTTGCATCCGAAATTGCAATTTTATAGGAAAAATGATCATAGATAAAATCAACGAACTCCTTCAGCAACTGGATACGCTGAAGGCCAGCAACGCCGAAGAAGTCGAACAGCTTCGTTTGAAATACTTGAGTAAGAAGGGCGAAATCCCTGAGTTAATGAATGATTTCCGTTCCGTTCCTGCCGACCAGAAGAAAGAGGTGGGAATGAAGATTAACGAACTGAAGCAGCGCTTCACCGACCGTATCAACCAGCTGCGCGAGGAGTGCCAGACTCAGGAAGGTGGCGACGAGGCCATCGACCTCACCCGCACACCCTACCCCATCCAGTTGGGTACGCGCCATCCACTTACCATTGTCACCAACGAGATTATCGACATCTTCTCGCGCATGGGCTTCGTATTAGCCGACGGCCCTGAGGTGGAGGATGACCTGCATGTGTTCACCAAGATGAACTTTGCTGCCGACCACCCCGCCCGCGATATGCAGGATACCTTCTTTGTCAGTCAGCATCCTAACGATGTCACCAAGAATATCCTTCTGCGCTCGCACACGTCGAGCGTGCAGGCACGCGTGATGGAGAATATGCATACCGAGGACGGCAAACTTACCGCTCCTATCCGCGTCATCTGTCCGGGTCGTGTCTATCGTAACGAGGCCATCACAGCCCGCGCTCACTGCTTCTTCCATCAGGTCGAAGGTCTGTATATCGACAAGAACGTGTCGTTCACCGACCTGAAGCAGGTGCTGCTCTCGTTTGCCAAGGAGATGTTTGGTGCTGATACTAAGATTCGCTTGCGCCCCTCATATTTCCCCTTCACGGAGCCTTCTGCCGAGATGGATATCTCATGCTTTATTTGTGGCGGCGAAGGTTGCGGTTTCTGCAAACACACCGGCTGGGTAGAGATCCTGGGATGTGGCATGGTTGACCCCAACGTGTTGGAACAGTGCGGAATAGACTCAAAAGAGTATAGCGGCTATGCCTTCGGTATGGGAGTCGAGCGTATTACCAACTTGAAGTATCGCGTTTCTGACCTGCGTATGTTCTCTGAAAACGACACCCGTTTCTTGGAGGAATTCCAGTCGGCATAACAGAGCGACACCAGATTGTTAAAGGATGTTATCCGGTGTAAAGTTTCTGTCAAAATGTTTTTTTATTTGAAGAAAAAGTAATACCTTTGCACCCGCAAAACAGACAGAGACGCTAAATGGTGCGTTAGTTCAGTAGGTTAGAATGCCTGCCTGTCACGCAGGAGGTCACGAGTTCGAATCTCGTACGCACCGCCTCTCAGGTCTGCAAGCACTCAAAATATTATGGATTGGTGCGTTAGTTCAGTAGGTTAGAATGCCTGCCTGTCACGCAGGAGGTCACGAGTTCGAATCTCGTACGCACCGCAAAAACGAAGGCTCATTGATTTCTGGAATCGATGGGCTTTTTAACTATCAATCAAGCATACCAGACTGAGACTATGAGTAAGAAGATTTTTATTACCGTTATGTTGGTAGCTATGACGTTGGGTGCATTCGCCCAGCAGCGTACCACACGACTCACCCTTTACCGTCAGTTCAAACCCTCAACCATCACGTTGAAGACCGGTCAGAAGATCAAGCAGTCGCTCACCAATGTGTTCCTCAAGAACAGCACACTGGTCTATCTGAAGGGCGAATACACGATGGAGGCAAACATGGATAATATAGCCTTTGTAGAGTTTGACGACCGCACCTATGTGAACATCAACAACCAGTTGGCATATCTGGTTGACTCTGTTGGCGACAACTGTGTGTACCGCATCGACATCTTCGATATGGATGCCTACAATGCCCAGTTGCGCAATAATGTGAATATCAACGCTATACCGTCGTTCTCTGGCGACATGATCAGCACCTCAAGCGTAGATCTGAATACCGAGGAAGACTATAAGTTCCCCGTGTTCCCCCACTTCTACCTTTCTTATAATGGTGAGATCATCAAGGCCCACGAGCGTGAGATATCCCGTCGTCTTCCTAAAGACGAGGACATCCGCCGCAAATACCGCACAGCCATCAGCATGGACGGTTTCTCATGGATTGAGAATGAAAGCGTGGTAAGCGTACTGAAGGCCATCACTCCCAGCAAGGAAGAGGAGAAAACAGAGCCCTAAAGTACCCTACCCCTCGTAAAACCTAAATCAACTGACATGAAGGATATCAAGACCTATTATCGTACCGCCATCAAGGTGGCGGATACGATGATGAAAGATCCGAAGAACAGTGTCAACGAAGTACTCAAGACACAGCTCGGTTACAAATCGGGCATCAAGGGTTTCTTCTCTGACCCCTGGAACTGGCTCTTCTTCGCCCACCCACTGACTCTGGGCGGGCGAATCCTCTATGTCTATATGAAGTACAAAGAGCGTCAGCGCGTGGAGATGGAGATTATGAAGCGCAACATCATTGCCAAGCAACAGGCCATCATCAAGAAGATGGAGCAGGAGTGCAATGAGAACGAGGCGCAGCGTAAGAACCTTCAGGAAACCGTTGACTTTCTCGAAGAGACGCTTCGACGCATTGAGGAGAGTAAGAAAAAGAAATAACCAAGTAACTAAAAATCCGTAACAAGCCGCCATGTCCGAGATAATTTACACCGACGACGAGAAAAAGACCCTCGGCGTGATGAAGATGCAGGAGGACGACCTCGCCCGTCTGCAGCAGCAGAACGATAGTCACCACCAGCAGCTGGACCGTATGGGACAACGGTTGGAGGAGATGAAGCAACGCGCCAGGCAACTGGCTGAGGACGAAGGTATTGAGTTGCCTAAGGAGCGCCACTACCCTGTTGCTGACAAACCCACGAAACAGATTCCCACAGAAGATATCCCTTCGTGGCAGTCGCTCGAAGAGCGTGCTGCCCAAGGCGACAGTACCCTTGATATCACCATTGAAGACCTGCTCAGCATCAACGAGATAGCAGGTGCTAAAGCTGACGCCAAGCGTATCAACGAGCAGTTTGCCAAGCTTACCGGACTCAGCAAGCGTGACATTGCCTTTCTCTCTATTGCCGCCAGTATTCAGACTGCCCGTTGGGTGATGATGCCCAAGATTGCAGGCTATCTGGGCAAGTCGGGAAAGGTGCTCGCCGCCCTCTCGCCGTCAGCCATCGCCATGCTCGAGACACAAGCCAACCCCGACGAAAAGCAGCTGGCCGTCATCGACGAGGCCAACCGTGAGTTTCAGGAGGAGGCAGAATGGAATGCCGAGGAGATACCCGAGGGTGAGAAGTCGTGGGAGGACATCCTTCAGGATAAGGACCGCGACGTAGAAAAGACCTTCAACAACGATGCCATGAACTGGATATTCGGCATCGTCAACAATATTACCGGCACCAAGACCGGCAGTAACTTCAAGACCGTTGACGAGATGAGTGGCGAGACTGTTAACACCACCACTATCTTCTCCGATGCTTTCAAAAGCGTTAAGAAAGACTGGCTCCGCCTGCCGGCAGCCGTCTATGCGCAGTATGCCCGTCAACGTGTGGCCAACGGCGAAGAAGCGCCCGACCTGCTGGCACCTGTCACTCAGGCCTTCTCTCCCGAAATGGTTGGCGACCTCTACAAGGCGCAGTTCTCCGAGCTGGCCGCCATGCGCGACCTCACCGTCATAGGACAGCAGGCTGCTATTCCCCTGATTATCAACATGGCCATCGGTCTGCTACATGGCTATATGTATGACCCGGAGACCGACGGTCCGCGCGAGTTCTACGATGCCCGCACCAGGAAGATTCTCTCGCTGTCAAACATGCTGGCAGCAGCTTCAAACCTCACCTACACCGCCATTACCGAAGACTGGACACGCGTTGACGTAGGTGGACTGATGGTGACAGCCACCCGCGCCATACAAGACGGTTCTTTCCTAATTAATTTACGTGAGGAGTTTATCCGTCGCCATCTGGACAAAGTCTACGAGAAAGAGCTGGAGGACATTGAGCGCCATTTCCAAAGCCTTCCCGACACCACCGAGCACGATGTTCAGAACGTGTAGGTGAAGCCCAGCGACGAGTATTCCTTAAACTGCCAGTATCCCAAATCGTCGTCCCAGTTGTTGGAGTCGTCGAAACGTGGGAACAGGAACAAGTTTGCCGAGATGTATTTCGACACCTTCAGTGTGAACGTATTTTCCCACTCCAACTCCGAACGTTGGTAGCTGGTGAATCCATAGAGACGCGACTTCCATGTAACATTATCGTTGATCACCCATGTCAGCGAGGCTGTCAGCTGCGAACCGAAGTCAGTCAGCGAGTGATTGTGGTCTTCAATCTTCACACCAAAGCTCTGTGCCAGGTTCGAGCGGTCCACATAGCGGTAGTTGACGGCCAGGGGCGACATGTTGATGGTACCAGTCAGTTTCTTGTTCATAGCCTCCACCTTATAGTCCATACCAAGACCCACACTCAGATTGAAGGGTGACATGAAGTCCGAGAACGTCTTCGTATTGTTGGCTTTGTAACCACGCGTAAACTGCGTATAGGCCAGCAGCTGCAAGGTGTAGTACCAACGGTTGGCAGCCTGCAGTCCTATCTTTCCGGTATAACGTATCAGGTCTTCGTTGGTCTTGAAGGTGTGCACGGTATCCGACGGTGACGTCTGGAAACCGAGTTTCAACTCCAGCTTATTCTCCCACTTCCATTTCGACTTGTTGTCGTAGTTAGCCTCCAGCGTCAGGCTGGCCACGGCGGCATAGTTGTTTTCACCACCTTTATACCAGTTGCCCGACACATAGTTCTGCATGAACTGCAGGTAGCCGTCGCCCTTATACTTCCAGAAGTTAGGCTTTTCGATGACAACCTCCACAGGCTTGTCCTCTGCAATCTCAGGCATGGGAGCACTCTGTTCCACCATCTCCACCTCCTGCTGCACCACCGTCTGTTCTATGATATCCATGCGCAGCGGTCCGGCTTCCTCCTGCTCGCTCTGTGTCACCTGCACCAGATCGGGTCGGTTCAGATACACGTGCATCAGGGCCTGGTCAATAGCACCACTCACCTCATCAGGGTCTGACGAGGCTATCGACAACTGGTTGCCGGCAACTGAATGATAGAACGTCAACGGAGCAAAAAGACGATAATACTGACCGTTCTTCAAATCCACTCTTTCTGCGGCACTGGCGCCTAGCGCAAATGCCGCTACCATAAATAATGCAAATTTTCTCATAACTGCGTGCAAAGTTAAGATTTTTTTTTGTAACTTTGCACCTTGTTTTAGAAAAAGTAGTAAAAAATCATAAATAATGAACAGAAACACATTAATAGGATTCAGTCTCATCGCTGTGGTGCTGATACTTTTCTCGTATCTGAACACCCCTTCGCAAGAGCAAATTGAGGCTTACAACCGTCAGCAGGACAGCATTGCAGCTGTCAAGCAGCAACAAGCAGCCAAAACCGTCCAGCAGGATAGCAGCCAGCCGCAGCCCGCTGTGGTGGCCGACTCCACCGACCTCTTCTTCCCTGCCCTCAACGACTCTGTGGCAGGACCTAACCGTCTGGTGGTGCTTAAGAACGACTCGCTCGAGTTGGCATTCAACACCAAGGGCGGCACCATTGCCAGTGCCCGCATCCTCGGTCATAAGGACACGTTGAACAATTATGGCATTACGCTGTTCGACGGTCAGAGTCAGCAGATGAACTTCGTGCTGAAGAGCGTCAACAAGTATATCAACACGCAGGACCTGAACTTCACCGAGTCTGTCGATGCCGACGGCTCGCTCATCATGACGGCCCAGGCTCTGGGCAACGGTTCACTGGTGTTCAAGTACACGCTGGGCCCCGACTACCTGCTCCATTTCTCGATGCAGGCCGTAGGTCTGGCCGGACAGCTCGACCCCACCAGCAAGGAGGTGGTCATCCAGTGGCAGGACTCTTGCCGTCAGCAGGAGAAAGGCTTCACGTTCGAGAACTACCGCTCGGCTCTTACCTATAAGTTCCACGATGGTGGTACCGACTATCTGAACGAGACCTCTGACAAGAAAGAGACTATAGAGGAAGCCATTGACTGGGTGGCCTTCAAGAACCAGTATTTCTCGGCAGTGCTCATCTCTAAAGACGGCTTCAACGCCGGTGCCGAGCTCACCAGCACGCCGCTTGAGAAGGACACACGCATCCTGAAGAACTACGAGGCCCGCCTCACTACCAAGTTCGACCCCACAGGTCTGCAGCCCTCAGAGTTTGAGATGTTCCTCGGTCCCAACGACTTCCGCCTTATCCAGAACGTAGAGGAGCAGAGCCAGTTTGGCAAAGACCTCGATCTCGAGCGCCTGGTATATCTGGGATGGCCCCTGTTCCGCTTCATCAACCGCTGGTTCACACTCTACATCTTCGACTGGCTCACCAAGCTGGGTCTGCCTATGGGTATCGTGCTCATCCTCATCACCCTGCTGCTCAAGGCCATCACCTTCCCTATGGTGAAGAAGAGCTATATGTCGAGTGCCAAGATGCGCGTGCTGAAACCGAAACTCGACGAGGCCACGAAGGAGTTCAACAAGCCCGAAGACCAGATGCAGAAGCAGCAGGCCATGATGGCGCTGTATTCAAAATATGGAGTGTCGCCCCTGGGCGGCTGTCTGCCCATGCTCATCCAGATGCCTATCTGGATTGCCATGTTCAACTTCGTGCCTAACGCCATCCAGCTGCGCCGCGAGTCGTTCCTGTGGATGGACGACCTGTCAACCTATGATCCTATCTTCGAGTGGGGCTTCAACATCTGGGGTATCGGCGACCACCTGTCGCTCACCTGTGTGCTGTTCTGCGTCAGCAACCTGCTCTACTCTTACATGACCATGCGCCAGCAGCGCGACCAGATGGTAGGTCAGCAGGCCGAGCAGATGAAGATGATGTCGTGGATGATGTACATCATGCCTTTGATGTTCTTCTTCATGTTCAACGACTACTCCAGCGGTCTTAACTTCTACTACTTCATCTCGCTGTTCTTCTCAGCTGCCATCATGTGGACGCTGCGCAAGACCACCGATGATGCCAAGTTGCTGGCCATCCTCGAAGCCAAATACAAGGAGAACCAGAACAACCCCAAGAAGATGAGTGGCCTGGCTGCCCGTCTCGAGGAGATGCAGAAGCGTGCCGCCGAGATTCAGAAGCAGCAGCAACAGCAGAACCGCAAATAATCACCTAAACCGCAAACCAATACAACAATGAAAATAGGATTCGACAACGAGAAATATCTTAAGATACAGTCAGAACATATCCGCGAGCGCATAGCACAGTTCGACGGCAAGCTCTATCTGGAGCTGGGCGGCAAGCTCTTCGACGACCATCACGCCTCGCGTGTGCTACCCGGCTTTAAGCCCGATTCCAAGCTGCGCATGTTTGCCCAGTTGCGCGACCAGATGGAGATTGTCATTGTGGTCAGCGCCGAGGATATTGAGAAGAATAAGGTACGTGCCGACCTGGGTATCACCTACGATGAGGATGTGCTCCGCCTGCGCGAGGAGTTCATGAACCGCGACTTCATGGTGGGCTCGGTGGTCATCACCCACTACAACGGCCAGAACGCTGCCGACCAGTTCCGCCATCGCCTTGAGCGAATGGGCATCAAGTCGTATGTGCACTACCTCATCGACGGCTATCCCCATAACGTGGAGCTCATTGCCAGCGACGAGGGCTTCGGCAAGAACGACTATGTGGAGACCTCGCGCGAGCTGGTCATCATCACCGCTCCTGGTCCTGGCTCCGGCAAGATGGCTGTATGCCTCTCACAACTCTACAACGAGAACAAGCGCGGCATCCGTGCCGGCTACGCCAAGTTCGAGACATTCCCCGTGTGGAACCTGCCCCTGAAGCATCCTGTGAACATTGCCTACGAGGCAGCTACCGCCGACCTGAACGATGTCAATATGATCGACCCCTTCCATCTGGAGGCCTACGACAAGATTGCCATCAACTACAACCGCGACATTGAGATTTTCCCCGTGCTCAACGCCCTGTTCGAGGGCATCTACGGCGAGAACCCCTATAAGTCGCCCACCGACATGGGTGTCAACATGGTGGGCTTCTGCATCAGCGACGACGAGGTGTGCTGCAATGCCTCTCGCGAGGAGATTATCCGTCGCTACTACGACGCCACCAACAAGCTGGCCGACGGTGCCGACAACGAGCGCGAGGTCAACAAGATTCTGATGCTCTTCAATCAGGCCAAGATTACCACAGCCTACCGTCGTGTCACGGTGGCTGCACAGGCCAAGCAGGAGCTCACCGACCACACCGCTGCCGCCATGGAGCTGGAAGACGGTACCATCATCACCGCCAAGTCATCGCCCCTGCTGGGCTGCAGCGCCGCCTTGCTGCTCAATGCCACCAAACATCTGGCAGGCATCAGCCACGAGGTGAAGCTCATTCCGCAGAGCATGATCGAGCCTATTCAGAAAACCAAGATTGAATACCTGGGCGGCAAGAACCCCCGCCTCCATACCGACGAGGTGCTAGTGGCACTCAGCGTGCTGTCAAAAGACGACGAGCAGTGCCGCGACGCACTGGCCCAACTGCCCCGTCTGCGTGGCTGTCAGGTTCACTCCACCGTCATGCTGTCCGAGGTTGACCGTAAGATTTTCAAGAAATTGGGTTGCGGACTGACCTGCGACCCCGTCAGAAAAAAATAAATAGCATACACTATGGAAAGAACATGGAGATGGTTTGGCAAGAAAGACAAGATTACGCTTGCCATGCTGAGACAAATCGGCGTCGAGGGCATCGTCACAGCCTTGCATGACGTGCCTCTGGGCGAAGTGTGGACCCGTGAGAAGATTCGCGACCTGCGCGAGTATATCGAGAGCTACGGCATGCGCTGGAGCGTCGTCGAGAGCCTGCCCGTGGTCGAGACCATCAAGTACGGCGGTCCTGACCGCGACCACCAGATTGAGGTCTATAAAGAGAGCCTCCGCAACCTCTCGGCCGAGGGAATCCATTGCATCTGCTATAACTTCATGCCCGTGCTCGACTGGGCCCGCACCGACCTGTTCCACAACAATCCCAACGGTGCCACCAACCTCTACTTCAACTATGCCGAGTTTGCCTACTTCGACATCTATATCTTGAAGCGCGAGGGCGCGCGCGAGGAATGGGCACAGTTCCAGTTCCCTGCTGGTGTGGGCGAAGGCCGCAACGTGCTGCAGGAGTGCGACGAGCTGGCTAAGACCATGACTCCCGAAAAGGACCACAAGCTGGTGGAGAACATCATCATCAAGACCCAGGGTTTTGTCAGCGGCAATTTCTCTGAGAAAGACGAGGCTCCCATCCAGAAGTTCCGTGAGTTCCTCGACCTCTATAAAGGCATCGACAAGGCTCAGCTGCGTCAGAACATGAAGTACTTCCTCGAGGCCATCATGCCTACGTGCGAGGAGTGCGGCATGAATATGTGCGTACACCCCGACGATCCCCCTATCGAGATTCTCGGCCTGCCCCGCATCGTACGTACCGAGGAGGATATCCAGTGGTTCCTCGATGCTGTGCCCAACAAGCACAACGGTCTCACCTTCTGCGCCGGTTCGCTGTCAGCAGGTGCCTATAACAACGTGGTCGAGCTGGCAAAGAAGTTCGCCTCGCGCACCCATTTCGTACACCTGCGCTCGTGCCATATCTTCCCCAATGGCGACTTCACCGAGGCCAGCCACCTGGGCGGACGTGCCGACCTCATCGAGCTGGCACGTATCTTCGAGAAGGAGAACCCCAACCTCCCCATGCGTGTGGACCACGGCATGACGTTTACCGACGAGCCTGGCGGCATCCTCGACGAGAGCAGCCACGGCCATAATGCCGGCTACACCCTGCTGGGTAGAATGTTCGCCCTCGGACAGGTGCAGGGCATCCTTGCCACCGTGGACCGTGAGCTGGGCATTGAATATAAGCAACCCGGATTCTTTGATTAAAGACCATAAAACAAAAGCAGAGGGCACGAAATTTCGCGCCCT
>Ga0310690_10006211_pt1 | contig 15806 bp, 13 predicted proteins | sample AusTroGonzalo_MG_2_FD_207661 | JGI IMG/M metagenome (GOLD analysis project Ga0310690, IMG submission 207661) | Bovine rumen microbial communities from tropical cattle in Woodstock, Queensland, Australia - Gonzalo_04 (v2) (version 2) | ecosystem: Host-associated > Mammals > Digestive system >... | reverse complement strand
CGAAGCTCGTCGCAGACGATATAGGTGTCTTTGTAATAGGGCAGGCTTTCGATTTCGATCACGTCGTGAAGGTCGATGGGAAGGTTTACCATCGAAAGGAGGTGATATCCGTCTTCCCGCGTTCCTTTCACCTGAAGGGCGAGATTGATTTTGGCGTGGCACTTGATGACCATAATGGATGTGACTAATTGTACTCGTTTCGCTTCGGGGGGATAGCAAGATTTACTTTATTTCAAAAGTAAGGCGGTAGAGGCGAAGGAAGTCTTCGGGGCTTACCTGTTCAGGACGGATATCAAGGGATAATCCGCATTCGTGAAGGATATGTTCGGCTTTTTGGGAATCGTGTATCGCGTTTTTTAGATTGTTGAGGAGCTTTTTGCGGCGTTGTAAGAACATGGCCTCGACGAAACGGTACGCCTTTTTCAAATCGATATCAGGGCGCGACAGCATATCAAACCGCAAGACGACGGAATCGACATGTGGAGCAGGGGCGAAGCAATCCCGTTTGACGGAAAAGGCGCGTTTTGGGGTGGAGAGCCAGCGTAACAATATCGGCAAGGGGCCATAATCCTTTCCACCGGGCAACGAAAGTAATCTTTCGCCGGCCTCTTTTTGAACCATGAACACCATTCTTTTCGCGTTCGTTCCTAGAAGCAACGTCCGTTCGACGAGGGAAGAGGTGATGTAGTAGGGGAGGTTGCCGATGATTTTGTCATAAGGGGCGTATTCGAATTTGGCCGCATTGCCATAATGGACGTTCACGTCCCCCGCGAAATCCTCCTGCAGTTTGGCGATGAGGCCTTCGTCGATGTCAATGGCTTCGATATCGCCTTCGGTTTTGGAAAGGAAATAGGTCAAAGAACCTGCGCCCGATCCGATTTCGAGGACTTTCTCGCCTTTTTGGATATCCGTTTCGGCGACGATGCGCTCGGCCGCATCGGTATCGATAAGGAAGTTTTGGCCGACCTCATGTTTGGCCATGAGTTTATATGAGGCGACGATTTCAAAGTAACGGCGTTCATCCATGAAGGGCTTCCTCCAATTCTTCCTTATTCTTTCCCAAAGCATTCAGCCTTTTAAGAAAAGATTTCGCGTTGACGTGACCTAAATGCCACGAAGCAGCTATTTGTTCTCTTTTAAAAGACGAATCCACCTCACCCATGAGGCCCAAATCGTAGAGATCGTTCATCGTAAGCGTGCCAGAGCGAAAGGAACCGGGAACGATATTAGATAAAGCAGCGAGGACTTCTTCTTTCGTCGATTCGGCGACGCCTACTTTATGGCGCTTTATCGATACTTCCTTGCGGACGAAGGCGTGGGAAACGTTTGGCACCTCGGCAGCGATCTTCGCGCGTATTTGGTCGCCTGGGAAATCAGGATCGGTTAAAACAACGATCTCCTTACTCTTGGAAAGTTCTTTGATATAGTCAATTGTTTCACGTGAAATAGCAGACCCGTTGGTCATAACGAACTCGCAATCGATAAAACTGCTCAAAAAAGCCTTGTCCGAGGGTCCTTCTACGACCAAAACGATAGGGAACGAAGTCTTGCTCATAGTTTCACGCGAAACAGCCTTTCGAAATTTGCTTGGAGAATTTGACCCATCGTCTCGAGGGATACGCCGCGAAGTTCCGCCATCGCAGAAACGATATAAGGGATATGGGCAGGGCTATTTTGTTTCCCGCGGAAGGGGACGGGGCTAAGGTAGGGGGAATCGGTTTCGACGAGGATGCGGTCTTCAGGACAAATCCGCACGCACTCTTTGGGAGCGATGGCGTTTTTATAGGTGATGGGTCCGTCAAATCCGAAATATAGACCCATGGCAGCGAATTCTTTTAAGCTCTCAGGGGAACCAGAATAGCAGTGAAGAACCGCGCCTGCCTTAACGGGATGGGCTTTTAGGATTTCCATCGTGTCCTGGGTGGCGTCTCTAGCGTGGATACTCACGGGCAAATTCAACTCGTTGGCCAAATCTATTTGAGCGATGAACCACGGTTTCTGGGGTTCCCGTTCTTCAGGTGTCTTGTACCAGTGATAGTCCAAACCGATTTCCCCAATCGCGATCACTTTGGGGTGGGCGGCCATCTCGCGAATCTTGTCGAGGTCTTTTAATTCCAAACCGTCGCGGTTTTCGGGGTGGACGCCGATCGCGGCATAGACTTCTGGGTACTTTTCAGCGATTTCGATGGCACGCCTAGAGGATTCGATGTCATAGCCGATACAAATCATGGCTTTAAGGCCGGCTTCTTTGCAGCGAGAAATCTCTACCTCTAAACTCGGGAGGAAGGCTTCATCGTTTAGATGACAATGGGAATCGAAATAGACCATGTATCACTTACCTACGCAGAAGCGGGAGAAGATTTCGTCACCGAAATCCTGTGTCGCATCCAGCCCCAACAGGCGGCGAATGTCGTTATAAGCCTCCTGAAGTGAAGCGGAAACGATATCGAGAGTCATATTGTCCATGCATAGGCGTTCCGCTTCTTCCAAGGCCGTTTTGGTCTGACGGAGCAAGGCGAGTTCGCGTTCAGACGATAAAGACGGGGTAACGAAAATGTCTTCGCGTAAGCTTAGGGCATCAAAGATCGCTTTCTTTAACGGTTCGATGTCGCCGTTTTTGGCCGAAACAAAGCACACACCTGGCACATTTGGTTTCGTGAGATCGCTTTTATTTGCAACCTCGATGACGCGTTTCCCTTGAAGAGTTTCTTTTAGACGAAGGTATTCTTCTGTTTCTCCGCGTTCATCGCGGACGAGAAGGACGATGGTCGCTTTTTCCAAGGCCTTACGGCTGCGCTCGACGCCAAGCCGTTCGATTTCGTCTTCGGTATCACGGATACCCGCCGTATCAAATAAGCGCACGGGCAAGCCGTTTAGGGAAATCGTTCCTTCGACGACATCGCGGGTCGTGCCGGGAATTGAAGAAACAATTGCTTTGTCTTCGGCAAGAAGAGCGTTTAGCAAAGAGGATTTGCCGACGTTAGGCTCGCCGACGAGAGCGATATCCACGCCGTTACGGACATAATGTCCGCAGGATCCTTTCTCGATAAGGGCATCCAGGTCTTTCTTCATATCGCGGATTCCAGACAATAAAGCCGGAATGGTCGCCTGTTCTTCTTCGTCGTATTCAGGATAGTCGATTCCGACCTCGACCAAGGCGAGCATCGCGGAAATCTTTTCCAAAAACGGGTTAAGCAATTTGCTGGTTTCGCCTTTTAAAGAAAGCATGGCCACGTTTTTGCTCTCGGAAGTGGTCGCGTTGATGATGTCGTTGATGGCTTCGGCTTGGATAAGGTCCATTTTGCCGTTATAGAAGGCGCGGGAGGCAAATTCGCCGTTCGCGGCATAACGGGCTCCTAGAGACAAATACGCCTGAATGATTTCGTTTGCGATAAGTGGGGAGCCATGACAAGAAATCTCCACAACTTCTTCGCCAGTCATCGATTTATTGGCAGGGAAACACAAAAGGACAACTTCATCTAGGTTTCGCCCTTCAAAACTCAAATATGTATGGACGATTTGCGGCTTTTCGATTCCGTTTAAAGGCTTTCCACATAGTTTTTCAGAGATGGAAAAGGCTTCGTCTCCGCTGACGCGAATCAGGGCGAGAGCGCTGACTAAGGCAGGGGTGGCTAAGGCGACGATCGTTTCCATGCGCGCTCATTATACGCGAAAGAAAACCGCCAGCGGTATGCTGACGGTATCGGTCGGCTAGTCGACGTATTTGATGGTGACCGCGCGGTCGGCGCCTTCGCCGCTGGACTCGGTCTTGATGTGCTCCCAGGAAGAGAGGGTGTTATGGACAACACGCCTTTCATCGGGGGTCATCGGGTCGAGGGTCGCATCGACATGGTCGCGGAGGACCGATTTCGCGACGCGGGTGACCATACGCTCTATACGCGCGTACTTATCTTCTTTATATCCGCCGACGTCGAGGAGGATGCGGAATCTCTTGCGGAACTTGGTCGAAACGGCGAATTTGGTGATTTCGTTGAAGGCCTGCAACGTTCTGCCGCCTTTGCCGATGATGATCGGGTTGGCGTCGGAATCGATGCTGATCTTGATGATGCCGTCTTCGAGAACCGCTTCGGTTTCGATGTCGACGCCAAGAGCCTTAAGCGAGGATTTGAGGTATTCCTCGGCATAGTGGGCGGCGTCTTCGTCCTCATAGACGAGAATGGTCGCGGATTTCTTGAAGAGGGATTTCTTTTCCTCTTTGACTTCGTAGACGAGATGGAGGGAGTCGACGCCAAGGGAATCGGCGGCGACTTTGACGGCTTCTTCGACCGTCTTACCGGTGAATTCTTTCATCGATTATTTTCCTTTCTTCTTTTTTCCCAAAATGAGTTGGGTGACAAGGGTCTGGATCACGGAGATGAGACCACCGATCAACCAGTAGACTCCCATGGCCGAGGGGAGGAAGAAGCCCATGATGATCGTGAAGATGATCATGCCATAAGAAACTAGTTTCATGGTTCTGCCGGATTGATCGGCAGCCGGGTTCTTGGTGAGTTTGACGGCGTTCTTGTTGCGCGCCTTCTGGATGATGCGCGGCAAGAGCATCGCCATGATTTGCACGGTCGCCATCAAGATGAAGAGGACGAGGGCGGTCCACCAACCGGTGGTGTTGTAATACCAAGATCCGGTGGTGTTAAAGAGGATGGTGTTGATGTTATCGGAAAGCCTCATGTTGAGGACTTCGCCAGTCGCAAGCGCGGCAGAACCCTGCAAACCAGCCCAGACGCAGATGAAGACCGGGAACTGAAGGACCATGATGATGAGCTGCCTAAACGGCTTGATGCCGTGCCGGCGATAAAGGGCCATTTGTTCCTGCGAGAGGCGCTGCTTCTCGGCCTGGTTGGTATTGGAATTCGGGTATTTTGCCTGCAATTTCTGCAGTTCGGGCTGCAAAGCCTGCATCTTTTGGCTATCCAAGGTGGAGCGGAAGCTCACCGCGAGGAGGATGCCACGGATGATGAGGGTTACGATGACAAGAGCCCAGATCTGACCCATACCGTTGAGGGAGGGATCAAACGAATAGGCCATGGTATCGAGCAACCAGGTGACGGGATAGACGAGCAGGCCTTCAAGGAAGCCTTTGCCCCAAGCATAGCCCCAGTCCTTCTGTTCGATGGCGACACGCCAATCGGAGAAGTTGCCATAGTGGCCGAAGTCATCTTGGCGGGTCGCGATGCAGGAACGGATGGCATCGACCCTGGCGATGACCTTGTTCTGGTAGAACGTGGAATAGTCCTTGGTCGGCACGTCAAAGGAAGAAAGAAGCTTGAAACCAAGGGCCGTGTTGGCGCGGATTTCGGCGTTCCAGCTATTGAGATAGCCAAACAAGGTGGCGTTGACGCCCGTGAATTTCACACTGCCTTTGCGGCGGAGGATCGATTTGGCGATGGGGATGTCGGTCGGTCTTTCGCTTGGATCGGGTTCCACATAGGGGTTGACCGCAACGATGTCCTTCGTGAAGTCGAGGCCAGCTTCGTCACCTGCATAAACGGCGGCGAGTTTCGCCTTAGCTTCTTCGTTATTGAAGACGCGGGCAAAGACGTTGGAATATAGGCCGCTGTCGGCATCATCAAGAACATAGGTGTAGTTCAGGTATTCGACGGTAGAGGCCTTGAGGGCATAGTCGTCGATATAGGCGTAATAGTAGAGACCAGGGAGCTTATAACCTGCCGAAGCGGCAGAGCTCATGGTGTCCTTGAGAATGGCTCCGGCTTTGGTGGAGGTAAACGTTAACGTATCTCCAGAGCCGGAATAAGGAACGTATTTGTAAACGTTGTCATTGAGGTTACCAAAAGCAGGACCAGCAATGGTGGGAAGGCCGAGACCTTCGGCCTCGATGGACCAGGCCTCTTCCTTTGCGATAAGGGTTTTGATTTCGTCGGTACCGTTGGCTTTCAGGTCTTCGTAGGCGCTTTTGCTGAGGTATACCGTGGCACCCTGCTCATAGGGATAAGCCATCGACGCTTTGTCGAGGGGAGAGCAGAAGTTAGCGGTACACGAAGTCAGCAAAATCGTCCCGAGCGCAAGAGCGCCGATCGTGACGAGTTTCTTGTGTTTAATCGGTTTCAATGGATGTGCTCCTTCACGTGTTCGAGGAGAGTCAGTAGCTCTTCTTCGAGGAGGCCATAGCAATTCGGGTCGTAACTCGGACGGATGACGAGAATGAAGTCATCGGAGTAGGGGAGCAACTCGGCTTTGGCGACCATGGCACGGACTTGCCGCTTGATGAGGACGCGCTTCACCGCGATGCCGTTCTTCTTCCCCACGGAAATGCCAATGCGGGCATGTTCCAATTGGTTCGGAAGGACGTATGCGGCGAAATGAGTTGATTTGAAGCAATGGCCAGCGTGAATGATTCGATCGAAATCGCGATGGGATTTGACCGTATTCTCTTTCTTCATGGCCAAATTCCGGAATTAGTCAGCGAGTTTAGCGCGGCCTTTGGCACGGCGACGAGCGATGACAGCACGTCCGCCCGGGGTAGCCATCCTAGCGCGGAAACCGCAGAGGTTAGCGTGCTTTTTCTTTGAGGGTTGGTAGGTTTTCTTGCCCATAACGAGGTTCTCCTTTGCTTTTAAGCAAGGGGTATTATAGGTGCGGGGCGCATGAAGGGCAACAACTATATGTGCGCTGTGGCGAACGCATATAGGCATAAAAGGGCAAACGAGTGTTTCGAGGGAAGCCGTTTTCCTTGCCGTTGACACTTTTTCACATTTTGCCCGAAAACAAGGGTTCCGCACAGTGCGTAAACCGGGGTTTGGAAAGGGATTTTAGTACTGTTTTGTCAACCCACACCCCTGTTATCAATCGTTCACATTTTCTATTACCAAATTCAATTTTGTCGATAAATCATCGATATTTTTCATCGGGTATCGCATGTGCTGAAAACGTTTACAAATCCAAGTTATGCACACTTGATAATTTCATCAAAAGTTTTCCACAAGTTTTGCACAATGTGAAAAAGTGAATAAGTGGTAAAAACGCCTATATCTAGGCATCTTTGGACCCTTGTGGTGTGCGCAGTTTAATTTTCGTGAAAATTGCCCATGGAAAACCGCACTACGAATTCTATAATTCTCCCTGCAGGAGGCCCCGACATGAATTCAACCGTATCCGAAATCGCACAGCTCTGGGACCGCGTTCTCGTCAAAATCAAAGACAGGCTTAGGGACCAAAAAGTCTACGACGCCTTTTTCGACGGGACCTATATCGATTCCCTCGACGGAAGCACGATGATCGTCGTCACGAATTCTTCGTTGGCGCCCATCATCATCGAGCAAAAATACAAAGAGCTCGCCACTTCTTGCGTCGAAGAGGTTACCGGCACCAACTTCCAAATTCGCTTTGTTGAAAAGTCCGAAGCCAAAAAGATTCACGAGGACAAGAAGGGCAAGCCCCGTTTTTTCGCGGACAGCCATCTCGATCCGAAGTTCACGTTTGACGCTTTCGTGGTCGGCGACCCCAACCGTGAAGCCTACCAAGCTTCCCTCATGATCGCGAATAGCCCGGGCAAATTGTTCAATCCGTTGCTCCTTTATAGTGAGTCCGGTTTGGGCAAAACCCACTTGATGCAGGCCATTGGTAACGCCATTCACGCCGATTCCCCGACCTCTAAGGTCCTCTACATTGCCGCGGCGGACTTCATCGACGAATACATCCGCTTCGCCCAAGGCTACAAGGAAGAGGAAAGTCTCAAGGAATTCTTCAAGAACGAAGTCGATGTCCTTTTGATTGACGATATCCAATTCCTCATCGGCAAAAAGAAAACGATGGAGATGTTCTTCGTCGTCTTCGCGGACCTAATCAAAGCCGGAAAGCAAATCGTCATCACCTCCGATCAGGCCCCGAATCTTCTCGAAGGCCTCGACGAGCGTCTTAAATCCAGATTCCAGGCCGGCTTAGTCCTCTCCATCAAACGCCCGGACCTCGAAACTTCCAAAGCGATCCTCCGCAATAAAATTGCGGCTGGCGGTCTCGACGTTCACGATTTCGATGATGACGTCATCGCCTTCTTGGCTTCCCGCTTCTCGAATAACGTTCGCGAGCTCGAAGGTGCACTTACCCGCCTCCTCTTCTACACGATCAACATGCATCCGACGAAGCACATCACGATGCCCGTGGCCACCGAGGCTATCCGCGGCCTCATCTCGGCCCAGGAAGACCGCACAAAGGTCACGGAGACCCGAATCATCGCCGTCGTCGCGGATTATTACAACCTGACGCCTTCCCAGATAACCGGCAAGATCCGCACCTCGCAGATCGCCTTGGCCCGTCACATCGCCATGTACCTCGTGAAGTCGCTTCTGGACACCCCGTTCACCAAAATCGGGCAAGTCTTCGGAGGCCGCGACCACGCCACTGCAATGAAAGGTGTAGAAAAAGTGGAGAAATCGTTGAAAACCGATGCCGATATGCAAAAGGCGATCTCCGAGTTGAAAGCGAAGTTATCCTAAATACCCTTTATTTATTAAATAAAGTATTCAAGAAAACGTCGTCGCATGATACAATGTGCCACGACCTGCGCGGAAGAGTTACGCACACTGCGCACAGCCCTTAATAAAACTAATATAAAAATTCAAAACAAATTAATGAAGTAAGGAGGAAAGAAATATGCGTCTGAGCATCGACAAAGAACAGTTCCTCAAAGGCTTGGCCGTCGCTTCGAAGGCGATCGGTGGCAAATCCCCGGATCCACTTTTAAGCAATCTCAAACTCAACCTAAACGAAAAGGGTTTGGAGATTACCGGGACCAGCAAGGAAATCACCATCAAAGCCCTCGTTCCCTATCGCATTGGCGAAAAGGAAGTCATTCGCGCCTATGGCCTAGGCTCCGCTTTGGTCAACGCCAAACTCCTCACCGAAGAAGTCCGTTTGATGGAGGGAACCGAACTCTCCCTCGAAATCATCGACGAATGCATCGCCAAAATCGATGACGGCCGTTCCTCCATCCGTCTTAACTGCGTGAAAGCCAGCGAATTCGCCGATATCGACCTCGAGCCTAACGGTGTCATCCTCACCCTTCCCGCCTCGGATTTGATTCAGGCGATCGAGCAATCCGCTTTCGCCGCCTCCAACAAGGAACAGCGTCCGATCCTCACCGCCGTCAATTTGGAGGCCGGAAACGGCATTCTGACGGCCACGGCGACCGACTCGGCACGTCTAGCAAGGAAGACCATCAACATCGATTCTGATGCTCGTTTCATCTGCAACGTCCCGGCAAAGACCCTCGTCGACGTCTCTCGTCTATTCGAAGGCGTGGACCGCGTGACCCTCGCCGTCTCCGAATCGAGTATCCTCTTCCTCTTCGAAAACATCGTCGTCTGCTCGCGCCTCGTCTCCGGCAATTTCCCGGTCTCCCGTACGATCATTCCGTTGACTTTCAACTACTTCCTCGAAGTCAATGCCCAGGAGCTCCTCTCGGCCATGTCCCGTGCCTCGCTCATTTCCGCTGAACGCGATTCGGTCGTTAAACTCTCCATGAGCGAAGAGGAAGTGCAAGTTTCCGCCAGAGGTGAACAAACCGGTTCTGCCTTGGAATCGATCCGCACCTTCCAGTACACGGGTGAACGCCTGGATGTTTCCTTCAATTCGGCCTTCGTCGTGGACGCCATCAAAGCCCTCAAAACCGAGGATGTACGCCTTTGCTTCCAAGCCGAAATGAAGCCCTTCGTCGTCCAAAACCCCAAAGATGACTCGGTGATCGAATTGGTCACTCCAATGCGCACTTATTAAGCGAAAAAACCATAAAAAAGGTGGTCGAAAGGACTACCTTTTTTTACTACTATGTAGTAAACTAATTCCAGCGGTGAAAACCGTCTTTTATCGAACATGGAACGCGAAGTCAAAATCACCACTCCCTACATCACCCTCGGGCAGATGCTCAAGCTGGCGAATCTCATCGGAAACGGCGGGGAAGCGAAGTTCTTCCTCCAAACCGAAAAGGTTCTGGTGAATGGCGAGGTTGACCAGCGGCGAGGCCGAAAGCTCTACCCGGGCGACCTTGTGGTCGTCAAGGGCGGAACCTACCGGATCGCCTCATGATCCTTAAAAGACTTGTCCTGAAGGATTTCCGGAATTACCGAAACCTCGATATCGAATTCGGGGAAAGGGAAAACCTGATCCTCGGGGGAAACGGTTCCGGCAAGACAAACCTCGCCGAAGCCGTCTACCTCCTCTCGCTGGCCCGTTCGTGGCGGACAAGTGAGGAGCAGGACCTCGTAAGGGACGGTTGCGTCGAAGGAAGCGTTACGGCCTATGTCCGAGAAGGGAATCTCCGCCGCGAGATCCTCATCCGCATCGGACCCGAAGGCAAATCCGTCTTCCTAAACGGCAAACCGCTCCGCCGACTGGCCGAACTGAGCAAGCTCGTCAACGTCGTCCTCTTCTCCCCCTCTGACGTCACCCTCTTCCAAGGGTCGCCAAGCGAGAGGAGGGCGTTCCTGGACATGAGCCTAAGCAAGGTGTCGGCCGACTACATGAACCTGCTCGGGCGGTCGAACCGGTTGTTGAAGCAAAGAAACGCCTTGCTAAAACAGCCGAATCCCGACAAGGCGTTATTGGAGGTGGTCACCGACCAACTCATCCAAGTCGCCGAGCCGATCGACCGTTACAGGACGATGTACGTCACCTCGTTGAACGGCGTCTTACCCAAGGTGCTAGGGCGCCTAAGGGGCGTGGATGCCTCTTGCGGGCTCGTCTATCGTGGATTTGTAAAAGACGACGGATCCTTCGCCGAACGAGCGAAAAAGGCCTATTCCGAGGCTTTGGAGAGCGACTTGGCTCACAAATCGACCTCCGTCGGAATCCATCGAGAGGACTTCTCCCTCCGCATCGACGGGCGGGACATCGCCTTCCGTGGCTCACAAGGCGAAAACCGGATGGCCGCCTTGGCCCTCAAGCTCTCCACCTTCTTCTTGGTGGAAGAGGAGGCCAAAAAGCCCATCTGCGTGCTCGATGACGTCACGAGCGAACTTGACGCCAACCATGTCGCAAGGCTGCTCTCCCTGCTGAAGGAATTGGGGCAGAGCTTCCTGACCGCGACCCAACTAAAACTAGAAGGCGCCTCTGTGATCGAGGTCGCCCGTAATACTGCTGCAAGGAGGAATTAGACTATGGCAGAAGAAGAAACCAAAGTCCCGGGAAACGAATTCCACGAAGAAGATCGCTTCCAATACAAACGGGAAGACGTGACCAACGAGAAGGAACTCGAGAAGGCCAAAGCCGATTATGGCGCTTCCGACCTCCAGGTCCTCGAAGGTCTTGAAGCCGTCCGCAAACGTCCGGGCATGTACATCGCCACGACCGCTTCGGCCGGTTTGCACCACCTCGTGTGGGAAATCGTCGACAACTCAATCGACGAAGCCCTCGCCGGATATTGCAAATCGATTACCGTCACGATCAACAAAGGCGAATCCATCACCGTCCAGGACGATGGCCGCGGCGTCCCCGTCGACATCGTTGCCAAAACGGGCCTCTCGGGCGTCGAAACCGTTTATACCATCCTCCACGCCGGCGGTAAGTTCGGCGGCGATGGCGGCTATAAAGTCTCCGGCGGTCTCCATGGCGTCGGCGCTTCCGTCGTTAACGCTTTGTCTACCTGGATGGACGTCACCGTCTGCCGTGATGGCGGCAAGTATTTCCTCCGCTTCGAAAACGGTGGCCATGCGGTAGGGCACCTCACTCGCATCGGCGATTCCAACGAACGCGGCACGACCGTCACCTTCCAGCCTGACCCGACCATCTTCACCGAAACCACCGTCTATAACTACGAGACCATCAAGAACCACCTCCGTCAGATGGCCTTCCTCAACGGTGGTATCTCCATCACCTTGATCGATGATCGCGGCGAAGAACCCGTCTCCGAAACCTTCAAGTACGACGGCGGTATCCGCGAATACGTCAAATACATCGACCAGGTCAAAGTCCCGGTCAACCCCGAACCGATCTATTGCCAAGGCGCCGAGGAGGTCACCCTCGCGGATGGCGAGACCAAGGTTCGCATCTATGCCGAAGTCGCTCTCCAGTGGACCGACTCCTATAGCCAAGATGGCATCTATTCCTTCTGCAACAACATTTCCACCAAGGAAGGCGGTACCCACGTCGAAGGCTTGAACCTCGCCTTGGGCCGTATCCTTAACGATTACGCCAGGAAATCCAAACTCCTCAAGGAAGACGACAAGAACTTCGCCGGCGAAGATTGCCGCGAAGGTTTGACCGCCGTCATCTCCGTCAAGCACCCCAACCCCCAATACGAAGGCCAGACGAAAACGAAGCTCGGGAACTCCGAAGTCCGCAAAATCGTCTCCTCCGTCGTCGGTGAGGGTCTTGCGCAGCATTTGATGGAAAACCCTGCAGAAGCCAAGGCCATCATCGAAAAAATACAAATCGCTTCCAAAGCCCGTGACGCCGCCCGTGTTGCCAGAGAGAAAATCCGCAAAACCGCGTTGGAAATCACGACTTTGCCGGGAAAACTCGCCGATTGCTCCTCCAAAGACCCCGCAGTTTGCGAACTTTACATCGTCGAGGGTAATTCCGCAGGCGGCTCCGCCAAAAACGGCCGCGACCGCGAAACGCAGGCCATTCTTCCGTTACGCGGCAAAATCCTCAACGTCGAGAAAGCCCGCGAAGAACGCATCTGGGCCAACGCCGAAATCGGCAACATGATCACCGCAATCGGCGGTGGCATCCGCGAGAACTTCGACGTCACCAAGATCCGTTATCACAAGATTGTCATCATGACCGATGCTGACGTCGACGGCGACCACATCCGCATCTTGTTGCTCACGTTCTTCTATCGCTTTATGCGTCCGCTTCTTGAGGGCGGTTACGTCTACATCGCCCAACCTCCTCTATATAAAGTGGATTACAAAGGCAGCGCCTATTACGCCTATAACGACGCTCAGCTCGAAAAGCTCCGCAAGGAACTTAACCTCAAGCCTGGCTTTGCCTTCCAACGTTACAAAGGTTTGGGTGAAATGGACGCCGAACAGCTCTGGGAAACCACCATGGATCCCAAGGCCAGGAAGATGATTCGCATCACCATCGAAGACGCCGCGGATGCCGAAAAGGCCTTCAGCGAACTGATGGGCGACGAAGTTGCGCCGCGCCGCGAATACATCACCCAGAACGCGAAGTTCGTCAAGAACCTCGACATCTGATGAGAAAGGAGACCAAAAATGGATAACGACGAAAAGAAAATCCTCGAAGGCGAAGAGCCCGAAGAAGAAAAAGAAGGCGCCGCCGAAGAAGCGGACGTCATCCCTCATTTCTCCCACGAGGGAGCCCAATCCGAAGACTCCATGTTCGGCCACGAGGCCGCCGTCTCCGGCATCATCCCCGGTTTGATCGACCGCGACGTCACCAGCGAAGTGCGCACCGCCTTCCTCGACTACTCGATGTCGGTCATCGTCTCCCGCGCCATTCCCGATGTCCGCGACGGCTTCAAACCCGTTCAGCGCCGCATCATCTACGGCATGAAGGAAACCAACATGCTTCCCTCCAAGCCGCATATGAAATGCGCTCGTATCGTCGGCGACGTCATGGGTAAATATCACCCGCACGGCGACTCTGCCCTCTATGGCACCCTCGTCCGTTTGGCCCAGCCTTTCTCCCTCCGTTACACCCTTGTCGACGGACACGGTAACTTCGGTGATATCGATGGCGACGAAGCCGCCGCCATGCGTTACACCGAGGCCAGAATGAGCAAACTCTCCCTCGAAATGGTCCGCGACCTCGAAAAGGATACGGTCGATTTCGTTCCTAACTACGACGGTACCCTCCAGGAACCGGAAGTCCTTCCTTCCCGCTTCCCGAACCTCATCGTCAACGGCTCCCAAGGCATCGCCGTCGGCATGGCCACCAACATGGCCCCGCACAACATGTCCGAAGCCATCGATGCCGTCATCGCCGTGGCCAAAAACCCGGATATCACCCCCGAGGAAATCATGACCGAATATCTCTTTGGTCCCGACTTCCCCTCCGGCGGTATCATCCTCGGCCGTCAGGGCATCCTCGATGCTTATCGCACCGGCACCGGTTCGATCACCATCCGTTCCAAGTATCACATCGAGGAAATGGATAACGGTAAATCCCGCATCATCGTCACCGAAATTCCCTATCAGGTGAACAAGGCGAGCATGATCGAGAATATCGCCCAGCTCGTCCGCGACAAGGTCATCGAAGGCATCACCGACGTCCGCGACGAAACCAACAAAGAAGGTATCCGCGTCGTCATCGAACTCCGCAAGGACGTCATCCCTGAAGTCGTCGCGAACAACCTCCTCAAACACACCGCCCTTCAGACCAATTTCGGCATTATCAACCTCTGCCTTGAAGACGGTGCCCCGAAGACGCTTGGCATCGTGCCGCTTCTTCGCGACTATGTCGATTTCCAAGTCAAAGTCCTCACCCGTAGGACCCAGTTCCTCTTGGCCGAAGATACGCGCCGCCTTCACATCGTCAACGGCTTGATCCTCGCCCACGATAACATCGACGAAGTCATCCACATCATCCGCGATTCCAAAGAAGACGCCGAATCCAAGCAGCGCCTATTCGAAGCCTTTGGCCTCTCCTCCGAGCAGTGCGATGCTATCCTGGCGATGACGCTCCGCCGCTTGCAGGGTATGGAACAAGACAAGCTCCAGGCTGAAAAAGCCGAGCTCGAAGCCAATATCGCCGAATACAACCGCCTCCTCTCGTCGCGCGACAACATCGTCGACTTGATGATCAAGGAAATCAGCGAAATCAAAGACAAGTTCGGCGACAAGCGCCTCACCGAGATCTCCGATGAGTCTGCCGACATCGAAAACGAGGACCTCATCCCCGAAAAGAACATCATCATCGCCCTCACCCGCAACGGCTACATCAAGCGCATGGATGACGATACCTTCGCCGCCCAGCACCGCGGTGGCCGTGGCCTGACTGGCATGAAGATGACCGCTGGCGACATCACCAAGCTCATCGTCCACACCAAGACGCACATCGACATCCTCTTCTTCACGACCTTCGGCAGGGTCTACCGCCTCCGCGGCTACCAGATCCCAGATTCCGGCCGTATCGGCAAAGGCGTCCCCGCCCAGAACTTCCTCAACCTCGATAAGGAAGAGAAGGTTCTCGCCATCGTTCCGTGTGAAGATTACGCGGAAGACAACTTCCTCTTCTTCACCTCGGCCAACGGCCTTGTCAAACGCACGTCCCTCAAGGAATACGAGAATATCAACCGCAACGGCAAGATCGCGGTTGGCCTACGCGAAGGCGACGAACTCTTCGACGTCAAGCGCACCCATGGCGATTGCTATATCTCCTTGGCTTCCAGCAACGGCAAGCTCTGCACCTTCAAAGAAGACGAAGTCCGCATCATGGGGCGTTCCGCCACCGGCGTTTCCGGTATGGACCTCAAGGATGGCTCGAAGATCGTCGGCGTCACCGGCTCCTTCGAAGGCGACAAACTCCTCGTTCTCTCGACCCGCGGCTATGGAAAGATCTCCTACACCATGGACGAAGACGTCGTTCTCGAGGATGGCACGACCCGTCATTATGACGGCTACCGCATCACGCACCGCGGCTCCAAGGGCGTCACGACCATGAATTTGACCGCCAAAAACGGCAAACTCTGCTGCGTCCGCGCGGTCAACGGCGACGAAGACCTCCTCGTCGTGACCCAGTCCGGCATGGTCATCCGCACCCCGATTGCCGAAATCAAGATCGCCGGCCGCAACACGCAAGGCGTCAAGATCATCAACATTGATGAGCACACCCGCGTCGCTTCGATCGCCGTCATCCCACACTCC
>Ga0310690_10006210_pt1 | contig 15809 bp, 14 predicted proteins | sample AusTroGonzalo_MG_2_FD_207661 | JGI IMG/M metagenome (GOLD analysis project Ga0310690, IMG submission 207661) | Bovine rumen microbial communities from tropical cattle in Woodstock, Queensland, Australia - Gonzalo_04 (v2) (version 2) | ecosystem: Host-associated > Mammals > Digestive system >... | reverse complement strand
GAACGGTTCTTGGCCTCCAGAAGCACGGCATTGACGCAGACCTCGTTTCTCTCGCCAAGGCTCTCGGTGGCGGCCTCCCGCTCGGTGCAGTTCTCTTGCGCCAGAAGGTGGCAGACCAGCTCAAGGCTGGCGATCACGGCACGACGTTTGGCGGTAACCCGGTCGCTTGCGCCGTGGGTCTCGCTGTCGTGAACCAGATTACAAAGCCGGAACTCCTCGCCAATGTGGCTGCACGTTCTGCTCAGATCAAGGCTGGCCTCGAAGCAATCGCTGCGAAGTACCCGGCAGTGAAGGGCATCCGCGGCGAAGGCTTGATTCTCGGTCTTGCTTTGGACGAAAAACTCCCGGTCGGCAACGTGATTGCTGCTGCCCGCGACGAAAAGCTGATGGTGCTCAGCGCCAAGGGCAACGTATTGCGTATGCTCCCGCCGCTGAACGTGTCTGAAGCCGAAGTCAACGAAGCTCTCGCCAAGCTGGACGCGGCATTCGCAAAGGTCGCGAAGTAAACTTGTCATGCCCGCGAAGGCGGGCATCTCCTTTTACAAAAAACGCCTATGGACAAACTCCATAGGCTATTTTTTTGCCGTCGGCACACTAATTTATGTAGTTTATACTACGATGAAGTTGTTCCCGAAAAACATAAACGTTTTTATCGCAATCCTTTTTGCCTTACTCTTTATTTCCTGTTCTAATTCGAACGAGGATCCTGTTGCTGATGGCAAGAATGTATATCGCGCATCTTATTATCTGCTTGAATTGCCCGAAGGTTTTTCCGTTGATTCGTCTGAATCCAATAGCGGATGGAACGTTCGTTATGTCAAAGATTCTTTTGACAATCGCATTATGTCGTTTTATGATGGCGAATCCACAAATCACGGCAAGCCGACCAATAAAAAATGCAAAGAGAAAGGCTTTATGACGTTCGCCCGCCTTGATTCTATGAGTATATTCCATGGTGCTATATCAGTTCATCGAACCGTTGTTATTCGCGCTAATCGTTCAGGATCATTAATTCGCAGGCAAATCCCGTTGTTCGTGGAATTTAGTTATCGCCCCGATTTAGTCGATTCCACCATTTGTGAAAAAATAATCCGATCTGCGAAAGTCCTGAAAAAATGATAAAGTACAAAGGCTTCGGATTGGTAATCCCGCTTAATCCGCTCTTCCTTCTCTTGATGCTTTCTTTTGCATGTACATCTGCTTGTCGGCTGCGGCGATGACTTCGTCTTCGCTTTGTACGCCTGTTGTGCGCACGGCGAATCCGTATGCGGCACTTTCGGAGATGCCTAAAGCGTGACATTCCTTAAGATATGTATCGAGGAATGATTGACTTTTGACAATGTCGTGTTTGGGTAAAATGACTAAAAATTCATCGCCTCCGCTACGAATAGCTTCTGCTTTTTCGGGAATAATTTTCTTTAAAATGTTTGAAAACTGTTGTATGTATTCATCTCCTTTGCGATGACCGTAACGGTCGTTGATTTCCTTGAGATGATTCAGGTCGAACATTACATAGCTGCAGGGTAGCTTGCGCTTGGCATCATCGGGATTCACTATTAAATAATTTCTGTTATAAAGCCCCGTCATTGCATCTTGAAAACTGAGCTTTTCGAACATTTTATGTGACGTGTTTTCGCTGACTTGTACTCCGACAAAAAGGCATGAGAATACGAAAGTGACGCTTACGATATCAATACGAATGTCGTTGATGAATGGAGTAAGCGAGCCTCCGATAAAGGGGAGTATAAAGTAGATGATGAGAAAAATAAATGTCCTTGTGCCGAACTGTTTGCGATAATAAATAACAGTCCCCGCCATGATGATGCCCCATACTCCAGTTGCAAGCCAAGATGTGATTGTCTCTGTAGAAGTCCAGTCGCGTGTAATATCACCGGATGCGAGATCTACACCGAGGTTCAAGAAAAAATCAATAATGCAGAGAACGATAGCAGAATTCCGAACGACTTTTTTAGGCTCAATTTTCCTGTTTTCAAGAAATGCGAAAACATACATCGAAAAGTAGTACATGCAAAGAGCGCTAGATGCGAAACTAATTAAGTCGACGGTCCAGTAAACAGGAACCGACAGTTCACCATCGCATAAATGTATTACGGCATATGTCAAAACCACGCCATGATAGGCGAGAATCATGTTTGTAAAATTGCGCTGGAATCTGTCATTTTTCCAATGCCCAAACCAAAGGAGAACCAAAATTAGCAAAAGAATAGCTAGGCAGAAAACATCGATGCAAATGTTTATCGCCTGAACGATGTCGTTCATTCTTCCCTCCGTGCTATGTGGTAGCAAACTCTTTAAATATAATCTATGTATGCCTGATATTTTCCCATAAATGCTCCGATTGCAGAAAAACGTGATTAATTTCTGCCCCCATTTTAAACTTATGGAGGCAAAATGCTCTTTTTTGAATGCGCTTTGGAATATTTAAAGAAAAATTCTGACGATTTGGCGCCACTTACGGTGCGGACGTATTACTGGAATCTGAAAAAGATTGACATGTTTGATCCGGGGCTGGAATGCGAAAACATGACCTCGGAAACGGTGCGTCATTTCAAGCGTCATTTGGAATCGCTGCATAACAAGGAGGCGACTGTCGTTAAGGCGCTTTCGGTCTTCCGCGTGTTTTGCAACAAGATGAAGGCTGATGGAATCATCAAGAGCGACCCGTTCGAAAATGTGAAAATTCGCAGGGCGTATTCGCATCGTGGGTTCCTGACTTTGCGGGAGCTCAAACGTTTATACTTGAGTTATATGGACAACCGTGTGAGGCTTACGAAATCCGAAGAAGAAGTGATGCGCGTGTTCTTGTTCAGTTGTTTTACGGGGCTGCGTTACAGCGACCTGCGGACGCTGGATTCGTCTGAAATTTTCGACTGGAAAATCCGTAAGCAGATGCATAAGACGGGGGAGGCCGTTTACATCCCGATTCCCGTGCAGGCGCGTTTGTTGCTCCCGGAACAATTAAAGTCTGGGCGCATTTTCCATGTTATTGATAATGCTTCTTTTAATCGCACGCTTCGTAAGGCGGCGCAAAAGCTGGGGCATTTTAAGCATGTGCATTGCCATTTGGCGCGTCACACGTTTGCGACGACTTGCATCACTATCGGCATTCCGCTCCCGGCAACGAGCAAGCTCCTTGGCCACCGCAACTTGGACACGACGCTCATTTACGCAAAGTACATAGACACTTTTTTGGACAAAGAAATGAAGAAGTTCAATAGATTGAAATAGCCGTGAGTAGTGGGCTGTGAGGCCGCTTCGCTATGAGTAAAAAAAACGGCCCGCTTATCGCGGGTCGCTTTAAAATCGCGGCAGTTCTCTTTGCGTTCTAGTAACTATTAACTGCGGCTACGCCGTTATTCCTTCACTGTCGGAGCCTGCCTTGCAACCGGAGCAAGTTCACCATGCTTGCGGAACAAGTGCTTCACGAGCGTGCCGAATCCACGGAGAACGCGGTAACGTTCACGCGGGTTCATGAGCGCCATGATGCCCTGACGGATGATGTAGCTCGGGCGCAGGTAGAATTCACGGCGGGCCTTGTCGCAGAAGTCCACGAGGTCCTGGCTGGAGAGTTCTCCGCGCTGGATCGTAGTGCGGTGGAAGCCGTCCTTGTCGAGCCACTGGCTGTAATCCTTGGACTTGAGCGCGCCGCTTTCCAAGGCTTCCTTGTAAGCTTCGGTGCCAGGGTAAGCCATGATGGGGTAGAACTGGGCCGTATTCGGGTTCAGCTTCTTGGCGTAGTCGAGCGTCATGCGGAGCGTTTCGCGCGTGTCGCCCGGGTTACCGACCATGAAGCAACCGTGTACGAGGAGGCCTGCCTTGCGGGCGTTCTTCGTGAACTCGATAGCCTTGTCCGTGTTCTTCACGCCCTTGTGGATCTTTTCCAAGACTTCGGGGCTTGCGCTTTCAAAGCCGACGCACATTTCGCGGCCACCGGCCTTCTTCATGAGCTTGAGCAAGTCGAGCGGCACATCGGCGCGGGCATTGCAGCTCCAAGTAATCTTGAGGCCGCGTTCCAGAATCAAGTTGCAAATCTGGCGCACGTGTTCGTGGCTTGCGGTAAAGGTATCGTCTTCGAAGAACACTTCGCCGAGGTCTTAAAAGTTGTCCTTGATGTACTGCAATTCGTCGACAACGTCCTTCGGGTCGCGACGGCGGAACTTGTGACCGTTGAGCGTCTGCGGAATCACGCAGTAGCTGCAGTGGTTCGGGCAACCGCGGCCAGACAAAATCACGATGAGCGGGTTCAGGTTTGCACCGTAGAAATACTTCTTGTAGCAGCTGTAGAGGTGCTTACGGTAGACCTTGGAAACCCACGGAATTTCGTTCAGGTTTTCGATCTTCGGGCCTTCGGGCTGGAAGTCCACCTTGCCTTCGGCGGTGCGGTAGGCAAGACCTGCGAACTGTCCCACGGGAGCGCCGTCGCCACGCAGTGCGCGGACGAGGTTCCTGCAGGTGTAGTCGGCTTCGCCAATCACCACGTAGTCCAGGGACGGTTCCATTTCCATGGATTCGAGCGGTTCGGCCGTAGCGTGTGTGCCCATGATGGCGACCTTCACGTTCGGCAAGGCTTCCTTGATCGCATGGACGACCTTGAGGTCGTTCAAAATACTCGGGGTACTCGTGCTGCAAATGACAAGTTCCGGGCCAAACTTCTTGATGCCTTCGAGCGTTTGCGGAAGGTCAAGTTCCATAGCGGGGCTGTCAATCAGCTGAATTTCGTTACCGTCGGCTTCACAAACGCCGGCTGCATAGCTTAAAAACATCGGCCAGTAAAGTGTACTGGACTTCGTCACACAGGGGGATCTAGATTCCCGACTGAACATCGGGTGGAAGGGGGGATTTAAAAAAGTAACGTTCATGACGCTCACAAAATACATAATATGGGCGGAATATGCTACATTATAATGCAATGAAAAAGCTTTTTTTCACGATTTTTACGTCTATTGTGACTGCGGGCACAGCGATTGCGGCGCCTAAGGCCGCTCCTGCTGCAATTCCTGCTTTAGATACGGTCCGTACGACGTTCGAAAACGGCCGCATCGCCCGCATCTATACGGTCCTCAAGGGTACGGATGTGCGCGAGGGCGTGGCGCTTTCTTACCACCCAAACGGAAAACTGGCCATCGAGGCTCCGTACAAGAACGGTAAGCTAGAAGGCGTGTTCCGGGCTTTCAATGAAAACGGGACGCTTCGTGAGACCGTCGGGTACAAGGACGGTGAAGAAGAAGGCTTTAGCATTCACTATTACGAAAACGGAAAAAAGAGAAACCGCGAATTTTACCGCCGTGGCTCGTTGAATGGTGTTGCGGAAGACTGGGACGAAAATGGAAAACTCCGTCGCCAGATTCCTTACGAGAACGGTCAAATTCACGGTGTCGTGAAAATCTACAATGAGCTGGGCCAAATTCAGGAAGACATGAGCTTTGTCCGTGGCCTTCGCGAAGGGGCTTACCACCGTTATAGCTTTGGCAAGCTTGACTTTGAAGCGGAATTCAAGAATAACCGCTGCGTCAAAAACTGCGATTTTTAGCGCTTCTTAATAGCGTTCCACACCATGTAACCGATAAAGAGTACACCGAAGCCAAGCAATGCGATGGCGAGTTCGGAGTTGTACTTTTCGATGATGTCCTTTTGGCCGTGGGCGAGGTAGCCGAGCAATGCAAGGACGCAGTTCCAGATGGCGGCGCCGAGGAACGTGTAGAGCGTGAACGGAGCTAGCTTCATCTTGGCAAGACCTGCCGGAATCGAAATCAACTGGCGGATGACCGTAATGAGGCGGCCGACGAACGTCGAGATGGCTCCGTGTTCGCGGAAGTAGTTTTCGGCCTTTTCAACTTTTTCGACATCGAGCAGCAAGAAGTGACCGAGACGGCTATCGGCAAACTTGTAGATAATCGGGCGACCGAGAATCTTGGCGAGATAGTAGTTGATGTAGGCTCCGATCAAAGCACCGAGCGTTGCAAAGAAAACGATAAGCGCAATGTTGAGGCCCGAACCCGGCTGGAGGGCCTTGTAAGCTGCCGGCGGCACGACGAGTTCCGACGGGAACGGGATGAAAGAACTTTCGATCGCCATCAAAAGCGTAATCGTCGCATAGTTCAGGTTGTCGTTGTACCAGTCGATAATTTGGTTGTAGATGCCTGTCGATTTTGCTGTATCGACGGCGGCATTGGCGGCGTCCACCGAAAGCGAATCAGAAGCAAAAGTAAACGATGCGAGGAAAAGTGCAAAAACGATGGTGGTTTTGATAGCTGAATTTTTCATTGGACGCAATTTAGAATTTTTTGAATTTCCTTGTGTGGGTGCCTTACGCGAAATGCCTAGAAAACGAAGTATAAGCCAACGCCAAGGAGCGCTGCTGCCGTCCATAACAAAGTGCCGCCAGCGATGGTCTTGTTGTCTCCTTGATCGACGAGCTTTTTGTTCCGGTTGATTTTGCTTTGGTAGTTGGCGCCTTTGGTTGCTCCGGGAACTTTAAGTTCGGATTTGATATCGTCGGCATCTTTATAGTCCAGGTGCGCAAAGTACATGAACAAGGCTCCAATCAGCGCTGTGCCTGCGGCGCCACCGATGAAGGCTTCACCGAGGGTCTGCATTTTCTTGTCATGGATCCACTGGTTCTGCTTTTCGATTTCGTCAAAATCCGTAAGCTTTTCGAGATCGATGCTCAAGTCGATTTGCGAAACGGGTGCGACAAAGAAGTTGATGAGTGTGTCGCGGTAGCCGGCCTTGCGGATAATCAGACTGTCAGTTCCCATTTCGTAAGCGGGAATTTTTTCGGGCGTCTGCGCGATGGCCCTAGTGCGCTTGGTAATGGGGGCGTTTGCTTTATAGACGTTTGCGCCTTCGGGGAATGTCTGGATTCGAATTTCTGGAGAAACGCGCTTGAGCTTGAGCGAAATGTGGGTCGTATCGCCAAGGAGCGGGTAGACGTTTGTCGTTGCGCCCCAGAGATGACGATCGACATTCCAGTATGCGTATAAGGTAAATTTGGAAGAATCTGTAGTGACGAAAGTACACGGCGATTTGCAAATCGCATCTTTTTCGGAACGGGAAATGGTAGCGCCATCGGGATCCGTTTCGATGTGGATGTAGCTTCTGTTGTTTTTTAACTTTTCGGAATTTTTCCCTTGGGCGTCGAGCAACTGATTCTTGAGCTTGTTATTTGTGATGGCATCGCTAAGGGCAGACTTCCTGGAAACATTCAGAGTGGATCTGTGCAATGTCGGGAGCGTGTCTTCGTAGAAAACGTGCGTCAAGTTCAAGCTGATGCTGTCCGTCTTGAGAATCGGCGACATTTCACCAAAGTAGATGGACTTGAACCCGTAAGAGGCGAGTTCAATTTGGTAGCACACGTTGTCATTGCAGTTCGTGATATCGCTCTTGCGGATGATTTGCGGTCTTTCGCCGGATTCTGCCAAGAGACGTGCCGTAAGGGCGGTGAACTGGTCGGCAAAGGATTGCTCGACTCCATCGGCGTCGTAGGCGACGAGAACAGTCTTGACTTCGCTTTTTTGAGGCTTTTCGCTTACTGCGGGCTGTTCTGCTTTGACGGTGTCGGTTTCGGCGACGGTTTCCGTTTTGGCGGTCGTGTCGACTTTTGCCTCTGTCTGGACTTCGGCGTTTGCAGTTGCTTTAGGTTCAGTTTTTGCAGGGGCTTCGGCTTTTTCCTGGCTCCCGTTCAGAAGGTCGTTGCCTTGTTCGTCCACGATCTTCTTGAATTGTTTTTTCGCAATTTTGACGACTGTGAACTTGTTCTGGATGTATCCGCCGAGGCTCACGGTATCGTTTTCGATGCCGAGGAACTTTGCCCGCTGATGCGTTCCCGAAAGGAGCTCCACGTCGACGAACTTGCCTTCGGGTTCTGCGAAGGCGGCGGCTAAGGCGATTGCGAGGAATAAGAAAATCTTTTTCATGTTCTACCTAAAATGAAAGGGCGAATCCTGCCGAAAGGAACAGAAGTCCAGTCCCGAGAAAAATCTTGGAAACGTTTTTTGCGGTTTTTGCGCTATTCTTGTAATCCGTAAAATCTTGCAGATGCTTGTCGTAATTGTCGTTTTTAAAGCGCGTATTCTGCATGGCCTTTTTGTGGTCATCCGCCTTGCCGATATCGTAAATCGTCACGATGGCAGAAATTCCGCTGATGACGAATGGCGCAATGGAGAACCATTGAAGGTGGCGCCCTAGATTGCGCCTGCTGCGGTGCTTCAGCAATTCCTGATTCGTCGCGAGAATCTCGTCGTCGTATGTTTGACGGAGTGCAACGATAATGAACGACGTATCGCTGGACGAAAGCTTGATGTTGATGGTCGTGTCTGCGTAGTTCGGATGGAAAAATGAAACGACGACGCTTTCTTCGCCTTCGGGAACCGGAATAAAGGCTGGGGAGGTGTAGTTGGGCTTGTTGGCAAAATCAGGAGTTGTCGAGCCTGTGTACAAGTCTACCGTAGACGGGTTCGTCGAAATCTGCAGGTAGCGCGTCTTTGACGCATGTACGGAGTCCTGTTTTACTTGCTGGGCGAAACCAAAACCGCAAAGTGCGAATAGCGCTAAAATAATGGCAATGGAGGCGTTCTTGAAGTACATCGTTAATGGCCTCCCAATTTCGAATAAGGTCCAGTAATGGAAGTTTCATCGCTATAGACCTTGATTTTCCAGTACACGTCAGGAGCCTTGTTGCGGGCGTAGTCTTCGGCGTAAATCGAGAGGTTGCACTCCGATTTGCAAGTATTCGGGATCGACAATGTGTAATCGTCGAAACTCGTCTTGAGCGTGTCCTCGTTCATAATGACAATAAACTTTGACGCGTTAACTCCAGAACCGTTATCGAGTACAAAGAATTTTATGTCTTTGTTCTTTGGAAATTCTGTTGATGTGGGGACCATGTTGGGCCTGATTTTATCTTGCAGGTATAGCGTATCGGTTCTGGTCTTGGTGCTCGGCGCTAAATCAATCGTCATGGAATTGCAGCCGTATTCCGTCAGGACGGTATCGCATACAAGAATTGTGACATTTGATTGCGGGGGGAATGTCTTTCGGATAATGGAATTCGTACTCACGTCCGAATTCTTGGAAAGCGTGTCGCCTGCTGCCGAAATGAACGCTACTTTCAGTTTTGATTTTTCAGGGTATTGTCCGTACTGGTTAACGACCGGGACTTCTACAATGGCGTTCCCGTAGTTCCGTAACGTTGTCGAAAAATGGAATACTTCGCTGAAGGACTGCTCGATATGCCCGAGTTCATTTTGCGTGATGGCCCGGACACCCCAATAAATGGTCGTGTTTTCAGTACTGTGGTCGATGATCTTTCCTTCTTCGTTTTTTTCTGGATCCAGTTCACCATTGAGTATAACGCTGCTGTTGCAGTCCGTTTCGCCAAGGGGCATTAGCCAGACTTCGTCAAAGTAATAGCTTGCATAAACCGTGCAGGATGTCGTTTCCCAGTTGTCTATGCCGTAAATGTTCCAAGCGAGTTCTAGCCCGTCCTTGTTTTTACCATTGACTTGATTGAACCCGTTCGATGGGGACTGTAGCGAAATGGTCGTCGGCGTGTTGACGTAGATGTCTGCATACGAACGCAGCGTATCGCCTAGATGGTCGACTGTTTCAAAGGAAACCCTGTGGACACCGGCTTTGTCAAAACTGTAATAGACGGACGATGCGCTCGATTCCTTGTTGTCGATGGTCCATTTATGGGTGTTGTACAGTTCTATTGATTGGTCTGTCGGGATGAAATCGCCATTGACGGAATAGATGGCCCAAAGACGAATCTTTTCGTTGATGTTGACGTAATAAACATCCGAAGGCGCATAACGGTTGTAGGGTTCGCCGGCAAAATGTTCGGGAACGATAAAGATGGACTGCGTAATTTCGGGAATGTCCGAGGATTGAATTTTAGAATCAAAGCACGACATCAGAACCGATGTAGCTGCAAGGGTAACGATACCGAACAGCGGTTTTGCCAATGGAGAAATCTTATGCTTCATTATTCTTCCTCCTTAGCGTTGGCATTCTTAATGTAAAGGTTCCAATCTTTATGCTGGACGATCCCGTTCGTGTAAATGACGGATGAACGTATGGTCTGGAATGCATCAAAAAGTTGAGCTTCGAGTTCTGCTGAGAACGTTCTTTTTCCTGTATTCGGGATAGAAACAATCGGGGTGTTCGTTGTCAAGTTGAAAAATTTTAAAGTATCGATTTCGAATTTGAACGGATTGTTTTCGTTAATGAAAAGCACGATGCTTTGATCGCTTGTGATGGTCGTATCGCTGTTTGTCTTGAACCACAGTTCGCTTGGCGAAATGTAGAAGGACTTGTTTAATGTATTCTGGCTTCCGTCATTGACGGTTACGGTGAGAATGCGGTAGGCCCAACTCTTTTCATTTTTTCTAAGGATTACCGTCAGAATACTGTCTTTGAAGAATTTATCTGTAACAAGGTCGTTTTCGAGATGGACCGATACATTTGCGGCAGAAATGGCTCCACCGCCGTCCTTGATAATAAATTTCAACGAGTCTGCAAAATTGAGCGTGTCCAGTCCGGAGTAAGAAACGACGGAAGGCTTGATGGAATCGACGAGGCGAATTCCATCCACGACCGTGACGTAGCCTTCGTTGATGACTACGTCCTTTTTGTATTCCCCGAAATCAGGATAGCTGGAAGAAATTGTTAACTGGTACGTGCCTGCTGGGACGGCGCCTGTTGAAATTTTGTTGTCCACTCTCGAAAAGGAATAACTGTAGCTGTATTTCTTTTGCGGGTTGTCGCTGTTTTGAAGCGATAGCTGGACAGGGGTGGCCAAGTCCTGGCTTGTGCTTATGGTTGCCTGTAAGGAACCTTCTCCGGGCATTTTCCCCTTGGTGAAAAAGGAACTTTCGATTCTTTCTTCGGACGAAAATCCGTATTCGTTGATGGCCTGAACCGTCCAGTTGTACTTTTTGAAAGGGTACAACTTGTTGTGGTAAATGTAATGCGGTTCTGTAAGGATGGTATCGATGGTGACAAATTGGGTTTCGGTATTCGTGTAATTCTGTTCGCTCAGCGTAAAACGATAGCGGTGGGCGAGGCGGATCCCTTCGGTATGTGCGCTCCATGTGAAGAAAATGGATTCGGAAGGATCGATGGCTTGAGTGCCGTTTGCGGGAGTGAATGTACTGTCGTTTAAAGTGGGTGAATCGGCAACCCAGACTTCAAGCGAGTCATAATGCATGTCGCCAAAATGGTCCTTGAGGACGAACATGAATTTGTGGTAGCCGGGTTCTGTAATTTGCTTTTTGAAGTTATAGTCCGAAGAGCATTGAACGCCGTCCATGAGCCAATAGTAATCCTGGACGTTTATAATCTTGTTCGGATTGATGCTCGTCAAGAAGTAGACCGTATCGCTTGTATTGAACGTATCTGCCTTGACGCTGGGGATGGTTATCGCCATGGTACGGCTGATGGTCGCATCAACAGTAATATCGATAGAGTCGGCTTCATCAAAGATGTGCTCGTCAGAATCAAAGCACGATTGGAGTAAACCGGCCAAGGTTATCAAGAGGCTTGTGCGCAAAAGCTTCATTTGGCCTCCAGTGTATCGATGACGTAGAACTTTTTATAAGCGATCGTATCGGCGTCGCCGTAGAGGTCGCGAACGATAACTCGGAATTTGTGTACGCCTGCGCTCATGCCGGACTGCTTCACTTCTAGGAGCGTTCCGACGTCAAATTCCTTTCCGTCAATATCTAGCGTGTGGAATAACGTATCGTTGTTGTTCAAGTCCCAATCGATGCTGTACCACGAGAACAAAAATGCAGATGCCGTAGTGCCGTAAAGAGTGTCGCCGTTTGCAGGAATGGTCGTGTCCGAAAGGATGGGGATCGAGTTGACGACGATGGTGAATTCTTGCGTCTGGCTGTTCCCTTCGCCATCGAATGCGATAAGCTTGTTGGGCAGGGAGTCGTTGCTCGGATAGAAGGAGTAACTCGACCCGCGGTCAAGCAGGCTGTCTTTTCCATTGCAAGAATGGTACCATTCGAAAACTAGGTCCTCCTGATATTTTTCGGGAGAGACTTCTGCATAAAGAGTTGCTGGGTCGGAGGGGTGGACCTTTAGTAGTGTCGAGTATGTTTCCCCATTTTGCTGGACTAGAACACGGATGGATTCGACCGGCTTTAACGAATCTGTATAGTCGGGGGCATCAAGACAGCCCACGAGAAACAGGCCCAAAAAGGAGGCGGTCATTAAAAAAGGTAAAATGGAGCGATTGAACAAATTCATTTGACTTAAATCTAACTATATTCGTGGACATGAGTGCCCAAAATTTTGAATACAAAAACGCAATGAACCGCTTGGAAGAGATTTTATCGAAAATCGACAATTCCGAGATGGAAATTGATGAACTTGCTCTCGAGGTTCAAGAGGCTACACAGCTTTTGCGCAAATGTAGGCAGATTCTAATTGCGACCGAAAAGAACGTCCAAGACGCCCTTGCCGAGTTGGATGGTTGATGAATATCGAAAATTTTGATAGTACGGTTCCTGCAATCGAGGTAAACGGGCTCTCGGTCAAGTTCCCGATTCGCGGTGGCGTTTTTAGCAAGGTCAAGGATTATTTTACGGCCGTGGACAAGGTTTCGTTCACGCTTCCGCAGGGGAAGATTCTCTCGATCGTAGGGGAGTCGGGCTGTGGAAAGTCGACGCTCGTGAAGTCCTTGGTGGGGCTCGTTCCTATTGCTGAAGGAACTGTTAATTTATTTGGACTCCCGGTCAAGAACGGTAAGGTCGGGAGTGGAAAAGATTCAGTCCGCATTTCGGACTTGGTGCAGATGATTTTCCAGGATCCGTTCAGCAGCTTGAATCCGCGGCAGACGGTGACGGAAATTATGACGGCCCCTGTGGTTGCCCGTGGCGTCTCGTTTGACGAGGCTTGCGCCCGTGCGGTGGAACTCTTGGACCGCGTTTCGCTCCCGGCGGGAGCGATGGACAAGTTCCCGCATGAATTCTCGGGCGGACAGCGCCAGCGCCTTTGCATTGCGCGTAGTCTGATGGTGCGCCCGAAGGTGCTGCTGTGCGACGAAGTGACGAGCGCTTTGGACGTTTCGGTGCAGGCGCAAATCCTGCATCTGCTCGACGACTTGCGTAACGAGCTTGGGCTTTCGATTCTCTTTATCAGCCACGATATGCAGGTGGTGCGCGCCTTGAGCGACGAAGTCTTGGTGATGTACTTTGGGCATGCCGTGGAACACGGCCCCGCGGATGAGGTTCTCTCGAACCCGCAGAACGACTACACGAAAAAACTCCTCGCCAGCGTCCCTACAATTCACAGGGGCTAGGCGGCTGCTTCCGTCATCCTGAGTGGCGAATAGCCGCGAAAGATCTAGTTACAGGATTTGACTGGATGCTTCCCCTGCCGCTGCGCTCTAGGGTCAGCAAGACGACATTCATTACAATGTCACCCCGGACTTGTTCACTTTGACCACTTAGTGGTTGACGCCTTCGGCGTCAGCACTTATGTGGTCATGATCCGCGTATGGGGACGGGGTCACCTTTTACAACAGTCTCCCTGAACGAAGCCCGTAGGGCGAAGTCGAATGGGTCCAGTAACTAAGTCCTTACTTCACATTCGCGATGCTTGCGAGTGCATCCTGCATGAACTTCGCATAGAGCTTCGAAATGGCTTCGGCAGCCGAGTGCGCGTCGCGCTGGCTCATGCTTTCGCGGTCGTCGTAGCGCTTTTCCCACAGCGGAGATTCTTCCCCGACCTTGCGGAACGTGAGCTGCACGGCGAGGTGGGCGTACTGCGAGTCGCCTTCGTCGATTTCTTCAATCGCATCGACATTGCCCAAGAGTTCATAGTCCGGCTTGCCCATCGGCTTCAAGTCCACCGACTTAAAGATATTGCTCTTGACCAAGTATTCGCTTGTGACCTGCGTGAGCATCTGTTCCGGACGCGTGGCCCACAGATCCAAGTTGTAGAACATGAAGTCGTACGGCGATTCGCGGTAGACGATGTTGCTGCGCTGGTATGCCGGGTCAATCGTAAACTTGCGGACGTGAACGCGGGCATCGCTAGAAACGCCCGATGTCGAAATGGATTCCGCAGAAATCGTGTAGTAACGGGACGGTTCGCTGGATCCGCCGACACAACCCGTGAGAGTAAAAACGGAAAGGAGGGCGGCAACAGCCAAAAAACGATTTGCTTTAAGAATGCGCATGGTTTCTCCTTATTAACGACCGCCCTTGGCTTCGGAGCGGATAAGTACGGACGGATTGTTCTTGATCTTCTGGGTAAATTCTTCGAGATTTTCGAGAATCACGTTGAGTTCTTCCATGGCGTCACCAACTTGGTCTTGGTTCCTGTAAACCATGGCATCAACATTCTGCGTAAGCTTGTTCATCGATTCGGCAGTCTGTATCAAGTTTTCGTTCAGGCCCTTCGTGTCGATGGCTTCGAGCTTTTCCTTGAGCGTCGTGAGGCTTGCGTCTGCCTTGGCGGCAAGCTTTGCTTCTTCGACTTCGGCGAGGATCTTTTGCAGCGAGGCGGCAGACTTCGACATCGTGCCGAGCGGCTTTCTCAACTCTTCCGTTACCTTGCTCAAGTTCGCGGTCGTCTTTTCGAGATTCTTGAGCGTCTTCGAAATGCTTTCGGCGTTTTCCGGAGAAAGCATCTGGTTAAGCCCGTCCATGATGGGGTCGACCTTGCCGATCATGCCGCCCATCTGGTTTGTAATCTGGTCGAACATCGAAACGGATGCCGGGACGAGTCCGCCTTCGGGAACGTTCGGTTCGCTGAACTTGCCACCGGAGAGGATCACTTGCTTTTCGCCTGTGAGGTTCATGCCTGCGGTAAGCCCTGCGCGGGTGCCCACCTTGATCGGGGTCCCTTGCGTCACCTTGAAGGCGACGACGACCTGGTTCAAGTTTTCTTCGTTGATCGTGATGCTCGTGACGCTACCGACGGCGATACCGTTCAGCTTAACCTTTGCGTCCACAAAGAGGCCATTCACGTCCGTGTCGAAAACGGTGTAGTAGTTGTCGAACTGTTCACTCAAATAACGCTTGAGCACATAGCCCAGGAACACGCAAATCATGATTCCGCAAAAGAGCATGAATGCGCCTAGTTTTATTCTTTCGGATCGGGTGGTTTCCATTATATCTCCAACTCAATCAATAAATTCAAAGTGGTAAAGACCTTCAGTATTCGTTTCTTTGGGGCACTGCCTGTTAAAGAAATGTCTGAGGATCGGGTCGTCTGATTCCATACCTTCCTTCAAGGTCGCGTCCTTCAAGACGTAGCCGTCCTTGAGGTACACGAATCGGTCGCAGACGATTTTAATGCTTTCAAGTTCGTGGCTCACGATGACCATCGAAACGCCGAGCGTGTCGCGCAGTTCGAGGAGCAGTTCGTCGAGCGAACGGGCCGTTACCGGGTCAAGACCTGTCGAAGGTTCGTCGCAGAACAACAGTTCCGGCTTGAGCGCAATCGCACGGGCAAGTGCGGCACGCTTCTTCATACCGCCAGAAATTTCTCCGGGGTACTTGTGGAACGCATGGAGCAAGTGTACTTTTTCGAGACGGTCGGCAACGATGGCTTCCATCTGGCTCTTGGGCATGTAGGGCATGCTCCTCTTGAGGGGGAGCATCGCGTTTTCGGCGACGGTCAAGTCTGCAATGAGGGCGCCGCTCTGGAACAAGACTCCAGTGCGCATGCGGGTCTCGCTGTCGAGACCTTCCTTGGGGCCGAACGACTTTCCGAAGTAAGTGATCGTCCCTTCGTCCGACTTGATGAACTTCAAGATGTTGTTGAGG
>Ga0310690_10006209_pt1 | contig 15810 bp, 11 predicted proteins | sample AusTroGonzalo_MG_2_FD_207661 | JGI IMG/M metagenome (GOLD analysis project Ga0310690, IMG submission 207661) | Bovine rumen microbial communities from tropical cattle in Woodstock, Queensland, Australia - Gonzalo_04 (v2) (version 2) | ecosystem: Host-associated > Mammals > Digestive system >... | reverse complement strand
CCTGCACAAGGATGATCGGGCCGCCGTTCTGGATCTGGTACGGCGCGAGCCGTTTCCCGACCTCGGTCAGCCATTCCTTCGTCTGTTCCCTGAAGAGCTCGTCTTTGAACGTGCGGATTTTCAGATCGTCCTTCTTCAGGAGCCACCAGGGCAGGCCGCCCATGTCCCACTCGGCGCAGGAATACGGGCCGGGCCGCAGGATGCAGTACATGCCGTTCTCCTGGATCAGCTTCACGAACTCGACGATGTCCTTTTCGCCCTCGAAATCGAACTTGTCCTTCTCCATCTCGTGGTAGTTCCAGAAGAGGTAGATGCAGATCGTGTTCATCCCGAGCGCCTTGGTCATCTTGATGCGGTGGTCCCAGTACGCGCGCGGGATGCGCGAATAGTGCAGTTCGCCCGCACGGACCAGGAACGGCTTGCCGTCCAGCAGGAACGCTTTGTCGCCCGCTTCGAATTGATGCGGCCCGGGCGTCGCGGCACAGGCGGGGAGGAACGGCGCCGCCATTCCGGCACAGAAGAGAAGAGTCTTCAGCATGGTTGTCAGCTTCATGGTTGGTTGTTTCCTGTCGGGGGATGAATTGTCATGCATTCCCACGTATTTGTGCTTGCATAAAACGTGCTCATCCGGGCGCGTATGCGTCTTCAAAAAACTAAATATACACGCCGGAAATGCTTTTTCAAACAGGATTCCTGCGAAATAACAGGAAAAACGGTTTATGTGCGCGGGCGGCACAGAAACGCGGCGATATAGAAAACGAGGAGAAGAGGAGCTCCGGCCATGATCGACACCGGACCAAAGAAAGAATGGATCGTCTCCGCATACCTGTCAAGCGGCGTCAGGTAGACGGCCATGGCCGTGAATCCGATCACGCCGAGGATCGAGAGCGGGAGGATCCGTTTGTATTTGAAAAAGGAGATCAGGAACCAGTAGGAACGTGCAGCGCAAAGCCAGAGCGCGAGCAGAAGCGTCGCATGGCACAGGCGTTCATAGAAACGTCCCTCCAGCACAAACAGGAACAACACGGCGAACACCGGGACGGCGAGCGCGGGAATCAGCAGAAGCAGGCGGTTCAAACCCTTCGAGAACCGCTTCACACGATCCGGGACGATGAACTGGCGTGCTATGATACTTTCGGAGAGAAGAAAACCTGCCAACCCGTAAACCAGACAAAAAGGGATCATTGAGCCTTGGCGGGCTTTTTGCCCTTGTATTCTTCGTACAGGCCGCCGTACCTGGAAACGAGCATTACACCGTCGCTGCGGATCGCGAAACGGTAGTTGCCGATATGGTTGAGGTCTTTGTCTTCGACCAGAACGAACGGTTCGTCACTGGCTTTTTTGCCTCTTCCATGGTAGACGTAGTGGTCGGCGGTGTATTTCGCCGCAGGGGCCGGTTTCTCGGGAAGCTCTGCCGGAAACGCCCCGTCGTTGAGCTCCGCGTACTCGATGCAGATGACATGGTAGTTGCGGAGGCAGTCGCGGCAGGCGCTCTGCGCGAATTCTTCGGCAGGTTTGCCGCCACCCATCGGGATGGAGAAGATCGCCGCCGCGCCGAGCGCGGGGAGCAGTTTCAGCACGTTGCGTTGCCAGTGGCGTTCCTGCTGTTGCATCAGGAAGATCAGGATGCCGACCGCCACCACAAGCGTGATCTGGAACGGGATGCGGATCAGAACCGCCTTGTTCATCACCAGATACTCCTGCCAGCGATAGAACGTTTCGACATCCGAGAAACTGCCTTTGTGGGCGTTGAGCTGCGAGAGCACGATCCCGGAGTTCATGACGAACAGGAAAATGAGCGACAGGAAGAGGAAGATGTAGGGATACGCGTAAATCGACTTGAAAAGCAGCTTGAGGTTTTCGAGGATCCCGGAGGGGGATAAATTGAGAATATGGAAATGTCGGTGACGATGATGGTGATGATGGTGGTGATGATGGTGGTGTTCGCCGTCTTTGTGTTCGCCGTGCTTGTGCTTGTATTCATCAGGATTGGTGAAAGCCAGATTGTCGGTCTTTGCTGCTGCGGTGTTTTCTGCGGCAGGGGCGGCGGAAGCCGTCTGCGCGGTCTCGGAGACTTTCTTTTCTTCAGGCTGGTCAGTGTTTTGTGACATGGAGACAACTCCTGATTACGATGATGTTGTGCGGAAATCTCCCGGAATCCGGCATCCGCTACGTGTTTGTTCGACTTGTTTTGAAAGTATAATATAGATTGAAAAATGATTTTTGCAAGAAATTTGAGGCGGAAAATAATTTTTTTTGCGAAAAAAGACTCATCGGGAGAGCTTGCCGGAAACATTTTCTATTTGCTGTTTGCTTGTTCCAGCAGCCAGTCCGCCAGCTCCGGTTCGATTTCGCGCACCGGGACCATCACGAAATCGCGCCGCGCCGCCTCGGGGTGCGGGACTTTCAAATCCGGCAGATCGATTGTTGCCCGTCCGAATGAAATAATGTCAAGATCGAGCGTCCGCGACACATGGTAGGCGTGGTCGTTCGGACGTCCGTTTTCCGCCTCGATGCTCTGACAGACTCGGAGTAGGTCCGATGCCGTTCCGTCCCAGAACCCTGACAGCGCGGCATTCGTGAACTCCGGCGCGCCGGGCTCGCACCCGACCGGAGCGGTGCGGAGCAGAGACGAAAAACGCCGGATGCGGAATCCGGCGTTGGAGAGTGCTTCACAAGCCCGGCGGAAGGTTTCGGGGACGTCCCCGAGATTTCCGCCGAGCGCAATGACGCAGAGCGTTTCGGCCATCAGCAGTCGAACGTGAAGGCGTTGATCGCGTTGACGGCGGCGGCGATCTCCTTGACGAGGTCGGCCGGAACGGCGCTTTCGGCGTTCACCGCGAGGATCGAGCGGGAATTCTCGAGGCTGTGCGGCGCGCGGACGTCGGCGATGTTGATGTTGTTCTGGCCGAGGAGTCCGGTGATCTTGCCGATGATGCCGGGGGCGTCTTCGTATTCGACGAAGAGATAGTTCCCGGCGGGGTGGATGTAGATGCCGTCGAAGGAGTTGATGCGGGAGACCATGAGGCGGCCTTCGGCGATGGTGCCGCGGATGGAGATGCGTTCGGCTCCGGCGATGAAGTCGAGCGTGATGGCTTCGCCGTAGTGCTTGCTCTCGTCGACCTCGCGGACGATGAACTGGATGCCGCGGGATTCGAGGTATTTCAGAGCCTCGTCCGCGCCGCTGAAAGCGTCGAACGGCGGGCAGATGGCGGCGGTGACCGGGGCGATCATCCACTTGGAGAACTGGTGGAGTTTGCCGTAGCAGCTGAGCTCGATCTTGGAAATCGCGCGGCCGTTCAGGTAGGCGGCGCCGAGGCCGGCGAGCACGGAGGCGAGCTTCTGGTAGTTCGCGTCGAGTCCGTCCGGCACGCCCTTGTTCACGACGCAGGCGGTCACGCCGTCCTCGAAGTAGGCGACGGTCTGGTCGGCGGCGCGCTTGGCGGCGAGGAAGTTGGCTTCCTTCGTGCTGGCGCCGAGGTGCGGGAGCATGATGTCGGCGATGTCGGCCACGGACTTGTCGCCCGCCGCGTCCTTCGCGTAGACGTCGTTGCAGAAGATAAGATCCTTTTCCTGCTTGGCGGCGCGGATGGCTTCCTCGTCAACGATGCCGGCGCGGGCGCAGTTCACGAGCATGGCGCCCTTCTTCATGAGGCCGAGCAGCTTCGCGTTGACCATGCCGCGGGTCTTGTCATTTTCCGGGATGTGCAGGGAGACGATGTCGGACTGCGCGAAGACTTCCTCGACCGTGCAGAGCTGGGCGCCGAGGTGAGCGGCCAGGTCGGCGGAAAGGATCGGGTCGTAGGCGAGGATCTTCACGTCGAAGCCGGAGAGGCGTTTGATGAGCAGGCGGCCGATGTTGCCGAGCCCGAGGATGCCGACGGTCTTGCCGGTCAGTTCGCGGCCCATGAAGCTCTTCTTTTCCCATTTGCCGGCGCGGGTGGACTGGTCGGCGGGGACGAGTTTGCGGTAGGCGGCGAGGATCAGGGCGATGACTTCTTCGGCGACCGCGTTGGAGTTCGCGCCCGGGGTGTTCATGACGTCGATGCCGAGCTTGCGGGCGTGGCGGATGTCGATGTTGTCGAAACCGGCGCCGGCGCGGACGACGAGCTTCAGGTCCTTCAGTCCGTCCATGATCTCGGGCGTGACTTTCTCGCTGCGGACGATGATCGCGGAGGCGTCGGAGTTTTCGGAGGCCAGATCGGCCAGCTGCACGTCCGGGTTCTGGACCACGGTGAAGCCGTGTTCGCTCAGGATTTTTTCAACGACCTTGTCGAGTTTGGTGGGAATGAGGACTTTTCTCATGCTTGTCTCCTTGTGCGCTCCCGCGCACGGTTGCGTTAGTCCAAAAAACATTTGGAGCATATAATATACACCATGTGCGCGAAACTTTCCACCTGGTTCCGGCAAATAGTGCGGTTTCCACCTCGAAAAAGAGCGGCGGAAAAAGAAGAGACGTCGACGCGGCGGATAGAAGAAACCTGCTGCAGAACAAAAGAGACCCGCCGCCGTCAGATTCCCAGGCGGTCCTGGCGCATCAGCTCCGCGTCGCGGAAATCCATGCCCGGAGCGTAGCCGTCCAGCGGCAGGACGAGCGTATGGATCGCGTCCAGGATCCATTCCGGCTGCGGGTAATAGCTTTTCTCCAGCTCGGGACACGGCGAGATTTCGTTCGGGGCGCCGATCACGACGGGCGGGGCGTCCAGGTCGTCGAAGCAGTACCGCGCGATGCGGGCGGCCAGTGTCTGCGGCCAGGAACCCCGTTCGCAGGCGTCCGACACGATCAGGATGCGTCCGGTCTTCCGCACGGATTGTACGACAAGCTCGAAATCGAACGGCACAAGCGAACGCGCGTCGATGACCTCCGCGGAGAGATGATATTTCTGTTCGAGGCGTTCCGCTGCCTGCATCGCCGGATAGAGCGCCGGGCCGACGGTCAGAATCGTGAGGTCGTTTCCGGCGCGCTTCATGTCGGGCGTCCCGGGCGGGATCTCGTAATCCTCCTCCGGCACGCCGCCGGCATGGAACATCTCCGGCGTGTCGTACAGGTGCTGGCTTTCGAAAAAGACCACGGGGTCGGTTCCCGCGAGCGCCGCCGCCAGCATTCCCTTCGCGTCGTACGGGGTCGCCGGATAGACGACCTTCAATCCGGGGATGTGCGTGCAGAGCGCAGTCCAGTCCTGTGCGTGCTGGGCGCCGTATTTTGCCCCCACGGACACCCGCAGCACCACGGGCATTTTCAGCATGCCCGCCGACATCGCCTGCCATTTCGACAGCTGGTTGAACACCTCGTCCCCGGCGCATCCGATGAAATCGCTGTACATGAGCTCGATCAGCACGTGCCCGCCGCACATCCCGCAGCCGACTGCCGTGCCGACGATCGCCGCCTCGGAGATCGGCGCGTTGAAGAGCCGGTGGTAGGGCAGTGCCTCCGTGAGCCCGGTGTAAACGCCGTATGCGCCGCCCCAGTCGCGGTTGTCCTCGCCGTAGATGACGAGCTTGTCGTCGGCGTAAGCCCGGCTCAGAACCGCCTCGAACAGCGCATCACGCAGGGTGAAAGCCTTCAGTTTGGAGACCGGGTTGCCCGCGGCATCCAGATAAAACCTTGTTTTCTCCGCGAGCTTCTTCCGCCTCGCGTTCTCCTCGATCGGCTGTGTGACGTCCCGTCCGACGACCGCCGGGTGCGTTTCGCTGCGTCCGTTCGAGAAATTGTATTTGCGGAACGCGTCGGGCTCGCGGACCGGGTCGGGCCGGGGAGAAACCGTCGTGTCCGCCGCCAGACGCGTGAGGCGCGTGACATGATCGACGATCCGGGCGTCCAAATCTTCGAATTCAACAGGAGGAACAAGCCCGGCAGTCTCCAGATTCCGCCTCAGCGCCTGAATCGAATCCGCCTTGCGCCACTCCTCGATCTCCTCCTGCGAACGGTATGAGTTCGCGTCCGTGGCGGAGTGCCCCGCGTAACGGTATGTGATCGTTTCGAGGAAAACCGGACCGCGTTTTTCCTCTATGATTTCGCGTTTCCGCCGGAATGCGTCGATCACGGCCAGCGGATCGTAGCCGTCGATGCGTTCCGCGTGCATGGCTTCCGGATTCACGCCGGCCGCCACCCGCGCGGCGCATCCGTATGCCATCGTCTCGCCCGAGGTCTGCCCGCCCATGCCGTAGCAGTTGTTGATGCAGTTGAAGATGACCGGCAGGCCGCCGCGGTATTCCTCCTCCCACAGCATGTTGAACTGGTCCATGGCGGCGAAGTTCATGGCTTCCCACACCGGGCCGCGTCCGAGCGCGCCGTCCCCGAAATTGCACACCGCCAGCCCGCGGCTTCGGGTCACTTTCCGGTACAGTGCCGCGCCCGCCGAGATACTGGCCGACCCGCCCACGATGGCGTTGTTCGGGTAGATGCCGAACGGCGGGAAGAAGACGTGCATGGAGTTTCCGTGTCCGCGGTTGAACCCGTTCGTGCGTCCGAAGACCTCGCAGATGAACCCATAGAGAAGGAAATCCGCCGCAAGCTCACGGATGCTGTTCCCGCCGCAATGTTTCTCCGCGACGCGCAGGATGTCCGGCCGTGACTTCATGATGCCGTCGAGCTCGGCCTCGCGCAATGTCCGGACGGCGCGGAATCCGCGCGCCAGGAATTCGCCGTGGCTCCGGTGCGATCCGAAGATGATGTCGTCGCGATCGAGCGTGAACGCCATGCCGACGGCCGCGGCTTCCTGCCCGGTGGAAAGATGTGCCGGGCCGGTGTAGCAGTATTCGATTCCGTTGTAGTTCTTGACCGTGCGGACGTCGTAGATCATGGTCTCGACCTCGCGGATGTACCGCATGTCGAGGTAGATCCCCTTCAGTTCCTCCGGCGAAAATGCCTTCAGCTCCTCTTCAAAGGATTTGTTATACCGGTTCAGCGGGATCGCGGCGGATTCCAGCTGCCCCGCCCGCCTCAAATCCGCCGGATGAATGATCTGTGTCTTCGGAATCGCGTCGGCTCCGCTTTAAAGTTCCGTCAATGCGGCGTCGCGCAGGACTTCCGCCACGGTCGGATGCGGGAATACGGTCTGGGCGAGGTCGGCGACGGTCATGCGCTGCGTGATTGCCACGGCCATCGCCGGAATGATCTCGGAGGCCGGATTGCCGAGCATGCACGCGCCGAGGATATGTTTGTCCTCATCCAATACGAGTTTCATGATGCCGTTGCCGCCCTCATTTTCCGCCTGGTACCGTCCGCTGAAAAGCAGCGGCAGCTTGATCGTTTTCACGTTCAACCTCTTTTCCGCCGCGGTCTCCTCGGTCTCGCCCACGGACGCCGCCTCGGGATTCGTGTAGATGACCGACGGGATCGCGGCGTAGCGCATCGTATCGTCGACGCCCCGGATTACGTTTACCACAGTTTCCGCCTCGCGGTACGCCGTGTGCGCCAGCATGGAGATGCCGTTCACGTCCCCGGCGGCAAATACGCCCGACACGTTTGTCCGCATTTTTTCGTCCGTGCGGATTCCGCCGTTCGCGCCAAGCTCGACCCCGAGCGATTCCAACCCGATCCCCTGCACGTTCGGCCTGCGTCCGGCGGCGACCAGGATCTTATCAGCTTCCAGCTTGAATTCGTCTCCGTTCGAATTCACGATGCGAACTTGCCCCGCCTCGATCGACTGAATCCGGCTTCCGGTCAGAAATTTGACCCCGCGCACCGTGTAGTTCCGCTGGAGCAGCGCCGCGATTTCGCGGTCGATGCGCCCGCCGATCCGGTCGAGCATTTCGACGACCGTCACGCCCGACCCGGCGGAATTGAAGTACGACGCCATTTCCAGCCCGATCGCGCCCGCGCCCATCACGACCAGTCTCGACGGGACCTCCGTCATTGACAGGATTTCCCGGTTCGTGACCGCGAACCCTTCCGCGAGCGCCTCCTTCAGACCGGGAATGGGCGGGACCGCCGCGGAAGACCCCGTCGCGATCAGCACGTTCTTTCCGGCGAACTTCTCACCGCCCGCCTCGATCACGAACTCGCCCGCTTCATTTTTTCCTGCCAGCGCGCCGTTTGCACGCACGACGTCCGCCCGGGCCTTCTTCATCTGCATTTCCACGCCCGCCACGAGCTTCTTCACGATCCTGTCCTTGCGCGCGACGACGAACGCGTGGTCCAGCACCGCCTCCTTTGCCGTCACGCCGTATTTCGCCGCGCCGCCTTTCGCGTAGTCGTACAGCTTTGCCGAATACAGCATCGTCTTGGTCGGGATGCACCCTTCGTTGAGGCAGACCCCGCCCAGCATTTTTCCCTCGAATATGGCCGCGCTCAGCCCGAAATGCCCGGCGCGTTCCGCCGCGCGGAATCCCGCGGGCCCGCCGCCCAGGATCAGGAGATCGTATGTCATAGTTACTGTCCTTATGTGAGGTTGAAGTTGTTCCGTTTATTGCTGTTTCCCGCCCGGCTCGAGCCGGATTGCGAGTTCGTTCAGGAATTTTGCCGCCCGGAGCGCGTCGACGCCCGCCCGGTCGTATGCGAGCGTAAGGCGGATCGCCGGATATGCCTCGGTTCCGCCGCGTTCATCCCGCCTTGTCTGCATCGGGGCCGCCCCGATCCCGAGCGTACAGAGTTCCGGCGGCGTGATCTCAGGCGTGAACCAGTCTGCCCCGTACCTGCTCAAATCCGCCACTGCAAACGTCCCCTCCTGAAATTCCTGCGGCTTCGAGGCTGACCGTTTGCAGCGGTTCGAGGCGTTGCGGATCAGAATGGCAAGCTCATTCATCGTGTATGCCTCGGCGCACCGGACGACCGGTTTCAGCGTGCCGGACGGCGTTTCCACGGTCAGGCGCAGATGCACCGTGCCGTATTCGTAGATTCGGTCGCCGTGACGCCGAGCGTTGAGCTCGGGCATCCTGGCAAGCAGCCGCACCAGTTCATGGCAGACCACCGTACCGGGAGTAAGCTTGTTTCGAGGCGTACATACGGACAGGATTCTCCTGGCGTCGACCAGTCTGCCGACAAATCCGGTCTGCCCCGCCGCTTCCGCACAGACAGGCCTCATACGGATGCGGTCGTCAACCGTTAACGTCCGCCCCGGCCAGACACCGGAGTCATTCGTCGCATGTTCTGTTCGAATTGCGTTCAGCACATCGCGTTCGAGGATCCTTCCGTCCGGTCCGCTTCCTGATCCAATGGAATACACGTCCACATTGAGCTCATTAGCCTTTTTTCTCGCCCGGGGCGAAACCTTCCGTTTTTCATCCGCGCCGAACTTTTCCCCGGCGGGGTTGTTTTGAACAGGGATATCTTTCGTTTCCGATTCCGTTTCCGTATCGTGCGGATCGAACATTTTCGATTCCGTTTGGGACAGCGGTCTTTCATCCGGCGTATTCTGCTCGCGCAGCAGTACATCCAGTTCGGATTCGTCGAAAACTCCGGAGTCGGACAGAATGCCGACCGGGCTTCCGACGGTGGCTTCTCCGCCTTCTCCGGTCAGGATCCGCACAAGGAATCCGTCCGATTCCGCCTCGTACTGGAACGTCGCCTTGTCGGTTTCGAGCGAGAAGACAGGCTGCCCTTTGCGGACGCGGTCCCCCTCGCGGACGAGCCATTTTGACAGGATCGCGCTTTCGTCGGAGACGCCCATCTGGGGCATCCTGATCGTGCTCAGCATGGCAGGCCCGTCCCGCACACCGTCACGTTACCCTTGTGTTCGAGGCGGTGTTTTTGTTTGATGGCTTCCAGTCTTTCCTTCATCGGTGTTCCCTTGAGGTTGCATTCCGTTTCCTATTAAATGTACCACAATTCACCCGGGAAGTCAATCATTGCTTGTGATTTATTTGTCTTTTCTGTTCGAACGAGCCTGCATCGCCCCCCGTTTTCTGCCGTTTTCGTGGCGCAGGACCCCGAATGGGCGGCATCCGGCGAATCGGGGCGGGCCGCCCCTGATTTGCGCCTGACAATTAACAGGGAGAATCGCCTCGATAAAATGCTTTTTTCCGCAAGTTCCGCATCAACATACAAATGTCGATTCCTTTCATGATTTCTTTTCGGAATCCGCCGTCCGCATCTTGATTTTGAACTGGAAAACGGTATAGTATACCATGTTCCGCGTTTTTCGAACACGGCGTTATTCTCCGAGTTCGGCGCGTTTTTTTATACACAGAAATCAGCCAGAGGGGGTGGCATCCATGTCATGCCGATATATCAATGCCAAGTACATGACGATCGCGGAACTTATTACCCGACGTTTCCGCGCCGGGGATTTTTCGGGAGCGGAACAGTTCTACAGCCGGGACGAACTGGCGCGGGCGTATCATGTCTCGCCCGGAACGGCACGCGCCGTGCTGCGTGTACTGGAAGACCGGGGCGTCATCGCGTGCCGGAAAGGCAAACGGCCGGTTCCCGCGGACGTCCTGGCCGGATTCAGCGCACCTCCTGTTTGCAGGCCGGTCTTCTTCCGGGATTCCTTTACGGCGGAGACGCCGGAATACGACTTCCTGGCGTACTGCGTGCGGAACATCATGATGCGCCGGCAGATCCATCTGTGCGAACTCGATCCCGATTTGCCGGAGTTCGGGGATTTCGTCGGGCTTTCCGCCGGAGACGTCGCGGTCGTGTTTCCCTCGCCGTGCGGAAAGAATGCCGCGCCGGAGCAGCAGGCGGTCCGGCCGTGGTATGCCCGGATCGAGCTGCTCGTCGACCGGACAGGAAGCAATGCGGTGTCCATCTTCACGCGGAAAGCCTGTCTTGACTGCATCCTGCACCTGATCCGGCATAACGTCGCCTCTGTCATCCATGTGGTGAGGTCCGGGCGACCGGCGTTCTCGTGGTTCAGGCACATTTGCACGCCGGGCATGATGCGGGAATACGTCCCGAAATGCGAAATAAGGACCCTCGTGTTCGACGGCGAGTTTGAGATGTTTCCGGATTTCCTGCTGGATTCGGTTCCCGGCCCTGTGCCGCAGGATCATGCGCCCGTCGCGGTCCTGATCGATGATCCGTATCTGTCCGGCTATCTTTCAGGCGAAATCCGGGGCGGCGCGTACCGTCCGCCGTCGTGGTGTTCGTTATTCGGCACGGCGTTCAACGAACGTATCATGGTGTTTCCGTATTTGGATTTGAAGCTGGACGAGCTGGCTACCCTGCTTCTCCGGACGGCTTCGTCGAAAGCGGAAAACCCGGCCGCCGACCTGGCCTGCGAGTTCCATCTGCCCCAGTTCAGGAATCCGGGGCTGGGCTGAAGGGCCTGTCGTTCGTCCCGGCGGTTTCCCGCGGCTGTCAGCCGCGTTTTTTCGCGATGATGCGGTCCTTGAAGCGGAGGTCAAGGGAGCGTTCGTCCTCGTGGTTCCGGATCGTGGACTCCAGTTTGGGGAGAAGACGCCCGAAGATGTCGTCGCGGAGCTGTTCCTCGCGGACGCGGAGCGGAATCAGGATGGTGAAGGCGCCCGGATCATTCTTGTAAAGGAGGTCGCACTGGATGAAATCCGGGGCGATATAGATGTACTTCGGATGGACGTCGGTAAACTCCAGGCGCGTGAGGCGGATGAAGTCGAGGACGGTGCGGATGGAGGAATCGGAGAGGACCTCGCCGCGGCGGAACGGCTCGGCTTCCTGCGAGACGCGGACGGCGGACGGCTTGCAGGAGATCGCGGGCAGCGAGCCGGAAACGTCGTAGTAGGCGGATTTGTCCAGCACGGTCGCGGAATCGTCGATGTAGAAACCTGTGCCGAGGTTTGCGACGGGAATGCGTTCGTGAAGCTCGAAGATCAGCTGGTCGGGCAGCACGCGGCGGATGTCGGCCCGTTCGAGTTCGGGGATTTCCGTGCGGAGTTTCGCCGCCATCGCAGCCAGGTCATATTCATCCTTGCCCGAAAACATCGGAGTTGTACCGGGCCGGATCTGGAGGATCGAAAGGATGCGGTCCATGCGCGCCTGGCGTTCATCCGGGTCGGCCGGGCTCCAGTAACCGGAACTCCCGGCGAGGCGGATGCTGTTCACGACAAGGCGCGGATTGTTCGGGAACAAAGCGAGAAATGCGATCCACAGGAGCGCGGCCGTGATCAGGGGGATGCAGACGGCAAGGGCCAGGCCGATCCAGAACTTGGCTTTTTTCGAGAGGCCCGGACGGGAAGGGGACTGCGGAGCATCAGAGACTGGCTGAGAAGGTTTCACTGGCGTCACCGGAAAACAGAGGGTTCCAACATATCAGGTTATTTTAATATAACGCCCCGAAGGAAAAATGCGAGCGGAAAAAGACGAAATCCGTTTTTTTTCTGAAAGAGCGCACGGACGTTGGCGCCGTGAATGAAACTCCGACCGTCCCGCGGTTCCGTCCGGTTCGTGGTCATGTCCGCGGAGCCGAAAGCAGGATCGTTTCCCGCGCACACGCACAAGTTTCAGATAAACCAGGTTCCTTTTGACCGAAACTTGAGGAAAAAACCGGTCAAACAGGGCGTCTTGAATTCGTGCACGAAAACCGCACCATTGGCCAGTCTGTATAGCATCCGGCCGCCGAGCTTGGTTCCGTGGGAGACTATGCGCTTTCCGTGAGAGCTTGTTTCTCCCTCACGTCTCGTTTCCCGCGCATATGCGCTCGGTTGCAACGCCTGCCTGAGTATCGTTTGCGGAAGCAGGAGCATGCAGGGGCTCTTCGATACAAATGCTGGGAACCTGCTTGAACTGGAAAAAAAAAGTGTTATATTATTGTCGGAATTGTGTCCGGAGACGGACCGCCGGAATCCCGGCGGACGCAAACGGAGAATCAGGCAGCGTCGGGGGAGAACACTCCAGTATGAAAAAGACACCGCAAACCGTAAAAGACAACGGATCGAGGATCCGTCGGTGGGTGTCGTTTCACATGACGCGCCTGATCGACCAGTGGTCGCTCAACGCGTTTTTCTTTCTGATCTTTCTGAAATTGCTGCAACTGTGCAAACTGCTGGGTGCGAAGCCGACCGAAAACGGCTGGCGGAAAGCCACCGGGATCTTTCTGAAAGGTGATATTTCGAAATTCATGCTGGGCATCTTCCGCGTGACGCCGTATCCGTCCGACGCGCCGCCGGAGACGTTGGCCGAGGCGAAGGAGCGTTTCCTTCAGAGGTTCGCCGTCTTCCTGCTGGAGCATGGCGAGCTTCACTGGGCCATCATGCAGAAGACGTTCCGCATGCACCGGCGGCGTCTGACGGAGACTGACCTGCTTGAGGTGGAATTCCGGCCGGACGGCACGCTGGAGAACGCGCGGATCGTGTTCGATCCGCGGTATCCGCCGTCTGCTGCGCTGTCCGGAAAAGATATCGATACCCTCCTTTCCTTCTTTGTCCGGACGCACAACCGTCTGAACGGGGGGAACGATCCGACGCGCGCCCGGAAATTGTACCGGGCCGTCAAGCGTCGTGTGCTGTACCTGAACGCGGCCAACCTCGCGAAACGCATGGAGGCCGTACGCCTGCTCCGGCGCATGATGAACGCCTCCTGCGTGACGTTCCTGCCCCTGCCGGCACAAGGGACCGAGGCGGAGATCCATGCGGAGCGCCTGAAAACGCCGGACGTGACGAAGTACCGTCATCCGGGCTGGGGGCTGCTGAATGTCTTCGTGCGTGTTCATCCCCGGCTCGGCGAGGCGGACCTGTGGATCCAGTACCACCACGTCCCGGTGGACGGCCTGGCGATGCAGGAGGTCCTGACCGAACTGAAAACCGAATGGGGCGAGGCGGGAAGGATGGAGTTCCCCGCGCCGGGAAGCCCCGCGGCCGGCGTCGAAATCCAGGAAACGCCGCACAAGGGCCTGTTCCGCGCGCGGGCGTTTTTCCGGTTCGACGGACTGCTGGAGCTGCGGCGGCGGCTCAATCTGGCCTATGCGGCGGAAATGCGAGGCCCCGCGACGATCGCCGGCATGATTCTCTGGGGGCTGGCGAAATCGCCCCAGCTGCACGACGCGAAGATGCTGTTTCCGGTCGACGTGGAGCCGGGGCAGGCGGCGGAGGGGAATCCGCCGCAGCAGCGGTTCGAGCGCGAGCTGAGCCTGGTGTTCATCCGTCCGTCCGACTACATGACGCACCTCGAACAGATGGGCGGGTTCGTGCTGTTCCAGCGCGAATTCAACCGCCGTCTGAAGAAAACGCGCTATCGCTGCAGCGAGACATACGAAATGCTGGAACTTCTTTCGATGATCCATCCGCTGTTCTACTACTACGCGAAATACCTCATGCCGAAGGAATTCCACGACGTCGTCGGCACATTCGGACTCTCCGTGCTGCGCCACGCGGAAGTCTTCATCGCGCCCGTTACCGACCTCCAGATCCGCGGGTTCCTGGCGTTCGGACGGATGGACATGCCGTGCGAAGGCGGCGGAACGGCGGGCTGCGTGAGCATCTGTGGCACGCGGGAGCAGATCGAGGCGTATCTGACTGCGCTGGAGCGGATTTCAGGCGATTATGAGAGCTTGCTTGGCAAGCAGAATCTAATAACGGAAGGTGAAACAAAATGAGACTGAAACGTTTATCCGGACTGTTCCTGGCCGCGGTGGCGGGATTGCTGGCCATGCTTGCGTTGAACGCCTGTCAGCCGGACGCGGTCGGCTCGTACCAGTCGCCCCTGACGCCGACGGAAACGATCTTCAGCCAGGCGACCAAACGTTCCCTGGCGTACGAGGGCATCCGCCGGAACCCCGTGATCCTGATCCACGGCCTGCTCGGCGCGCGCCTGGAAGACCCGGCGACCGGAAACGAATTCTGGGGGACGTTCTCGCCGACGCTGCCCGGGCACGACAGCCTGAAACTTCTGTCCGTGCCGATGAGCTGGGGCAAGCCTCTGCGCGAGCTTTCCAACAACACGAGGGCGTCGTTCCTGCTGGACTCCGTGTCGATCCGCCTGATCGGGCTGGAGTTTTCCATGTACACGTATGGCTACGGGCCTCTGGTCGAGCGGATCAGGGAAGCGGGCTATGTCCAGGAGGGTTCGAAAGAGCATCTGGAGGATGGACGCTGCCCGACGCTCTTCGTGTTTTACTACGACTGGCGGCGCAGCATCGCCGAGAACGCCGTCGAACTCGGAAAGTTCATCCGCGCCAAACAGGCCATGCTGGGCGGGGAATACCGTGTCCGCTACGGCGCCGCGCCGGATCCGATCCGGTTCGATCTCATGGGGCACAGCATGGGCGGACTGGTCGCGCGGTACTACATGCGGTACGGGGAGATGCCTCTGCCCGAAGAAGGCGCCCCGGATCCGGCCGTTACCTGGGCCGGCGCGAGGAACGTCGGCAAGCTCATCCAGATCGGGACGCCGAACAGCGGTTATCTGGATACCGTCATCGAGCTGGTGAACGGCCTGCGGCTTCAGCCCGGCGCGCCGCTCTACCCCGCCTCGGTAATCGGGACCTTCCCCTCCTACTACGAGATGATGCCGTTCCCGCAGTTCGCCGCCTTGCGAAAGGCGATCCCGGGCAAAACGGAGGAGGAGTCCATCGCCCGCGGGGAAGCGGTCGACCTGTACGACCTGAACACATGGATCCAGTACAAATGGGGGCTCGCGAATCCCGACTGCGACGCCGACCTTCAGTGGCTTCTGCCGGATGTGAAAACGGCGGTGGAACGGCGTTATGTCGCGCTGGAGCACCTTCAGAAATGTCTGGCGTCGGCGAAGCGCATCGCGTCCATGCTGTCGACGCCCGATCCGAAGGATTCCGACGTCTTCCAGATGATCTTCATCGGGGACTCCGTGCCGACCTCATCGCTCGCGCTGGTCGATGAAAAGGGCGCGCTGCGTGTGGTCCGGTACGATTCCGGCGACGGCAAGGTGCCTGCCGTGAGCGCACGGGCCGACCTCCGGAATCCGGACGACCCGGG
>Ga0310690_10006208_pt1 | contig 15811 bp, 10 predicted proteins | sample AusTroGonzalo_MG_2_FD_207661 | JGI IMG/M metagenome (GOLD analysis project Ga0310690, IMG submission 207661) | Bovine rumen microbial communities from tropical cattle in Woodstock, Queensland, Australia - Gonzalo_04 (v2) (version 2) | ecosystem: Host-associated > Mammals > Digestive system >... | reverse complement strand
CATGGTCGACGTCCGCCATTCATTGATAGACTATATTGAGCGCACAGAAGCGCTGGACTATAAAATCAACTAAGATTAAGGAACTTAAAATTATTAGGAATTATGGAAGTACAGATTACAAACGAGAATTTCGCGAGTCTGAAGAACGGCCAACTGCCGTTTGTGATTGATTTCTGGGCAACTTGGTGTGGCCCCTGCCGCATGCTTGCTCCCATCATTGCCGAACTGGCAAAGGAGTATGAAGGCAAGGTTGTCGTCGGCAAGTGTGATGTCGAGGAGAACGAAGACCTGGCTCAGGAGTTTGGTATCCGCAACATCCCCACCGTTCTTTTCTTCAAGGGTGGTGAGATGGTCGACAAGGTAGTAGGAGCTGTCAACAAGTCAAAGCTTGACGAGAAGTTCCAGGCATTGCTGTAGTCATTCATCAACATTCAAAACGAGACAGAATGCCGAGCTTTGAAGAAGAACTTCGCATGGACGAAGAGGAAAGCGTCCGTGAGATAGCGTTCATCCGCGAACAGTTGCCACAGGACCTGAAGACGGCTTTCAGCGATGATGACCTCTACTATTTCTTGGATGCTATCGTTGACTACTATTACGATAGTGGTATCTTGGAGTCGACAGCCGAAGAGGTTGACATCGACCTGCAGGCTGTAGCAAATGCAATCTGTGAACAGGCCTTACGCGACAAGCAGGGAAGGTTCAATCCCGAGGAGGTTGTCTACGTGGTTGAGGCCGACATGGATTTCCAGGAGCAGAGCCTGTAGACTTGCGGTTAGAAAGAATAATCCCCGGCGTCAGTATTGTGATGCCGGGGATTATCTTTTTTGGCTTATTTGCCTGATTCGTATTTCTCGCGTATCTTCTTGATGCGCAGCAGAAGGTTCTTGTAGTGCAGGGCATCCTTGCCGTCAGCCTGCTGGGCCTTCAGGTACTGCTCAACCTTGTCCAAGTGCTGCTCGAAGTAGAGAATGGCATCCGAGCGCACGGAGTTGTTACCGCCGCCTCCTAAGAGGGCCTCGATGAGCGATGCTGTCGACGATGAACTCTGATTATTTGAACTAGGATTCAGCGCACCTCCGATTGCTTCAACGTAGGCTCGCTGCTGCTGACGGATGAAGTAGTTCTGCTCTTCATTGTCCTTGGCCAGCGGCTTCCACACGATGGCGAACACGTCGTTGAGGTATTCCTCAGGTTCGTAGGTCTTCGGTGAATTCATGTGGGCATTGATGATGTCGCTTATCGTATTGAATCCCAACAGTTCCCTGACCTTGTTGGCCTGACGGTTGGATATCTCGTTGGTGTAGTTCACGCCAGTCTTCTTGATGAGCTCCTGTGGGTAGAGCCACATGGGAGCAACCATGACGTTGCGGTCAATCCACTCTAAAGCTTCCTTTGCCAGCTCCTTCGGCACATAGTCGTAACGCTGCTCCTTGGGGGCATTGTTGGTATAGTGGCCTGTCAGGTAGCGGTTCACGTGGCTGAAGTAGCGCGAATACTGCGAACGTACCTCATCATAGATTTCCTCCAGGTGCTCGTACTGGCCGTCGGGCTGCTCTGTCCACTTCTCAATGTTCTCCATCACGCGCTTCAGGTTCTTGATACCATACTCGTTGGCACGCATCTGGTTGTCACCCAGGTCTTCGGTCTGAGAGCGTGGGTCACCGCCCCAGCCCTCGTCGCCGCACCACCACAGACGGCGGTTGCCTGACAGCTTCTTCGTGACTTCCGACCTCAGCGCCTTCTTCTCCTTGGCAGGGTCGCCCTTGAACTCCGGACGATACTGGTAGCCCCACTTGATGGCCCAGCAGTCGTAGTCGTTGATACGGGGGAAGAGTCCTGTTTCGCTGATATTGTCTTCGGGCTGTGCCACGTAGTTGAAGCGGGCATAGTCCATGATACTGCTGGTGTGGCCGTGCTTCTCTACCCACGCCTTGTCGCGCAGCTTCTCCACTGGCGTAGCCTGCGAGGCTATCATGTTGTGGCGCAGACCTAAGGCATGACCTACCTCGTGCGACGATACGAAACGTATCAGCTGACCCATCAGCTCGTCGTCGAACTTCATCGAGCGGGCACGCTTGTCGTTCGGGCCGCATTGTATCATGTACCACTTCTTCAGCAGGTTCATCACATTGTGATACCAGCAGACGTGGGCCTCGATGATTTCACCCGAGCGGGGGTCGACGATACGTGGGCCGTAGGCGTTTTCTGTCTCTGACGGCAAGTAGCGTATCATCGAGAAGCGGGCATCATCTACCGACATCGTCGAGTCGTTCTCGGGCCAGTCCTTGGCCACGATGGCGTTCTTGAAGCCAGCGGCCTCGAAGGCTTTGTTCCAGTCGTCGATACCCAGCTTCAGATACTTCACCCACTTGGTGGGGGTGGCGGGGTCGATGTAGTAGACTATCTGCTTACGCGGCTCTACCAGCTTGCCGGCCTTGTAGGCTTCCACATCCTTCGGCACCAGGCGATAACGCATGATGATGGCCTCATGGTTGGTGGTCTGCTGCTCATCGCTGAACTCGGTAATGCGGTTGTTGAAGTAGCCTACTCGTTCATCTTCGTAGCGGGCCTGCATGGGCACCTCGGGCAGCAGCACGATGCTGGTGTTCAGCGACAGGGTGGCAACCCCTGTTTGCGATGTCGGCATCTGTCCGTTGTTCACGCCGTAGGTACGCATGCTCTGTATCTCAACGTTGATGGGATAGGTCTTGATGCTGTCAATGAATGTGCGGTCGTTCATCAGTCCACCGAGGTTCAGCTGCGAGCGGTCTGAGTTCGAGAAGCTGGTCACCTTGTTGTCGCTCATGATCCACGGCGTCACCTTGATGAGCATTGCCGTACTGTCGGGGTTGCGGCCGATAATCTCGAACTTCTGAATGATGGGGTCTACCGTCGACTGTTTCAGCGAGATGGCTATGCGGTCGCCGGACTTAGCGTAACTCGACTGCACATATTCTCGGAGGAAAAGCGTCTTGTCATTGTACTTCTCGAAGTAGATGGCCGAACGGTTCACCTCCTCGCCGCTGAATTTCCTGAAGTCCTGAGGAACGCTGATGAAGCGGGTCACCGCCAGCAGCATGCGTCCCAGCAGATTGTCGGGAACCTCCCAGTACCAGTCGTCCTTGATGTGGCGCACGGTGAACAGTCCGTCGCGCTTGGAGCCGCCCTCTTTCACCAATTTCTCGTAAGGCGTCTCCTCCTTCTTCTTGACGGAGTCGGTCTTCGCGTCGATGGAATCGTTCTTGAGCGAGTCGGTTACTACTACGACAGAATCAGCGGGGATGGTGTCTGTCTTTATCGTGTCGTTTGCTGCAAACAACAAACGCTCCCCTGCGGCGTTCATGGCGCAAGGGAGCATTATTAATAAGGTAAGGGACAGCAGTCCCTTCTTTGTTAATGTCATGGTTTCTTAATTATGGTTTGTACGGATTTACTCAGCCTTATTCTGGTCCTTTTCGCGATTCTCGGCATCGATGGCCTTGATCTTCTCGCGCACCAGGTTCATGTCGTCCTTCAGCTTCTGCACCTTGCGGTTCATCTCGTCGATGAGCGAGTTGCCCTTCTTCGAGCTAACGCTGAGGAAGCCGAGGTTGTTCTCGTAGGTCTGGATTTCCTGCTTCATGGCCTCATACTGACGGAACAGGCGTGCACGCTCTGTGTCAAGGGCGTTCTCACCACGTTCTGCCACCTGCTTGAGGTTCTGCTTGAAGTTGTTCAGACGTTTCTTGGCTACGCTGATGTTCAGCTCCTTGTAGAGCTTGTCGAGCACGGCGTGGTATTCAGCATACAGCTTGTCCTTCTCGCGGAACGGCACGTGGCCAATGGCCTGATACTCAGTAACCAGCTGCTGCACCGTCTCCTGAATGTTGTCACCAGCCTCCTCGGTCACTAACTTCAGTCGAGCTATCACGTCACGCTTCTTCTCAAGGTTGGCATGCTCCTCACCGCGAGTGCCGGCAGTGGCGGCGTTGCGGGCCTCGAAGAACTTGTTGCAGGCACCGAGGAACTCCTCCCACAGCTGGTCGCCCAGCTTCTTGGGCACCATGCCGATCTGCTTCCACTCCTTCTGCAGGTTGATGAGCTTGTCGCTCGTCGACTTCCAGTCGGTAGAATCCTGCAGCGCCTTGGCCTTCTCAATGAGGGCACGCTTCTTCTCGGCGTTCTCCTTGAAGGTGTCCTTCAGCGTCTTGAAGAACTCTGCCTTGCGACCAAAGAAGTCGTCGCAGGCTGCACGGAAACGCTCGAAGATTTTCACATTCATCTTCTGCGGTGCAAAGCCGATGGTCTTCCACTCAGTCTGCAGCTCGATGATTTCCTTGGTATGACGCTCCCAGTCACCACTGCCCTTATTCTCTTCAGCAGCGATAGCCTCCACCTTCTCACACAGCTCGGTCTTCTTGGCCAGATTCTCCTCCTCGCGGGCACGGATACCCTCGAAGTGCTGCTGGTGACGCTTGTTGACAATCGTCGAGGCTGCCTTGAAACGGGTCCAAATCTCTTCACGAAGCTCCTTGGTCACAGGACCTATCTCGCGATACTCCTGATGCAGTTTCTGCAACTGGTGGAATGCGCTGATCACATCGGGCTCCTCAGCCAGCTTCTCGGCTGCCTCACAGAGCTTCGTCTTCAGCTCCAGGTTCTTCTTGAAGTCGTACTCGCGGGCTTCGCTGTTCAGCTTCAGCAGGTCATAGAACTGCTCTACATACAGCTGATAGTTACGCCACAGCTCGTTGGCCTTCTCGGCAGGCACGGCCTTGATCTCGCGCCATTCCTGCTGCAGGGCCTTGAATTCCTGGTATGTCTTGTTGGCTTCCTCGGGCGAGGTCACCATAGCCTTTATCTTCTCAATAATCTCGAGTTTCTTCTTCAGGTTCTCCTCCTTCTCAGCCTCCTGTTCGCGGAACTGCTGCTGACGGCGCTCCTTGATGATACCCATCTCGGCCTTGAACACCTCCTCATCCTCGTCGGGAGTAATCTGATACAATTCTGGATCGCCACCACCTTCAATGTAGCTCTTCAGCTTGGCTTCACGCTCGATGACGTGGAGCTTGTAGAAGGCTGTCTTCAGATAGTCTACTTCGTCCTTGGAGGGCATCTCCTCGCCGTGGGCAATTTCCTTTAGACGGTCGAGCACCTCTTTCTTTGTCTCATAGACCTTACGGTCCTCTGGAGCCTCCTCGCTTTCCTGAGCTTCTGGAACTTCAGGAACTTCGGGCACTTCCGGAGCTTCTTCTGCTGGCGAAACAGCTTCGTTGTTTACTACTTCAGGAGCCTCGGCTGCCTGACTTACTTTTTCTTCACTAATCCCCGTTTCGAGGATGTTTTCTTGAGAGTCCATAATTAACTGTTTTTAGTTACCGTTATGGTGGGTTCATACATAATAATTAGCGTCGTACACTTCAAGCATATCGACGGTTTGAGGCGGTAAAATTACAAAAAACTTCGGAGTTGGCCCTAACAACTCCTAAGTTTTCTCTTCTTCTTATTCTTTTTTAACTATTTGATAGCATTGCCAAGCGTGTAACAGGCATGCTTCACGCGTTCTTTACTATATAGGGACATTTGTCACCAGGAGCCAGGTCGCTGTGTACTTGGCGGCACTAAACGGGGTTTTTGTCGGCATCTAACAGGGAGTTTAGTGCCGTGTTATTAGCGTTTGCGTACGCCCAAACAACCGTCTGCGTATACCCAAACCACCGCTTGCGTACGCCCAAATGACCGTTCGAGTATACGCAAAATCAACGAGGTGTAAAGAGTATAGTCCAAAGTCCAAGGTATCCCCTCCCATGGTAGGGGAGGGGCAGGGGTGGGGTCAGTACCTTCTTTAATAACAAGGAATTGGAAAAAAGAAACGAGTTTCTTTGTTTTGCGCTCAATTTTTCGTATCTTTGCACGCAAAACCAATAAAACAGAAATATTATGGCAAAAGTTTATGTATTCTTAGCAGACGGCTTCGAGGATGTCGAGGCCCTGATACCCATTGACGTACTGCGCCGCGGAGGTGTAGAAGTAGTAACCGTAAGTATCACCGATTTCCCACTGGTGGAGTCGGCACATGGCGTGAACATCGAGGCTGACCTGCAGTTCGAGCAGTGTGATTTCAGCGATGCCGACCTGCTGATGCTGCCTGGCGGTATGCCTGGCGCTGCCAACCTCTTTGACCATGAGGGCGTCTGCGAGGCTGTGTGCAGTCAGGCTGCAGCAGGCAAGAAGGTTGCCGCTATCTGTGCTGCTCCTGCCGTCGTGCTGGCTCAGCTCGGACTGCTTGAGGGAAAGAAAGCTACCTGCTACCCCGGCTTTGAACAGGTGCTGAAAGATGCTGGTGCACAGTATACGGGTGACCTTTTCACCGTCGACGGCAACATCACCACTGGCGAAGGCCCCGCTGCTGCTTTCCCCTATGCCTATGAGCTGTTGGCACAGCTGGTCAATAAGGCTACTTCCGACCAGATTGCAGAGGGCATGCGTTTCAAGCACCTGATGGCCTGATGGAATATGTAATCATCGTGGCAGGCGGCAAAGGTCTGCGGATGGGGAGCGACATTCCCAAACAGTTCCTGCCTATTGGCGGGAAGCCTGTGCTAATGCGCACTATTGAGCGTTTCCGTGAGTACTCGGCCGACCTGCAGATTATCCTTGTGCTGCCCGAAGCACAGCAAGAGTATTGGTTGCAGCTTTGTAAGGAGTACGATTTTGACGTGGAATATCGACTCGCCAATGGTGGACAGACACGTTTCCACTCCGTACAGAATGGTCTCGCACTGGTGCCTGACGATGCAGAAGGTGTGGTTGGCGTACACGACGGTGTGCGTCCCTTCCCCAGCATCGAGGTGATCCGCAATTGCTACGAGACGGCTCGCGAAAAGAAGGCCGTCATCCCAGTGATCCCCGTCGTAGAAACGGTACGCCACTTGGAAAAAGAAGGTTCTGTGACCGTACCTCGCGATGAGTACAAACTTGTGCAGACCCCCCAGACCTTTGACATTCAACTGTTAAAGGCAGCAAACCGCCAGCCCTACAATGACGGTTTTACCGACGATGCCTCCGTCGTGGAGAGCTATGGCCACGAGATCACCCTCGTCGAGGGCAATCGCGAGAACATCAAGATCACAACCCCCTACGACCTGAAGATTGCCAAAGTATTGATAGGATGACAGACGTGCTGAGCCAAGACCTGCAATTCTTGCCGGGCGTAGGCCCCAACCGCAAGAATATGCTAAGTAATGAACTTGGCATCAACACGTTTGGCGACCTGCTGGAGTACTATCCTTATAAATATGTAGACCGCTCAAAGGTCTACACCGTCCACGAACTGACGGGTGACATGCCGTTTGTACAGGTCGTGGGCACCATCCTGAGCTTTGAGACCTTCAAGATGAGTGCCCGCAAGGAGCGTGTAGTGGCCCACTTCAGCGACGGCACGGGCATTTGTGACCTCACTTGGTTCAATGGCGGCAAGTATGCCAAGCAGAACTACCGCATCGGCACAGAATACCTGGTGTTTGGCAAACCTACGGTCTTCAACAATCGCATCAACATCACCCACCCCGACATAGACGAGGCGTCGAAGGTAGACACCTCGGCAATGGGGATGCAGCCCTACTACAACACGACAGAAAAGATGAAGAAGGCGGGGCTGAACTCCCGTGCTGTGGAACGGCTGACCAAGACTCTCATTGAGAAATTGCCGGCATTGCCAGAGACGTTGCCCGACTTCATCACTGGGCCGCATTATATGATGGGGCGTGACGAGGCGCTGCGTAACGTCCATTATCCACAGAACGCCAAGTTGCTGGAACGTGCTCGTGTGAGGTTGAAGTTCGAGGAACTCTTTTATGTTCAGTTAAATATATTAAGGTACGCAAGCGACCAACGCCGAAAATATCGCGGCTATGTCTTTAACCATGTCGGCGAGACGTTCAACACCTTCTATCGTGACCATCTGCCCTTCCAGCTGACTGAAGCCCAGAAGCGCGTCATCCGTGAGATACGCAAGGACATGGGCAGCGGCCGCCACATGAATCGTCTGCTGCAGGGCGACGTAGGTTCTGGCAAGACCCTCGTGGCGCTGATGTCGATGCTCATCGCTATTGACAACGGCTATCAGGCCTGCATCATGGCTCCGACGGAAATCCTGGCTGAGCAACATTTGCACACCATCATGCAGTTCCTTGGCGACATGCCCGTTAGGGTGGCTCTGCTGACAGGTATTGTCAAAGGGCGACGCCGTCAGGAAATATTCGATGGACTGCTCGACGGCACCGTTCATATTCTGGTCGGCACCCATGCTGTTATCGAGGATACCGTGCAGTTTGCACGCCTTGGGTTTGTCGTTGTCGACGAGCAGCATCGCTTTGGTGTGGCCCAGCGTGCCAAGCTTTGGAACAAGAGCGCCAACCCGCCTCACGTACTTGTGATGACGGCAACGCCTATTCCCAGAACGTTGGCGATGACACTCTACGGCGACCTTGACGTCAGCGTTATCGACGAGTTGCCGCCAGGTCGCAAACCCGTTGTCACACAGCACTATTTCGATTCGCGTATCACTTCCCTTTATAACGGTATTCGTAAGCAGATTAACTTAGGACGGCAGGTGTATATTGTCTTCCCCCTTATTGAGGAAAGTGAGAAGAGCGACTTGAAGAACCTGGAACAGGGCTTCGAGGTGTTGCGGCAGGCCTTCCCGGAATTCCGCCTGAGCAAGGTACACGGCAAGATGAAACCCGCCGACAAGGAGGCTGAGATGCAACGCTTTGTCAGTGGAGAAACCCAGATATTGGTCGCCACAACGGTTATTGAGGTGGGTGTCAACGTGCCCAATGCCTCAGTTATGATTATCATGGATGCCCAGCGCTTCGGACTCAGTCAGTTGCACCAGCTTCGTGGTCGAGTGGGGCGTGGTGCCGATCAGTCCTATTGCATTTTAGTCACTCCTTATAAAATCGGTGAGGACACTCGCAAACGTATTGATATCATGTGCGACACGAACGATGGGTTCCGTATTGCCGAGGCCGATTTGAAACTACGGGGCCCTGGCGACCTGGAAGGTACTCAGCAGAGTGGTATGGCTTTCGACCTGAAAATTGCTGACATTGCCCGTGACGGACAACTGGTACAGATGGCACGTGATGAGGCTCAGCGTATTATCGATGATGACCCTACATGCCAGTCGGCTAAGTATCAATTACTTTGGAGCAGATTGCGTGAATTACGTAAAACAAATATTAATTGGGGGGTTATTTCATAGGATAAGTGTTAAAAGACACCAAAACTTTGTTAACGAACACAAGTTTTTGATAGTTTTCTGAATTATTATTCGTATCTTTGCAACTGAGTTTTCACTTTTGCTGGAAACAAGAACGTCTACAAACCCGAAAATAAGTAACTTTTGATGAATAAAACATTGAAGAAAATACTTGCCGTTGTTGCTGTGTCGCTCACTGCAGTGCCCTCTATGGGACAAGATCTGCTGGCACGCCAGGCACCTATTGACCGAAAGATGAAAGCCGTTGACTCAGTAGCTCTGAGCCGATTGATTCAGATAGAACAGATGGCATCACCTGCCGCCGACCTTTATCAGGACTGGGATAACTACACTGCTCACAGTGAGGCTACGTTGCCCGATACCTTCCGCATTGATTTGCGGGGTTTTGCCATGCCTACCGACAGCCGTGTGCTGACCTCGAACTTTGGTGCACGCTGGGGACGCCAGCATAAGGGTCTGGATATTAAGGTTTACATCGGTGACACCATCCGTGCCGCTTTCAACGGAAAAATCCGCGTTGTGCGCTATGAGCCGGGAGGTTATGGCAACTTCGTTGTTATTCGTCATCCCAATGGATTGGAGACCATCTATGGACATCTGTCAAGACATTTGGTAAAGCCTGATCAGGAAGTACGTGCTGGCGATCCCATCGGACTGGGTGGTAATACCGGACGTTCCACAGGTTCACACCTGCATTTTGAGACCCGTCTTTGCGGTGTAGCTCTGAATCCGGCACTGATGTTCGACTTCCGTAATCAGGACGTCACGGGCGACTACTATCATTTCCGTCGTTCCACCTATTCACGCGAATCGGCTCAGGCCAATCGCCTGCGTGGCGTTAGCGGTTCTTCAAGCATTGGCGAAGACCTGCTCTATACCCAGAGCAGCAATAAAAAGTCATCAAGCAGACGTAACGTGGCCAGCACACGTTTCCACAAAGTCAAGAAGGGCGAGACGCTCTACTCTATTGCTCGTAAGCGCAACACGACTGTGGCAGACATCTGCAAGTTGAATCGTATTGGTAAGAACATGAAACTGCGCCCCGGCCAGATATTAAAATATAATTAATCTGGCCAAGGGCATTTGCCCTCAACCACAAATACCTTAATCTACTTAATGAAGAAATATACTATTCTCTGCGCACTGCTTTTGCTTTTTGCGGCTCATGACATGTCATACGCAAAGGTAAGGAAGACTGCGAGGAAAACTCAACAGACCACCAAGGCTGTTCAAGAGCGGTACGAAGAGATTGATAACTTTGATTTCCTTTACAGTGGTTCAAACGACGATTTGAACCTCGAATACGATGCTATCGCCATCAATAGCCTGTTGGACGAGGCCATGTCGCATATCGGTGCCCGTTATCGTAGTGGCAGCAAAGGTCCGAAGGCCTTTGACTGTTCAGGCTTCACCAGCTACGTCTACAAGCAGATGGGTATGTCCAATATCGGTGCTTCGTCTCGCGACCAGTATGCCCGCAACATCCCTGTCAGCCGCAGCGAGATGCAGCGTGGTGACCTGGTATTCTTTACCAGCCCAGGTTCAGGCCGCAATGTTGGTCATGTAGGCATTGTCGTTGATGTAGACCCCATGACTCACACCTTCAACTTCATTCATGCAAGCAGTAGCGAAGGTGTGAAGATATCCAACTCTAACGATGGCTTCTACGCCAAACGTTTTATTGGCGTCCGCCGCGTGTTCTGACGAACAACTGCTTCTTTATAGCTTAGATGGAGGTTTATTGCGGCTCCACCTCCTGCTCCATCTTCCTTGAGCCGGCAGTAGTATTTGTGCCCAGTATCTTGTCGACGATGACACCGATGTCCGTTACCGTGATGTCACCATCGCCGTTAGCGTCGGCACCATACATCAAGAAGCCTCCAGAGTTGGTTATCTGCAGGATTTCGTTCACTACTACCGCAATGTCGGTCACAGAAACACTCTTGTCACCATTGGCATCGCCCCTCGCGCTACCCTCTGGGGCAACGGCCAGCGTCGTTCCGAGCTCTTCAGTCTGATAGAACTTACTGATGTCCGACTCCGACAGCTTCATGTTTCTAAGATAGACGGTATGGTCCTCAGCCTCCACATTGGCAGCTACGTCGACCTGTAGCGTGGCTATCTCACCATCGTTGCCCGTGAAAGTCTCGTCGGACAACGAACCGCAGAGGAAGCGGATGACGTTGCCTTCATGCTCGCTGAACGATAGGGTGTGCTCGTCTTCCTCAGGCAGACGGCTGGCACTCAGCGATCCCTGAATCTTGCCCTTTGCCGACTTGACGACAGTCACGCCATCGGGCAACTGGAGGTCGAACTGGAATGAGCGTATCTCGGCCGTGTTCTTCATCTTGACGGAAATGGTGGCCTGACTGCCTGCCAATGCGGCAAGCGGTTTGACGTAGATGACATTGTCCTTACTGCTCAGGTCGGTGTTCACCTTTCTGGGCCCACGTATCATCATACGGGCATTGCTGTTGTTGCCGTAGATAGAGCCCGTATGAATGATGTTGGCGATGCCCGTATAGTCAGATACGTCGATGCCGCCGCTCTCATCCACGTCGGCAGCCTTTGCGTTGAAACCCGCCGGTGTGTTGTTGTGGATATGGTTGGCCACACCTGTATAGTCGCTCACGTCAACGACGCCATCGCTATTGATGTCGCCAACGACATACGTGGAAATGGTCAGCTTCGACTGCACGAGCGCCGTCTCGTAGTATTTGCTGATATCGGTTTCCGTCAGCTTCATGCCCTTCAGTTGGACGGGGTAGTCACCGTCTACGATATTGTCTGCTATATTTACTAATAAGGTGGCAATCTCGCCGTCGTAACCTGTGAATGTCTCGTCGTACTCCGAACCACAGAGAAATCGGATGGCACCGTCTGGCTGTTCACTGAACGACAGGGTGTGCTCGTCCTCGTCGGGCAAGCGGCCAGCACTCAGGAATCCCTGAATCTTACCCTTTGCCGACTTGACGGCAGTCACGCCCTCCGGCAGGTAGAGGTCGAACTGGAAGGCACGAATCGGAGCCGTGTTCTTCATCTTCAGCGAAATAGTAGCCTGCGTGCCCGTCCTTGCCTCCATCGGTTCAATGTAGATGACGTTGTTCATCTGCGAGATGTCAGTCACCTGAACCTGTTCAGTCTCGTCAGGCTCCATCTCCACAATCTCCTTGAATTCCTTCCAGTATTCAGCGGCCTCGTAGGCGGCTTTGCTGCCGTAGGGAACATAAAGCGTAGCGTTTGGCCGATAAGGGAAAGAGTTATAGTCAATACTAACTGGTGATGCCATTCCGACTGTTACGGAAGTCAAATTATTGCAACCAGCGAATGAATTATTTCCAATGGAGGTAATACTTGATGGGATAGAAACTGTATTCAGGTTCGTGCAATAGGCAAAAGCACATTCACCAATGGAAGTAACGCCGTCGTCCATAGTTACTGAAGTCAAATCAACACAGTTGGCAAAAGCACAGGTGCTGATTTCTGACAGTGAGGAAGGTATGGCGATGGACTGTAATTTGCTACCTCTAAAAGCCTCTATATCTATGCTTTTAACACTTGAAGGAATGGTGAGGCTGGAGATACCGCAGTCCTTGAAAGCATTCCATCCAATAGCTGTTATACTATTCGGTATTATTGTGCTTGCACTACCCATAACCAATGTGTTGGTTTTGGTGTGTATTACCGCATTACAGTTATCTCGTGAGTCAAATACGATGTTTCCTTCCGCTACTTTTATGGTTTGTACGTCTAACCCATATCTTGGTGCTTCATCATACGAAGAGTAGTACCAAGGGTCGGGTTCGGGAGCATCGAGATCGACTTCATAATATTTTTCTATTTCGGTGAGGTTGGTCAATCTATACGAAGAGCTATGAGTCCTAAGTTCGTTATTCTCATGTTCTTCGTACTCATAATTGTCCCCAAAATTAATGTATACATAATGATTCCCCCTGAAAATACATTTCACTCCTTTTCCAATAGTCAAAGATGACAGACCACAACCAGAAAAAGTACTGGCATAGAATAACTTCACATTGTCAGGAATGGTAACGTCTGTCAATCCCTCACATCCATCAAAGGAGGAAGACCCTAATTCTGACAGATTTGCTGGGAGAGAAAACGAAGTAAACCTGCAATTCTTGAAAGCCCCTGCCCCAATACTCTTGACACTGCTTGGAATGTCGCTTATCAATTGACCCGAAAAACAATTATACCCTATTCGTTCTGTTCCTTGCTTAATGCTAACACTCTGGCCGTTATAATATCCTTTATATCTGTATGCCACCTTACCTAAATACACTATTCCATTGGGCTGGGATTTAAACCATGGAGTGTCTGCAATACCAATATCACCTTCTTCGCAAGCATATCCTGTAGTAGGCATCGTCATAAAAGATAAATTAGGGTTAACCTTTATGTCATTCAAAGCGGTACACCAAGAAAAAGCCCATTCATAAATTGTCTTTATGCTTCTAGGAATGTATATTGATGTAATTCCACTATTTGAGAAAGCACTCCATCCAATAGAGGTTACAGCAAAAGTCTGTTCATATTCTGAATTTTCCCAAGGCTCTGCATTTTCATTTGTTATTGTTCTTGTTATCGATGATGGAATATTTATAGCCCCAGTGTATGGATTTGGCGAATTCCAAGGATCTTCATTCGGGTTTACGACTTCCACCTCACCGTCGTATGAAATATGATTCTCATAATCATAATAAGAATTAGACGTGATTCTATAATAAATGCCATCCACCTCAAAATCGTAAGAATCCTGAGCTAAGGCATTTACTCCAATCATGTTCATGAACACGGCGAGTAAAATAGTTAGTTTGTACTGTTTCATACTCTTGTCTTTTAATCCTGTATCCTACTTAACGATGACCTTTTGGCCGTTTTGAATGTAGATGCCCTTCTTCATAGGCGTCACACGGCGACCTTGCAGGTCGTAGTAGTTATCTGTCTCATTCGTACGTCTTGCGCTTGTAATGCCATTCGTTCCACCAAGAACAGTGATGGAAGAGGCGACTTCGCCTGTCAGATACGATTGTTTGATGTCCGTTTCCGTCAACTTCACGTAACTTATCGTCAACGGGTAGTCACCAGCCTCAACATCGTCAGCGACGTTGATGGTCAAAGTGGCCACCTCGCCGTCAATGCCCTTGAACGTTTCGTCGTACTCCGAACTACAGAGGAATCGGATGACTCCGTCGGGCTGCTCGCTGACCGTCAGCGTGTGAGCGCTGCCCTCCGGTAGGCGGTCTGCATTCAGCCCAGCCTTAATTCTGCCGCTATTATTTTTCACGGCCTTCACACCATAGGGCAGGTGCACATCCACCTGGAATCCACGGATGGCAGCCGTGTTCTTCATCTTCAGCGATAATTGTAGTTGCGTATCTGAAGTCATCTCTAACGGCTCTATATAGAGAACGTTGTCAGTGCCACTCAGGTCTGTGTTCACCTTTCTGGGTCCACGCACCATCATACGGGCATTGCTGTTGTTGCCGTAGATGGAGCCTGTATGGATAATGTTGGCGATGCCCGTATAGTCAGATACGTCGATGCCGCCGCTCTCATCCACGTCGGCAGCCTTCGCATTGAAGCCTGCCGGCGTGTTGTTGTGGATATGGTTGGCCACACCCGTATAGTCGCTCACGTCAACGACGCCATCACCGTTGATGTCACCAATGACATACGTGGAAATGGTCAGCTTCGACTGCACGAGCGCCGTCTCATAGTATTTGCTGATATTGGTTTCCGTCAGCTTCATTGCTTTCAGTTGGATGGGGTAGTCACCGTCTACGATATTATCTGCTATATTTACTAATAAGGTGGCAATCTCACCGTCGTAACCTGTGAATGTCTCGTCGTACTCCGAACCACAGAGGAATCGGATGGCTCCGTCCGGCTGCTCGCTGAACGACAGGGTGTGCTCGTCCTCGTCAGGCAAACGGCCAGCACTCAGGAATCCCTGAATCCTACCCTTTGCCGACTTGACGGCAGTCACGCCCTCCGGCAGGTAGAGGTCGAACTGGAAGGCGCGAATCGGAGCCGTGTTCTTCATCTTCAGCGAAATAGTAGCCTGCGTGCCCGTCCTTGCCTCCATCGGCTCGATGTAGATAACGTTATTAATGGCAGAAATGTCAGTAACGTCGACTACAGCAGGAGTTTGATGTGTGCTGTTAGTACCCATGTAGAACAGACGGAAGTTGTCGAGGACAACCCAGCTGTTAGTAACAGTCTCGGCCTTCTTGATACCAATGGTCAGAACACCGTCCTCGAGAACCTTACAGATCACCTCAGTTGTGAAGAGACCCTCGTTCTGCTCGATAACGTCTCTACCCTCAACAAGCCCATTAGGCATGTAGTAAACCTCTTCCTCGTTCGGAGCGAACTCAGTTGAACCGGAAAGACCATCACCAGCCTTCATCAAGTTAGCAACAGGAGATGCATAGACTGTGCTGTCGCCGTCAACGGCATAGAGATAAGCCATCGTTGCATTGTTGTCCTCAGTCCAAGCCTTGTAGGTCTCTTCGTTGC
>Ga0310690_10006204_pt1 | contig 15815 bp, 15 predicted proteins | sample AusTroGonzalo_MG_2_FD_207661 | JGI IMG/M metagenome (GOLD analysis project Ga0310690, IMG submission 207661) | Bovine rumen microbial communities from tropical cattle in Woodstock, Queensland, Australia - Gonzalo_04 (v2) (version 2) | ecosystem: Host-associated > Mammals > Digestive system >... | reverse complement strand
CGCGTGGAAATCGAAGGCCGGGTTATCGACGGCAGTATCAGGAATAAGCTGGAACAGATCAAGGATGTGATGAACGGATGAGCTCCAAGGCGATTGAAATCAGCAGCATTATCAAGGAGCAGATCAAACAGTACGAAAGCAAAATCGAGATGAAGGAGAACGGCACCGTCATCACCGTCGGCGACGGTATCGCGACGGTGTACGGCTTGCGCGCCTGTATGGCCAACGAACTCCTTCGCTTTGAAGACGGCAGCTTCGGCATGGCCCAGAACCTGGAGGAGGAGACGGTTTCCGTCGCCATCCTGTCCGAGCGGGACACCGTCCGTGAAGGCAGCGTGGTATACCGGACCGGCGAAGCCCTCAGCGTGCCTGTGGGCGAAGCACTGCTGGGCCGCGTGGTGAACGCGCTGGGTTCTCCGATCGACGGAAAGGGTCCCGTGGAAACCACCGAGATCCGTCCCGTGGAATCCCCTGCGCCCGGCATCATCCAGCGCAAGAGCGTCAGCGTGCCGCTGCAGACCGGTATCAAGGCGATCGACAGTATGATCCCGATCGGCCGCGGCCAGCGCGAACTGATTATCGGCGACCGGCAGACCGGCAAGACAACGATTGCTGTTGATACGATTATCAACCAGAAGGATACGAACGTAATCTGTATCTATGTTGCCATCGGCCAGAAGCGGACGAGCGTGGTGCAGATCGCGCAGGAGCTGGAAAAAGCCGGCGCCATGAGCTACTCCATTATCGTGAGCGCGTCCGCCGCGGAAAGCGCTCCGCTGCAGTACATCGCGCCCTATTCCGGATGCGCCATGGCGGAATACTTCCGGGCCCAGGGCAAGGATGTCCTGATCATTTACGACGACCTGAGCAAACACGCGGTGGCCTACCGCGCCCTGAGCCTGCTGATCCGCCGGCCTCCGGGACGTGAAGCATACCCCGGCGACGTGTTCTACCTCCACAGCCGCCTGCTGGAGCGCGCGGCCTGCGTGGCGCCGGAATACGGCGGAGGCTCCATCACGGCGCTGCCGATCATTGAAACCCAGGCGGGCGACGTTTCCGCTTATATCCCCACGAACGTGATTTCCATCACCGACGGCCAGATCTTCCTGGAGACGGAACTGTTCCACAGCGGTATCCGTCCGGCCATCAACCCCGGTATCTCCGTCAGCCGCGTGGGCGGCGCCGCGCAGATCAAGGGCATGAAGAAGGTTGCCGGTGAGCTGAAGCTGCTCTATGCGCAGTACCGTGAACTGCAGGCATTTGCCCAGTTCGGCAGCGACCTGGACGCGGACACCAAGGCCCGTCTGGCACTGGGCGCCCGCATTGTGGAAGTGCTGAAGCAGAAGCGTTCCTCGCCGTTGGAAGTCGGCTGCCAGGTTGCGATCGTGTACGCGGTCATCAACGGGTACCTGAACGATGTGGAACCGGCAAAGGTAGCCGAGTACGAAGAAGGCCTGTTTGAATACCTGAAGGCCCGGTACGGCGAACTGCTGGACCGCATTGAACACGGATACTGGGATGACAGCGACATCGAAACCATGAAGGAAGCCCTTACAGGGTATAATAAGAGGTAAGAAGACGCATGGGCGCAGATATCAAATCGCTGAGGACCCGGATTCGCAGCGTGGACTCCACGATGCATCTGACCAAAGCCATGGGCCTGGTGGCATCTTCCAAAATCCGCCGGGCCACAAGGGATATGACGCGGACACGGGAATACGCCGCCGCGATGCAGGACGTTGTGAACGTACTGCGGGCCGCGCCGGAATGTGAACGTTCCCCGTACATGCAGCCAACCGGAAAGGGGACCCGGCTGATCGTGATTGCCGGCGACCGCGGACTGGCAGGCGGCTACAACGCGAATGTGTTCCGGCTGGCGGCCACGATGCCGGAAGCGGAGGTCATCGCGATCGGGAAACGGGCATGCGACCGGTTCGGCCAGGAAATCGTTTCCTCCGAGCGCTACGCCGCGACGGAAGCGAAAAAGCTGGCGGACGAACAGTGCCGGGATTTCCTGGAAGGAAAATATGAGCGACTGGGGATTCTCTACACCCGCTATAAATCCATGATGAGCCAGGAAGCAACCGTCCTGTGGGTACTGCCGCTGGAGAAGACCGAGAAGACGGAAGGCGGGGATCCGCTGTTTGAGCCGGACGAACAGACCGTGCTGAACGCCGCGGTACCGACCTACGTGAGCGGCATCCTGAGCGCCTGTATCCGCGAAAGCTTTGCCAGCGAAGTGGCGGCGCGCAGGATGGCCATGGATTCCGCCAGCAAGAACGCACAGGAAATGATCGACCGGCTGCAGCTGCAGTACAACCGGGCGCGGCAGAACTCCATCACCCAGGAGATTACGGAGATCGTCGCAGGCAGTGGACTTTAAGACCGCCAGTGGCGGAAATTTCTTAAAGGCCGCTGTCAACCGAAGCGAGCGAGCTCCATGGTTATGGAGTCGCGACGACTGAGGTCGCGGAATGTGGACTTTAAGACCGCCGGTGACGGAAATTAGTGGCTATATTTAGGAGAGAAAGCTTATGAGTAACGAGAACAAGGTGCACACCGGTATCGTGGCGCAGGTCATGGGCCCTGTGGTGGACGTCCGCTTCGGCGAGGATTATCTTCCGCCGATCTATAACGCGCTGACGCTGCCGATCGGGGAGAAAACCCTGACGGTGGAAGTGGCGCAGCATATCGGCGACAACACGGTACGCTGCATCGCCATGGGATCCACGGACGGACTGCAGCGCGGCGTGACCGTAACGGATACCGGCAAGGGCATCAGCGTGCCGGTGGGCCGGGAAACCCTGGGCCGGATCTTCAATGTGCTGGGCGAAGTCGTGGATGACGGACCGGCGGTTGAAACGAAGGAACGCTGGGACATTCACCGCCCCGCCCCGACGTATGAAGAGCTGAGCACCTCCACGGAGATCCTGGAGACGGGCATCAAGGTCATCGACTTGATCTGCCCCTACGCCAAGGGCGGCAAGATCGGCATGTTCGGCGGCGCCGGCGTCGGCAAGACCGTTATGATCATGGAGCTGATCAACAACATCGCCAAGCAGCACGGCGGCCTGTCCGTGTTCACCGGCGTCGGCGAGCGGACCCGTGAAGGCAACGACCTGTACTTTGAGATGAAGGAAAGCGGCGTGCTCGCCAATACGGCGCTGGTTTACGGCCAGATGAACGAACCGCCGGGAGCCCGTATGCGCGTCGGCCTGGCCGGCCTGACCGTTGCGGAATACTTCCGCGACCAGGAGAACCAGGACGTGCTGCTGTTCATCGATAACATTTTCCGTTTCACCCAGGCGGGCAGCGAGGTCAGCGCCCTGCTGGGCCGCGTGCCTTCCGCCGTCGGCTACCAGCCGACGCTGGCTACCGAAATGGGTACCCTGCAGGAGCGGATCACCTCCACCCACAAGGGATCCATCACCTCCGTCCAGGCAGTTTACGTTCCGGCGGACGACCTGACGGACCCGGCTCCGGCCACCACCTTCGCGCACCTGGACGCCACGACGGTCCTGAGCCGTTCCATCGCCAGCATGGGTATCTATCCCGCTGTGGATCCCCTGGATTCCACAAGCCGGATCCTGAATCCCGAAGTGCTGGGCGAGGAGCATTACCGGATCGCCCGTGAAGTGCAGCGGATCCTGCAGCGCTATAACGAGCTGATCGATATCATCGCCATCATGGGTATGGACGAACTGGCGGAAGAGGACAAGCTGCTGGTAAGCCGGGCCCGTAAGATCCAGCGGTTCCTGAGCCAGCCCTTCTTCGTCAGCGAGAAGTTCACCGGCCTGCCAGGCGTATACGTCCCGCTGAATGAAACGATCCGCGGCTTCCGGGAAATCATCGAGGGCAAGCACGACGACCTGCCCGAGAGCGCTTTCCTCTTTGTCGGTACGATTGACGAAGCGGTCGCAAAGGCGAAGAAAGGCGGCCAGGCGTGAGTACTTATCCTTTGCTCATCTCTTCTCCGGACGGCGATCTGTTCCGGGGAGAAGCGGAGATGCTGATCCTGCGGGGAACGGAGGGCGACCTGGCCATCATGGCCGGCCACATTCCTTTCGTAACGGCAGTGGTCCGCGGAAACTGCGTGATCCTGACGGCCGAAGGGGAGCGGAAGGAAGGCGTCATTGAGGAAGGCCTCCTGACAGTGGACAAGGATCAGGTTACTGTACTGACTTCGGCACTGACGCTGAACAACGCATAAAAAACGCGACAGGCGGACGGGTATCCCGTCCGCCCGTCTTGTAGAAAAGGGGGAAACCGATCATGGATATGCTGGAGAAATTTCTGAACTTCGCGGAACAGTCGCCTACGGCGTTTCACGCTGCGGCGAACCTTGTGACACTGCTGGAGGAAAGCGGTTTCGCGGAACTGAAGGAAACGGATCCGTGGCTGGTGGACGCGGGCGGAAAGTATTTCGTCCGTCGGAACGATTCCGCCGTTATCGCGTTCCAGATTCCGGAGACGGGATTTGCTTCCTTCCGGATCGCGGCGGCTCACAGCGATTCCCCCGCCTTCAAGCTGAAGGAAAAGTTTGAGGACAAAACGGAATACTATGTCCGCCTGAACGTGGAAAAATACGGTGGCATGATCATGAGCACCTGGATGGACCGCCCCCTGTCCGTGGCCGGGCGCCTGGCGGTCCGGGAAGGCGGCAGCGTGGCGACACGGCTGGTGAACCTGGACCGGGACGCGCTGCTGATTCCCAATATGCCGATCCATTTCAACCGGGAGGTCAACACCGGATACAGTTTTGATCCCCAGGTGGATATGATGCCGCTATACGGCAGCGCGGAAAGCGCCGGCGGACTGATGCGGGAGATCGCGGAGGCCGCCGGAACGGAACCGGGGAATATCCTCGGCCACGACCTGTTCCTTTACGGACGGCAGAGTGCCAGCGTATGGGGCGCGGAGGACGCCTATTTCTCCTGCGGGAGGATCGACGACCTGGAATGCGCCTGGGCCTGCATGACCGCGCTGACCCGCAGTACGGCCCGGGACGCGGTGAACGTCTGCGCCGTATTCGACAATGAGGAAGTGGGCTCCGGAAGCCGGCAGGGCGCGGACTCCGGGTTCCTGTACGACACGCTGACGCGGCTGGGATTTGCCCTGGGCGCTTCCGACGGGGAGATCCGGGCTGCTATGGCCGGCAGTTTCCTGGTGTCCGCGGACAATGCCCACGCTGTACATCCGAATCATCCGGAGAAGTTTGACAAACAGAACCGCCCGGTGATGAACGGCGGCGTGGTGATCAAGCACAACGCGGCCCTGAAATATACGACGGACGCATTGTCTTCCGCCCGTTTCGCACTGATCTGTGAAAAGGCCGGGGTGCCGGTGCAGCATTTTGCCAACCGTTCCGATCTGGCCGGCGGCTCCACGCTGGGACATATCTCCGCGGCCCATGTGAGCGTGGAGAGCGTGGATATCGGCCTGGCACAGCTGGCGATGCATTCCCTGTACGAGACGGCCGGAACGAAGGACCTGCCGCTGCTGGTACGGGCCATGGAAGAAATGTGGAGCTGAAACATCTGAAAAACAACCGGAACGGCCGGATTAATGGTACAATGAGCCATCCCGGAGAAAACCGGACCGGATCCGGGAGGATTCAGGAAGGATGAACGGAATGAAGAATACCGTATTTACCGGCGCGGCCACCGCGATCATCACGCCCATGACCGAAACGGGCGTGGATTATGAGGCGCTGGGCCGGCTGATCGATTTCCAGCTGGAAAAGGGGATCGACGCCATTGTGGCTTCCGGCACCACCGGTGAGGGAAGCACCCTGACGGACAAGGAGCATGAAGAACTGATCACCTTCTGCGTGAAGCGGATTGCCGGAAAAGTTCCTGTGATTGCCGGGACCGGTTCCAACGATACTGCCCACGCGATCGAGCGGACGAAGACCGCCTGCAGGGCGGGCGCGGACGCTGTCCTGCTGGTGACGCCCTATTACAACAAAACGACGCAGCGCGGGCTGATCGCCAGCTTCAGCGCGATCGCGGACGCCAGCAGCATTCCCTGCATCCTGTACAACGTTCCGTCCAGGACCGGGCTGAACATGCTGCCGGAAACCCTGAATGTGCTGGCGGACCATGAGCGGATCGCCGCTCTGAAGGAAGCCTGCGGCAACATCAGCCAGGTGGCGAAGGAGATCGAAATGTGCGGCGGCCGGCTGGACGTGTACTCCGGCAACGACGACCAGACCGTACCGATCCTGAGCCTGGGCGGCAGGGGTGTAATCTCCACAGTGAGCAATATTATTCCCGCGGAAATGGCAGAGATCTGCAGGAAGTTCTTCGCCGGCGACGTGAAGGGCGCCGCGGAGCTCCAGCTGCGCTACCTGCGCCTGATGAACCAGATGATGATTGAGACGAATCCGATACCGGTCAAGGGCGCCTGCGCCGCCATGGGATTCGGGAAATATATCCTGCGGCTGCCGCTGGTGGAAATGGAAGAAGCCAATTACCGGAAGATGCTGCAGCTGATGGAGGAACAGGGGCTGGAGGTACAGGCATGAAAATCATCCTGACCGGATACACCGGACATATGGGCCGGGAAGTCCGCGCCTGCGCGGAACGGATGGAAGGCTGCGAGATTGTCGCCGGCGTGGATCCGATGATCCCAGCCTCCGAAGGAATCTGTGTGAAAACCTTCGCGGAATGCACGGCGGAGGCGGATGTGATCATTGATTTCAGCCATCACAGCATGACGAATGACCTGCTGGACTTTGCCGAAGCGCGGAACCTGCCGGTTGTACTGGCCACGACGGGGCAGACCGATCAGGAAAAGGCGCGGATCCGGGAAGCGGAACAGAAGATCCCGGTTTTCCTGGCTGCCAACTACAGCCTGGGCATCGCAACACTGACGGACCTGGTAAAGCGCGCGGCTGCGCTGTATCCGGACGGTGAAATTGAAATTGTCGAGCAGCATCACGACCGGAAACTGGACGCTCCCAGCGGCACGGCGCTTTCCCTGTTCAACGCCATCCGGGAAGTCCGGCCGGAAGCCAAAGCGAACTGCGGAAGAAACGGCCAGGGCAAGCGGACGAAGGATGAAATCGGTATCCATGCGATCCGCATGGGAAATATCGTGGGTATCCATGAAGTGATGATCGGCACGCAGAACGAGCGGATCACCCTGAAGCATGAGGCTTTCAGCCGCGGCGTGTTTGCCGAGGGCAGCCTGAAGGCGGCGGAGTTCATGATCGGGAAGGCGCCGGGACTATATGATATGAAAGATTTACTGAAGAAGTGAGGATAAGTTATGAAGATTGGCATTTACGGATACGGTAACCTGGGACGCGGCGTGGAAGCGGCACTTCGCCAGAATCCGGATATGGAGATTGTCGGCGTTTTTACCCGGCGGGATCCGGCGACAGTTAAGACCGTCACCGGGATTCCGGTATACTCCGCCAGCCTTGTGCAGGATTTCACCGCGGAGATTGATGTGATGATCATCTGCGGCGGCAGCGCTTCGGACCTGCCTGAAATGACGCCCATGCTGGCAAAGTACTTCAATGTGATCGACTCCTTCGATACGCATGCCCGGATTCCTGAACATTTTGAGAATGTGGAAAAAGCGGCGATGACCACGGCCCATACCGCCCTGATCAGCGCCGGATGGGATCCCGGCTTGTTCTCCCTCGCACGGCTGTACATGAACACCGTGCTTCCGGAAGGGAAGGATTACACGTTCTGGGGCCGCGGCGTGAGCCAGGGACACAGCGACGCGATCCGCCGGATTCCCGGCGTGAAGGACGCGCGGCAGTATACCGTACCGGTGCCGGCTGCGCTGGCTAGTGTCCGGAACGGGGAAAACCCGGACCTGTCCACGCGGCAGAAGCACACCCGTGAATGCTATGTGGTGGCGGAAGACGGCGCGGACAAAGCGCTGATTGAAAAGCAGATCAAAGAAATGCCCAACTATTTCGCGGATTACGATACCACCGTGACTTTTATCACGGCGGAAGAGATGAAGCGGGACCATGCGGAACTGCCCCACGGCGGGCAGGTGATCCGCAGCGGAGCCACCGGCGAAGGCGGAAAGCACAGGCATGTGATGGAATTCTCCCTGAAACTGGATTCCAATCCTGAATTCACGGCTTCCGTCCTGGTGGCCTGCGCGCGGGCAATCGGCCGGATGAATGCCCGCGGCATCTTCGGCTGCAAGACACTGTTCGACATCGCGCCGGCGGACCTGTCCCCCCTGACGCCGGAAGAAATGAGAAAGAAACTGCTGTAAGCGGAAGATCCAGGACATCAGCAAACCTCCGGAACCGGAGGTTTGTTTTTTCGATGCTTATTCCGTACCGGCGATTCTGTTTCTCAGATGAGCGAGATGTTCCGACGGCAGGCAGCCGATTTCCTGCAGGAAAGCGCGGCGGAAGGTTCGCATATTGTTATAACCGCAGTTGCCGCAGATTTCCGTCAGGGTCAGGTTCGGATCCCGCATCAGCAGGCGGGCTTTTTCGATCCGGATTGCGTTGATGAACCGCCGGAAGTTTGTGTGCAGCCGTTCCGAGAAGAAATGGGACAGGTGAGAGGTGCTGATACCCAGCGCGCGGGCAGCGCTTTCCAGGGTAAGTTCTTCAAAGACATGGTCGGTAATGTAACTGATGATCCGGTATCCGAGGCCGCGCTCGCTGTAGTCATAGACCGGGCGGTAGGTGAAGTTCTTCAGCAGGCCGGCCAGGATCACATGCAGATAGGCAATACACATGGACAGGTTGTCGTCCATATTCAGGTTGCTGAGACGTTCCACGGCAAAGCGGAGATCCAGGCTGCGCCTGTCGGCGGGCAGCAGGGGAATAACCGGCTGCAGGTCGTGAAAGGTACCGGTATATTCCGGAATGATATCCGGAGGGAAAATTGCGGTGACCCCTTTGGAATCCTCACTCAGGTAATCGAAACTGTGGGGAACAAGGGGGAAAATCACTGCGGCATCCCCGGGATTGAGACGGTACTGTACTTCATCGATGGTGACCAGCGCGTATCCCTGCGTCTGGATGATCACTTCGGCCACGGCATGCAGGTGTGCCGGGCAGGGATAATCGGTCATAAGGCCGATATACAGTTTCTCGGGCCGTGCTTCATAGACTGTGTTCATGCTTCAGCTCTCCGGTAATGCAAACGTTTTTTGTTCTTAATAAACCATACATATCGGTACGTTCTGTCCTATTGTAAACCATATTGAACAAAAAGTGAATAATTTTCAACCTTTTGATTGCAATTTTTGTCCCATGAATCAGAGGAAAAGGTGTTGTTGCCTCCCCCAAGGAATGATAGACTAACTGTGTTATCGGGTCGCAGAAAAGGCAAAAACAGACAAAACATTGATAACAACGGGGGGTGTGGATATGCAGAAGGCCGAGCGTGTCATCAATTACAAAAAGCGCCGCTCCTACCAGGAATTCCTGTATATCCTTCCGTTCATCCTGCTGGTTGGTTTGTTTGCGTATTTCCCGCTGTACGGCTGGATCTATGCTTTCCACGACTACCAGCCGCCGTTCCCGATCTCAAGCGAGACCTTTGTCGGCTTCAAATGGTTCGAATACATTGTTTCCAAGCCGGCCCGCGTGGCGGACGTCCTGCGTGTGCTTCGCAACACCTTCGCCATGAGCGGCATCTCGCTGCTTTTCTCCTGGTTCCCGATGGTTTTCGCGGTATTTCTTAACGAGATCAAGTGCAGGCCCTACCGGAAGTTCGTCCAGACAGCGACCACCCTGCCGAACTTCATTTCCTGGGTCCTTGTATTTTCGATTGCGTTCAATGTGTTCAGCTCCACAGGCGCTGTCAACACCATCCTGATGAACCTCGGGCTGATCCATGAACCGATCGCGTTCCTGAAGTCCTCGGAACACGTCTGGTTCCGGATGTGGCTGTGGCTGACCTGGAAGAATGCCGGCTGGGCGGCCATCATGTACCTGGCCGCGATCTCCGGTATTGACGAGCAGATGATCGAGGCGGCCAAAGTGGACGGGGCGACGCGGATGCAGATCATCTGGCGGATCACGATTCCCAGCATTATGCCAACGTTCTTCGTCATCGTGATGCTGAACATCGCCAGCTTCCTGAACAACGGTATGGAACAGTACTACGTATTCCAGAACAACTTCAACAAGGAATACATCGAAGTGCTGGACCTGTATGTATATAATATCGCCCACCAGGGCACAGGCAACTACCCGCTGTCCACGGCGATCAGCATGCTCAAGAGTATCGTCAGTATCGGACTGCTGGCCGGCGCGAACGGCCTGTCCAAACTGATTCGCGGCGAAAGCTTTATCTGACGCGGAGGAGGTGAATTGCATTGACAGCCCATGCGCAGCCAAGGAAACGAAAACTCCGGCGCAGCTTCGGTGACCAGGTAATCAATGTGGCCACCTATATCGTCTATGCCTTCTTCACTTTTGTCTGTGTCTTCCCGTTCTATTACCTGATCATTAACTCCATCAGTGCCAACAACCTCAGTGAGCGGGGCAAGGTCATCTTCTGGCCGATGGAGATTCACTTCACCAATTACAAGAACCTTTCGACGATTCCCGGCCTGACAGACGCGGCGCTGATGTCCGTGCTGCGTACCGTGGTCGGTACCGTGATGACGGTGCTGATTGCCGCGTTCCTGGGCTATATGTTCACCCGCCAGACCCTGTGGAAGAGAAAGTTCTGGTACCGTTTCGTCGCCATCACCATGTATTTCAACGCCGGCATCATCCCATGGTACCTGGCGATGAAGACCATCGGCATGACCAACAACTTCTGGGGTTACATCTTCCCGACGGTGGTCCAGCCATTCTATATTATCCTCTGCAAGACCTACTGCGAATCGGTGCCCCAGGCACTGCAGGATGCGGCGGAAATTGACGGCGCCGGCACGCTGCGGATCTTCTTCCAGATCATGCTGCCGGTTATCAAACCGATCCTGGCTACCATCGCGATCTTCGCGGCTGTGAACCAGTGGAATGCTTTCCAGGATACATTGCTGCTGATGCGGGACAAGAAACTTTACACCCTGCAGTATGTGCTGTACCAGTACATCACCCAGGCCAGCAGCGTCAAGATCAGCGCCAGCACGACCACCACGGACGTTGCCGCTGCGCTGGCCACCTCGGCAACCGCCACTTCCATCCGCATGACGGTGACGGTGGTGGTAGTCATCCCCGTGATGCTGATCTATCCCTTCTTCCAGCGGTTCTTCACCAAGGGGATCATGATCGGCGCTGTCAAGGGATAATGATGGAGATGAAGGCGCGTAAGCCTTACATCATAAAAAAGGAGGATTCAAGTATGAAACGGTTTCTGTCTGTTCTGCTGACCCTGGCCCTGCTCCTGGGCATGGTCTCCGTCAGCGCGATGGCTGAGGGCACTGCCCCCATCACCATCACGGTCTACGACGCAGCGGCCAACTACCATGGCATCCAGAAGGGCTGGTTTGCCAAGGTGGTCAAGGACAAGTTCAATATTGAACTGGACATCATTGCTCCGCAGGTCGCCGGCCAGGAAGTCTATGCCACCCGCGCTGAAGAAGGCGACCTGGGCGACATCGTCATCGTGGACAAGAGCGAATTCCCGAACGTCGTGAAGGCGGGCCTGGTCCGTGAGATCAACGAGATCACCGGCTATTCCAACCTCATGAAGTTCAAGGATCAGATCGACCACTACAACAAGGAACTCACCGGTGAAGAAGGCAAGTACTACGGCATTCCTTCCGAAATGACCGATACTTCCCCCACTTCCCTGACGGACGACGTGGTTCCGGACAGCCCCCAGATCCGCTGGGACCTGTACAAGGCCATCGGTGCTCCCGAAATCAAGACCCTGGACGACTTCGTTGACGTGCTGGCCCAGATCCATGAGATCCACAAGACCACGGACGCCGGCGATCCCTGCTACGCCGTTACCCTGTGGGCTGACTGGGACAACAACGACGATATGTCCGGCCCGGCCAACGTTACCCACATCACCACCTGGTACGGTGAGAAGATGAAGCGCAGCGCGATCCTGAAGGCTGACGGCGAAACCTTCGCCAAGGTCTATGACCGTGACGCCGCTTACTACAAAGCCACCAAGTTCCTGAACAACCTGTATCAGAAGGGCCTGGTTGACCCTGACTCCGGTTCCCAGGACTGGAACTCCGTTATGAACAAGTGGATCAACGGCCAGGCTGACCTGCTCTGGTACAACTGGTCCGTCGGTTTCACCAACAACAACAAGGACGCTGACGGCGTGCCGCTCAAGTCCAAGGGCCAGACTTACTTCTTCGTCCCGATCTCCGATTCCAAGTACTACGCGGAAGCGGATGCCTACTACGGAACCGCCCGTATGTTCGGTATCGGCTCCAAGGTTGAGGGCGAGAAATACGAACTGCTCCTCAAGTTCCTCGACTGGTACGCCAGCCCCGAAGGCATGACCTATCAGCATGATGGTATCGAAGGCCTGAACTACACCGTGAATGAAGACGGCACCTTCAGCGTGCTGCATGATGACGCCCTGTCCGCCAACCTGCCGGTTCCGGAAGAGTATGTCGGCGAAGACAGCGTTGTTGGCTACAGCGACGGCAACAATGCGATCAACCAGTGGATCGGCGCTTCCATCTGCGTGAACGAACTCACCGGCGAGCGGTTCCCGACCAAGTTCTGGGCTTCCTACAAGGCCAAGGAAAAGGAAGAGGACCTGACCAAGGCCGAGTGGCAGGAGCACTTCGGCGCTGAGAACGCTGTGGATTACATGCTGAAGAACGGCATGCTCGATCCCAGCCCCAACGTTGGCTTCGCGGCTCCGCCGGATGAAGGCGAAATCAAGTCCCTCCGTCCCGAAATCAACGGCAAGCTCTGCGAATACACCTGGAAGGCCATCTTCGCCAAGGATGACGCTGAGTTCGAAGCCATCTGGGACGAAATGATCAGCACGCTTGACGGCTTTGACTATGACAAGCTGTACGAGAATGACGTCGCGGCTTACACGGTTGAAGTGAACATGAAGAAAGCTGCTTCCGGAAAATAATCAAAAGCAATATACCCCCCATCGGGGCGCTCCTTACGGGGCGCCCCTTTCAAATGATATCGAAAGGGGACGGGTCCGGTGTCAGAGAACAGGAAGCAGGAGATTTTACTGCAGACTGCCCGCTATGAAGACGGCTTCCGGGTCATGCAGGGACGGCGGGAATATGTGACTTATCCGGACAATTCATCATTCCGGATCTGGTATTCCGACATTCCCTGGCACTACGGGAATCACGATCATTCGGCGGTTGAAATCTGCCTGACGCTCGACGGCACGGTGGATTACACTGTACAGGACTCGACCTATCATGTGCGCAAGGGCGAAGTGCTGATCCTTCCGCCGGATGTGCCGCATTCCCTGTCCATGGGCGAGGGAAGCAGCCGCTACCTGTTCCTGTTTGAGCCAGAAGTGCTGTACAGTATGCGGGACATGAAGTCCATGCTGCAGCAGTTTAACCGGACTTTCCACTTGCAGGACGGATCGGACGCGCATATCCGGATCCGGGAAATGCTGCTGAAAGCCCAGACGGTGTACGACCGGGGCGAGGTCATGTGGAACACAGCCTGTTACGGTTATATCATGCGGGCTTACGCGGTGCTGGGCCAGCATTACCTGCTGAGCCCCCGGGTACGCCCGCGGGAGTCTTTCGACACCGTGGATTCAGAAGTAATCACCGCGGCGATGGAGTATATCAACAGCCACTTCCGGGAAGAGCTCTCTCTGGACGATGCGGCGGAGCACTCCGGATTCAGCCGGTACTATTTCTCCAGGTTTTTCAAGAAGCAGACCGGATACTCCTTCAAGGATTACCTGTGCCAGAAGCGGCTGCAGGTGGCGATAGACCTGCTGATCCGGAGCAATACGCCTATGTGTGAGATTGCGGTTGAAAGCGGATTCGGTTCTGTCGCGACCTTTAACCGGGTATTCCGGGAAAAGAAAGGCTGTACACCTACCCAGTACCGCGCATTTTACAGGACATACTGATTCGGAAAATGAAAAACCGGGCATCCTGCCCGGCTTTTGTGTACCCTACAGCAGCAGGCTCAGCAGCGGGATTGTAAGGATGCTGAGCAGTGTGGAAAGAAGCGCGCAGTTGGCAGCCAGTTCCTGGCCGCTGTGGTGGATTTCCGCCAGGCCCAGGAGGATGCTTGCGCAGGGAGTGGCTGAAAGGATCAGGATGGCACCCTTGAAAACCGGATCAAAGGGAAAGGGGAGGACCAGCAGATAACAGAAGAGGGGAAAAACCAGGAGTTTTCCCGCGGAAATAAGCCAGACCAGCGGCGTGGTAAAAAGGGATTTGAAATCCATGGTTGCCAGGCGGATGCCAAGGATCACCATGCACAGCGGGGTGGACATGCTGCCCAGCGTGCGGAACCCGTCCTGCAGGAGGGAGGGAAGCCAGTCCTTTGCGTGCAGGAGGTAAAGGATGAAACCGACAGCAGACGCGATGACAGAAGGATTGACCAGGGCGGCGCGCAGGGAGATATACTTTTTTTCACCGGTCAGGGTGAAGACGGCGATAGTCCAGGCGATCAGGTTCAGGGCCAGGTTGAAAATGCAGGAATAAACGGCGACCTCCGGCGCGGAGGGGAAGACCGCCCGGACGACCGGCATGCCGAAAAAGCCGACATTGCCCATGACAGAGGCAATGGACAGCATACGCAGGCTGAAGTTTTCCCGGCGCTTTTTGCCCAGCAGGAGCAGGATCAGGAGCATCAGCAGCAATTCACCGGCAAGGGCGAACACCAGGAAAATCCCCATCCGCGCGGTAAGCTCCGGGGATTCATCCAGGGAGATCAGGGCATTCAGGAACAGCCCCGGGCCGCAGACATAGAGCAGGATGACGCTGGCGGTGCTCAGGTGATCGGCCTTGACCTTCCGGAATTTGCAGAGGAGAAAGCCGGGCACAAGATACAGCAGGATCAGGAGGACATTGCTGAAAGTAATATTGAAAGCGACCATATTTTCCTCCGGCATTTATCATCACAGGAATACGAGTGAAGTATACAGGATACGGGGTTGACGGGCAAGAGGCAGAAAACTAAAATGGGGAAGAAGATGTGCGGAGGATATATAAGATGAAAATACACGGACTGCAGAAGATGACGCTGCTGGATTTTCCGGGAAAGGTAGCCTGTACGGTATTCCTGGGCGGATGCGACCTGCGGTGTCCCTTCTGCCACAACGCGGAGCTGATTGACGGGACCGCTCCGGCGGTGATGGAAGAAGAGGAACTGCTGGCTTTCCTGAAAAAGCGGCAGGGCCTGCTGGAGGGCGTGGCTGTGACCGGCGGGGAACCGCTGCTGCGGGGGGACGACCTGACGCGGCTGGCGGAGAAGATCCGGGAGCTGGGATACCCGCTGAAGCTGGATACAAACGGAACGCATCCGGAACGGCTGCGGAAACTCATTGATGCGGGCCTGGTATCCTATGTGGCGATGGATATCAAAAACAGCCCGGAGAAGTACGCGGAGACCTGCGGACTGCAGCAGATGGATCTTACACCTGTGCGGGAAAGCGTATCCCTGCTGAAAGAGGGCCGGACGGACTATGAATTCCGGACTACCACGATGGATGAACTTCATGACGCGGAATCCTTCCGGAAAATCGGGGAATGGATCCGCGGCGCGAAGCGGTATTACCTGCAGAAATTTACGGACCGGGACACGGTGCCGTTTGAGGGTTTCCACGCGCCCGGGGATGAGAAAATGGAGCGGTACCTTGCGATCACGCGGGAATACGTGCCGGAGGCCGAAATCCGGGGATAACACAAGATGTAGTGTTAAAATTGTTTTTCCTTTTACA
>Ga0310690_10006203_pt1 | contig 15819 bp, 7 predicted proteins | sample AusTroGonzalo_MG_2_FD_207661 | JGI IMG/M metagenome (GOLD analysis project Ga0310690, IMG submission 207661) | Bovine rumen microbial communities from tropical cattle in Woodstock, Queensland, Australia - Gonzalo_04 (v2) (version 2) | ecosystem: Host-associated > Mammals > Digestive system >... | reverse complement strand
TACGATAATATGCTCAGAGACGGGGGATTCTATCAAGATTTGTTATGATTTACTCACTCCGTCGTTCCTCTTGCTTTCGCGTTATGAAGAGTTCTATTCCGAACGTCACGATGAACACGGACGGTTCCCGTATGGTCTCAGTCTGGCGGAAAAAAACTGTATGGTGGAGATTCCCCTTGTGGACGAATACGCGATGCTGTTGCGAAGGTGGTTGTGTCAGCATTTTCCGGACAGATTCCAGGCCGTTCCGCGCACGCCACGTGTTGTGCCCACGCACGACATCGACATCCTGTACCGTTTCCAAAGCCGTTGGCAGGCTTTGAAATCCATTTTCGGCAGAGATTTGCTGATCAATCGTGACTTGAAAATGGTGTGGAAATCGCTGAAAGAATACAAGGCGTGGAAACTCGATCCCAGTTTTGATCCTTATGTGGAGGCTGTTCGGCAGTTGTCGGAGCGGGAAGAAGAACTGCGCCTGTCGCCGGTCTTCTTTGTGAAAGCGATGGAAGCGAACCAAGAGGATGCTACGTATGACGTGCATGATCCAATTCTTCAGCATATTATTTGGAATGTGACGCACCGTGGCGGCCAGATTGGGCTTCATGGAAGCTATCCTTCCGCGGATGATGTCAGCCGCCTTCACCAAGAGAAACAGAATCTCAGCAAACTGTGCGACAAGGAGATACGAGTCTCCCGTCAGCATTACTTACGCGCCCGTTTCGCTGGAAGTCCTAACTCGCTGGACTTGTGGCGGCAGGCCGGCATCGCCGACGACTATACTCTCGGGTTCGCCGAACGATGCGGTTTCCGCTGCGGCACCTGCCACCCCTATCCGCTCTATGATGTGCGGAACGACCGCGTCACCGACATCATCGAGCACCCGCTCATCGTCATGGACGGCACCCTGTTCGACTATATGAAACTCTCTGTGGCAGAGGCAAAAAAACTGGTAATGAGGCTGAAACAACGCTGCTTCGACGTCGAAGGCGACTTCGTGATCCTCTGGCACAACCACGCCACTACCCGCGAGTTTGAACCCTACTTCAATTCGGTATATCTACCTCTTTTAACTAATAACTACTGACCTTGATTTTACCTATTAACCTTCTAACCTTTTAACCTATAAACCTTAAACCTTAAACATTGAAAATACTTCATATCATATCCAACGACAACGACCGCGCCCGCACTGAGCGCGTGACGCGGTATATGCCCGAAACGTTCGAGCATCAGTACATCACCCCCAATGATTTGGCGACGTTTCAGGGTGGGGTAGATGTCATACACGCGCACCGGTGGTTCGAGTGCGGACATGCGGCGTGGAATTACGCCAGCGCAAAGAATATGCCCTACGTGGTGGATGTGATGCAATGCGACCTGGAAGCCTACCATAAGTTGTTTATGTTTAACAAGAAGGGGGCCGAGAATGTGCTTGCGGAGGCGGCGCGGGTGGTCTTCACCAGTCAGTCGCAGCAGGAGTTTTTGGCCCAGCATCTGCCCTCCAAAACCGCCGATACCGTCTTCTTCCATTCCATGATGTTGCTGGAAGCGCTGGACCCGTTCTGGATTTCCAACATCCGTATTCATCCGCCTACCGCATTGGTACACATTAAGTTGCTTTATGTCGGACCTTCGGATTCCCATCATCATTTGGATGTGGTGCATCATGCCATGAAAAAGCTGCAGCGCCGAAACTACGATGTCAGCCTGACTACTGTGGAAGACTTGCCAGTCGAGGAATTGTTGGAAGTCTACCGCAATCACGACATTTTGCTGCAGTTAGACGAGAAAACGCCTTCCACACAGCGTTTTGCGGAGGCGTTGTCGCAAGGATTGTCGGTGCTGTATGCGCCCAATAACGTCTGCGACGGCATCTTTAAGGAAGGTCAGGCCGGCTATGCAGTCAACCCGAAAAGCTCGGACGACATAGCCCGTGCCATCTTGAATGTCAGTGATTTGTTCGGAACGATAGAGCAGCATATCAGCCGTTTGCACCCGTTAAGCCAATTCGACGGCCGCGAACAGGCCTCCCATTACGTCCATCTCTACGAAAACGCCATCCTGTAGAGGCGTATCGCATACGCCTTGTGTCGCATACATCTATGGTGTGTTGTCGGGCGTATTGTTGGCGTATTATTGGGCGTATGCGATACGCCCCTACATGGTCGCATACGCCTTTTATCGCATACATATATGGTGTGTTGTCGGGCGTATTGTTGGCGTGTTATTGGGCGTATTATCGGGCGTATGCGATACGCCCCTTCTAATCTTTCTTCACAATCGAAATATACGTGTAAATCGGGTAATGGTCTGACACGGTCAAATCTTTGCAGACGGTGTACTGAAAATCGTTGAACTGCTTGTCGTGGGCGATATAGTCGATGCGGTAGGCGGGGAAATTGCCCCCGACGTAGGTGGTGCCGGTACCCTTGCCGCTGCTACGGAATGCATCTTTCAAGCCGTGCATGATCTTGTTGTAGCTGAATGAGGCGGGCGTGTCGTTAAAATCACCGCAGAGGATGACCGGATAGGGACACTCGCTGATGTGTTCCTGGATGGCCTTCGCCTGATGCTGCCTTAACACATACGCCATGGAGATCTTTTTCGAGAGCTTGGAGGCTTTGTTATTGAAGGAGGAATCGTAGGAACCCGCCCACAATGCCTTGCCTGTTTCGTAGTCGGTACTGTCCAAGTGCATGGATGCCAAATGGATATTGTAAATCCGGAGGGTGTCGCTGTTGAAACGGATGTCAACGTACATGGATTTGTTGCTTGTAGAGTCATCGGTGTCGACGAAACCGCCTCCCACAATACGGTATTTGCTGAAAATCGCCATGCCGAACTGGTATCCCAGCTTATTTTTGTAAGGAAGCAGGATTTTATGCGTCTTCTCGTTGTCTTTGACGTTCAGGGCTTGGATGATGGCCTCCGTGGAGTTGAATCCCGACTTTCCAGTGTTGTCGTAGCTGTACTCCTGAATACAAAGGATGTCTGGCTTTTCGTTCTGCAAGAAATGGATCACCTGACGGTTCAGTGACTTCTGATCACTATTATAGATGTTGAAGGCTTTGGCGTTGTAGCTCATGACTTTCAGACAGTTGGCGCACACTTCTGGCTTGTCGATGCCCCGGAATTGGAAGTGTTTGTCTATATTGTTGACATTCAGCAATATGGCAATCGTCGGCATCAGTGCCCATCCATAATCGATAATCAACCATACAACAATGAGAATGAAATTGACGATGAGCAAATAAGGGAAGAAAAGCCCGCAATAGGCCACTGTGCTGGAAAAGGAAGGCGGGAAAAGCTTGGCGAAGAAGGAAAAAACGAGTCCTACCGCACAAAGAATGGAAAAGACGATGAGCAACAGCTTTCCGAAGGCCTTCAGTCGGGTGAATCTTTTCTTTGCCATTATTTCTGGGAGTAGTGGAACAGGATGTCCTTTTCTTCTGAAGAGAGGGCTTCGTAGCCTTTCCGTGATATTTTGTCAAGAATCTCGTCAATACGCTGTTTTTCAGCTTGTTTACGCGCATTAAACTCCTCGTCGCTCATCGGACGGCCACTCTCTTGGGAGACGTAGTATTTCTTGGGACCGCTTTTTTCGCGCTTGCTGAACGGCCATTTCCACCGTTGTTCCGAGTCACGGTTATCGCGGTTACCCGTGTATTGGTAGAAAGTTTGTTGGTGTTTCTTGTGCAGGTCGTCGCGGTGCCAAAGAATCAGAAGCAACACGCCGAAGATCATGCCGCCCAAATGCGCGAAGTGCGCCACGCCGTCGGAGGTACCCATCACTCCGTAAGCCAGTTCGAGGAGACCGAAAATCAGCACAAACCATTTGGCTTTGATGGGGAACAGGAAATAGATGTAAATGGGTGAATTGGGGAACAGGAAACCGAAAGCCAGCAATATGCCATATATCGCGCCGGAAGCGCCGATCAACAGGAAACTGTTCAGGTATGAGTCTTGCAGGGTGATAGTGGCTGCCACCAGATCGTTCAGCGATTCTGGACTGCGCTGAAGCACGCCAAGGTTGTTCTGCAAAGCAGCCTGCAGTTCGGGAACTTTGTTGTTCTCAACCAGATAACGGTAGGTGTCGATGGACGGATCATTCAGGAATTGATTGAAAAGGGCGATGGAAGGTCCGATTTCGACGAAAGTGATGACGTAGTGGGTGAGAGCCGCGCCGATACCCGTGATCAGATAGTAAATCAGGAACTTCTTACTGCCCCAGTAGCTCTCTACAGCCGCGCCGAACATCCAGAGGGCGAACATGTTGAAAAAGAGATGGCCGAAGTTGCCATGCATGAACATGTAGGTGATGATCTGCCAAGGATGGAAGTTCGGTGCACTGAAATAGTGCAGTCCCAGCCATCTGTTCAGGTCGCAGATGTTCGCGTGTTTGAAAACGAAAGTGGCGAAAAACAGTAAGATATTGATGATGAGAAGATTTTTGACCGCTTTCGGCAGTATGTTGAATCCGCCCATGCTGATTTGTTCGTTACTCATTAAGTTTATTGTTTAAGGTTTAAGGTTTAGGGTTAAAGTTTTAGCCATAGGGGGGTGGCTAAAAATCGGGTGCAAAAATAGTCAAAAAATTTTACTTTTGCCCTCAAAAAATAGAGGTGCTGTTTCATATACAACTTCCTGATAATAAAAGTCTTCGCATTCGAGAGATGATTTGGTCTTGGGTGCGCAGAGGGGAGGTGTTGCCGATTTCGACCGCCGATTGCCGCGATATCTGCATTACGCACCGCGCCTTGACCGCCATTTCCACCCCTCTAGAGACGATGTGCACATCGTCTCTACCATCACAAAACACATCGTCACTACATCCCCCCGTCACCATCAATGTGGAGGATTGTGGGGCCGCCTACCGGTTCCTCATGCCGATTCTTGCCACCACACCTGGCGCATGGTTGCTCACGGGCACGGAACGGCTGTTGCAACGCCCAATATTGCCGTTGGTGGAGGTGTTGCGTGGAATTGGTGCAGATATCGATAGGGTGGAGGACGGATGGTTGATACACGGAAAAACATTCCGCCCCGTAGAGACGATGTGCACATCGTCTCTACATCGTGACCATCCCCAAACGTCTGGCCCCAATACGTTGTCATTGACCATCGACGCCTCCCAATCCTCTCAGATGGCCTCCGCCTTGGTGCTGGCCGCCCCGTTGTTGGGACTCAGAACGTTGCGGCTTTCCACGCCCGACATTCCGTCCCTGTCGTATCTGCAAATGACGCTTGCCTGTACCCGTGACTGGCCTGTCGAGATTCCCAACGTTTCATTGCCCGACACCCCGATTGGCGCACTCGGCGATTGGAGCGCGGCGCTCTTCTGGTTCGCTTACGCCCGTCTGCACCCGGAGCACACGTATTCGTTATCGCCGTTGTCTCTTGAATCGATTCAAGGAGATAGTGTTATATATCAATGGTTCAAACGATTAAATTTGTCGATGGCCTGTAGAGACGATGTGCACATCGTCTCTACACCCTCGGAGCACATCGTCTCTACAAGGTTCCATATTGAAATAACCGCAAAACCATTGGAAACAATGCCCCATTTGGAACTGGATGTCCGCGATAATCTGGACACCGTACCGGTAATGGCGGCGTTGGCAGCACTTTTACCTGCCGATATCACGTTCCAAAATGTGCGAAATTTGCAGTACAAAGAATCAGATCGACTACACGCTTTGGCTGAACAACTGATGCCGTTCGCCAACATTGAGATGACTGAAAACAGATTGCGAGTCATTGGAAAAGGTGAGCCGATTGCCCATGGTCTGGAATTCGATACACGTCACGACCACCGTCTGGCAATGGCGTTCCTTCTCTTTCCAGATGCGAAATTAAATGACACGGATTGTCTGACGAAATCGTATCCCGGTCTTCTGGAACAATTGTAAAATGATGTTTACAAAATCATAGACGATGTGCACATCGTCTCTACAAGCCCTATTGCCTTACTCATTCAACGCCGGCTTCCCCCAGAAGCGCAACAATGCGATTTCCGCGAGGAAACAGAGCAATGACAGTATTACGAACCAAGGCCACAGCGGTTTGCCGTTCAGTCGGTCGCTAACGCTCTTGGCGATGTTCTTGGTGTCCGCACTGATCACGGAAATGTTGTCACCAAGGTCATCGGCGGTTTTCTTAAGCTCGCTTTCGCTGTAGCAGGAAAGGTCGGATTCGCGACGGCTCAGGTTGAAGGCCAAAGTGCCCAACACTTGTCCGCCCCGCACGATATCGTACCAGTCGCTGCTGTGCGCTTGGTTGTGGAAGTAGAGGGCGGTTTCGTTGCCCAATCGGCGTTGTTCGGGGATGAACTCCTCGTTGCCCTTGCGTGCACGCATCACCACCGCCTCGTCGGAGCGGTCGCTGGGCAGCGTAACGCGCTGCATCTGATCGATGCCGATGACGTTATAGAGCTTTTGCTGCGCAGCGTTCATGATGCCGATATTGTGTAACGGCACGAAGAAAAGCGCGTGACGATGGGCGTTGCCGAAGTCGTCATTGAGAGCCACTGCGGAGAGGATGACCTTGCCAGTGCCGGCAGGATAGGAGACCAACATCGGGGAATTGTCTTCTAACGCCATAATAGTCTCGCTGCCGTTGGAGCCGCCCGCAATGGCGAAATGTTGCAACGTCTGAGGCATGTCAATACGCGCATCTTGCGTCTCCAAAGCCCCTTTGAAATAGATGCTTTCAGTGTTCAAACGTTGGCATTTCAACGTCTTTTTAACCAATCCGCCGAAATGTCCCGCCTGCAGACTCTCCAGCAGGGCGTTGACGCTCTTGTCGGACTTTTCCGAAGGGAACACCAGCAAGGCACCGCCGGCATTCACGAACTTGGTGAGTTCGTCGGCCAGACCTGAAGAGATGCTCGGCACCTCGTTCAGCACCACTACCGCACTCTGTCTCAGCGCACTGTAGTTGATCTGTTGGTAGCCCATAGGTTGGTATATGAAAACGGAATCCTTGCCGTAGAGAGCGGAAAGGAAACGGTTGGGCTCTTTGTCGTAGATGACCGTGATCACGCTGTTGTCGGACACCTCGTAGGTGAAATAAAGGTCATCGTCGAAGGTGATGGGCGCGTCCTCAATACTCACCTTGCCACAGTTGGTGCCGCTCTCGTCAATGCGATACGTCAGGTGGCAATCCACGAAGCTGCCCGCCGCGATGTCAATAGCGGCAATAGCCTTCTGCTTGTCGTTGACATGCAACTTCACGGGCACTTTCTGGACATCTTCGCTGCCGTAGTTGTGGATGCGAGCGATCAGGGTGACCGTGTTGTCGAGTTTGAATACGGGTGTCAGGAACCAACAGGTATCTACGGCCACGTTGTTGAGTTGTTCGGCGGGTGCGGGAATCAGTCCGATATGCGCAGAAGAATCATTCCGAAGCACGGACAAATCGTAGTTGTTCTTCTGGAAATCAGAAATATAGTAATGAATCACATTCTCCTTTTGAGAACCTTGGAGCGTGTGAGTCTCGAAGGTACGGATATCCTTGAAGGAGTGACTGTTGGGCGACACCGCAATACGGTCCAGCATCTCCAGCATCTGGTCTTTGTTGAGGATGTGCGACTCCTCGCCGGTAAAATCCTGTGTGGTGAGCACAAAATCGTCGGAGAAGCCGAAGGATTGCACGATGTTCTTGGCAGCATCGACGGCATCGAAGAGTCGCGAGCCGTTTTTGCTGTCGGCCTCCATGGAGTAGGAGTTATCAACGAAAATGGAGATGACATTACCTTTACTGGCCGTGCTGTTGCTTTTGCGCAAGAAGGGCTGAGCGGCAGCGAGCACCAGACAAGCAATACCTAAAATTCTTAGCATCAATACGATGAGTTGCTGAACTTGCGAGGCGCGTTTCGTCTTCTTTTGAATATCCTCCAGCATCTGCACGTTGGAGAAATAGACGGTCTTATATCTTCTGAAATTGAAAAGATGTATGATAATCGGCACCAAAATGGCGGCGAGACCTATGAGCATCAAGGGGTTGGTAAATGACATTCTCTATAATTTTTGGGCGGCAAAAATAATAAAATTAGAGGTATGTTGAAGCGGGAAATCAGGCTTACGGCGCGGGTTTGGTTTTTGAAGGTTTGTTTTTATTCTTTCTTCTACGTTTGCCGTCAAAATCCTGCTTGTAGGTCAATGCCACGCCGGCCACATAATTGGTGTAGTTGTCACTCTGCTGGTAATAGTAGTCGTCACGTTCGCCGATATAGGTGTATGCTTTTACGCGCCATGTACCTGACTCATTGATAAAGTATTCCACGGAGATGTCACCGTAGATGTTGTTGTAGGCGGCCGCCTTTCGGTCGTCGTAATAGCCGATGCGGGTGGACATGATGATGCGATTGTTCATCAAGTTGGCATTGGCATTGAGACCATATTCAGCGGAGGTGTGTTCTGTAGCTTGGTTGTAGGTGATGCCGAAGGAGGCCTTCTTGCTGTCAATCACATTGCTCAACACATTGTTGACCATGTTGCTCAAAAGATTCATGCCGCTCAAGCCGTTGCCTTCACCGCTGAACATGTTTACTGGCATGAAAGTGTTGGTGACCATGAAATAGGCGAACTGTTTGGTGACATTTTCGGTGTTCAGCGTGTCGATGGCTGCATAGAACATGTTGCGGAGTTCTGTGCTGCTGTTGGGCAATTCGAAGGAGAACGAAGGCTCGATGTTTTGCATCAGCGGACCGCTCAATCGGAGAATCGCGTTCACGTCGACGTTGCTGGTAACGCTTCCGTCTGAGATAATATTCGCCAAAGAGGTTTTGGAACTCTTGTAAGCCGAAAGATTCACGGTCATGTTTTCCAACGGACCATCGAAATTAATGGAACCGCCCGGATACATGACGAACTTGGTGTTCACAACGTCGAACAAGGAAATCTTGACATCGCCGGAGTGCAGCAGCAGGTTGCCATAAAGGTTAAGTCCGTTGATGCTATTATAGAGCAGCTGGAAACGACCGTCGGCGCGGGCGTTGACCGTGCCACCGAGGGACTCGAGCTGCAACACCACGTCAGCATCATTGGTGACGTTGAAAGTGAAATCAAAGGTGAGTTTGGTAGAAGAGGTCGATGCGGAGGCCTCCGTCTCCATATTTTCTTCGGTCTTCCGAGGTTGGAACTGGATCAAGCTCGTCTCTGAGGCGGAGTTGGCGGAACTCACCTGCAACACGATCTTGGATCCTTTGAGCGTGGTGATGTCCGGGCCCACAAACGAGAGTTCATCGCTGGTGCCGAAGATGTGCACGTCTCCTTTCACATATCCGGTGCCGTAAAAGACGGAGTTGGTGGTGCGCGGCGTATTCAGAGCCATGATGCGGTCGGTGTTGAGCTTCAAATCTAAACGCATGTCTTTGAACATGTTATGGTAGACATGTCCGGTGAGGTATGCGAGGTTTTGGTCTTTGTCGGTGATGGCCATGTTCGGGAAGGAGATGCCCTTTTGGTCGAAAAGAATGTCTTGGTCGTTCACAAAAAAGCGCGTCCCCAAAGCGGAAATTCCCATCTGGGCCTCCTCCACATGTACCTTACCATCAAAATAGGTGGAATCAGGGGAGGCGTGGAAGGCCAGCTTGCCAGAGGCATGACCTTGGAAGTAGTCGCAGAAGTTGGAAAGGAATGGCTCCAAGAATCCCGCTGCTAACGAATCAAAGGTGGCCTCAGCAAAGAACTTCTTTTTACTGTAAGCTCCTGAAATATTGGCGACAACATCACTCTCGTTCTGGAAATTCACAATGGAGTAGCGGGTAAGGTAATCGTAGTTGAGCGCGGTATCTTGGCTGTTGAACATACCACCCAAGAATCGCAGGGAATTTTCCTTGTCAAGACCGGCTACCAAGAAAAGGTCGCCCAAACGTGTGCCGTTCATGACAAACTCATCGGAAATGGTCTTACCATAGACGAAACGATTGCCATTGCGGTTCACGAGGTTCAGGTCCGCCGACAGATAACCGCCAAACGACATGTCACTGCTCAACAGCGGGTTGATGAGCGAGATGTCGATATTTTTCGCCGCCACACTCATACGGCTGGAATCTTTCGTGTCGAAAGTGCCGTTCACCGCAACGGAGCTGTTTTGGGTCGAGAGCACCAGATTGTCCACCTGATACCTGTGAGGCTTGATATGGATGGCATTTGCGTCGTTGAAGTGACATTCGTAGTCCTTCAGGAATATTTTGGAGGGCTGCAGTTGGATGATGATGTCATTGGCCTTGGATATGTTGATGGAACCGGACAATTCGGAACTGTTACCCGCGGAATTGAAAGGGTTATACCAATCTAATTTGCATAAGATATTGTCGTTCAAGGCACTGGCATCAATATTCAAATCTTCGAACAATAGACGACCTTTTCCTGCCAACGCGATGACAGAGTCTCCCTGTACGTTCAGCGTCATGGCTCGGTTCTCCGTGGTTGCGCCATTAGCGTGGAAGTTATAGACTCTCACTTTGTTGCGGATACCAAAGAACGGGAGCGCCACTTCAACCTTGTCGGCGGTGTGGTCGGCACGAATGTCCACCAAAATGGTCGAACTGGGCGAGATGAACATATCGGGGAATATCAACCGCGTGAGCGAGCGCGTGTTATAGGTGTTCAGAGTGAACTTGATGTAGTCTTCGCTGTTGACGTTTTCCGCCATGAGGGTGTCCTGATTCAAGTACTCGTAGGTGTTTTTGGCGGCAGAGACGAGCGAGGGGAAGAGATTGTGGGCCATATTCTGTATGGAATCCCTGACGGAAGCCAGCGGATAGGTCGATTCGAAGGTGGCGTTGGCGATGTTGGAGGAGAGGATGTACTTGTGGTACCGATCGTAGTTGAAGGTGGTGAGACGGAGACGGTCGTTGACCAAACTGTCCTCCTTATACTTGAGTTTGAGATTGTCGCAACCGATGAATCCGTTGAGATCGTCCAGATTGCTGCCATGCAGGGCGATTTGGAACTGGTCGAAGGTGAGTTTCAGCGTCGGATTGCGTTGCACGAAAGCGATGAAAGCATCCAAGCCTTTGGGGTTGACGGTGTCCACCCTCGGCAGGATTTTGCCAATGGTGCCGGCATCCACCATAAGCTGCGAAATGCTGCCTTGAAGATAGGGGAGGGATTGGGAGTTGTCAAGTTGTGCCACGAGCTCGCACTGCAGGTTGGGGTCGTGGGCGGCAAGAGTAGCATTGTAAAATCCCTCTTTATAGTCGCCTTCCACACGAATGTGGCGCAAAGGGTAACCCATAATCGGGAACCGCATGACGTTGCCGTCGAGATGCGCCTGCACAGTCTTCAGATTGTCGGCGGTGAAGCCGGTGGAGGCTGTTTTCCCATCGAAACTGACATCCACGTTACAGCTTCCGAACGTTTTACCGTTGTTCACGAGTTTTGCGAGATTGAAATTCGAGGAGGTGACATTGCCGTCGAAAGCGAGGCGTCCGTTGTCAGAACGGGTGGAGAGGACCGCGTTGACGTTGCCGAAGTTTGAGGCGGTCTTCAGGTCGACATCGAAACGGGGTAGGGTACCGACGAAGGTGCCCGACACGGTGGCCGCCCCGATCTTGTTCAAGAAGGCGTTGGTGGGGATGGTCTTACCGCCCGGCAGGGTGAACTTCGCCAAATCAGGCAGATAGAAGACAGTGGAGTCGAGCGCGACATCGAAACGGGCATCCAGGAAATGGATGACATCTTGGATGGCGATGTCGCCCCGCACGAGGTTGTGGTCTTCCCAGCCCGCATTCACGTTGCGCAACCTGAAGTCGTTGACCACACCGGAGACGCTGTCGGCCTCCAGATGGAAAATCTCGTTCATGCCGCGGATAGCGGGCGCAAAACCGGCAATGTCGTCCATGGCCAGTGTCGAAGGACGGATTTTGGCGGAAATCAGCACGGAATCCAGAAACTCTGCGTAGGTTTTCCATTGGGGATAACGGAATTGGAGATCTAAGTCCAGATCACTTTGGTCGGTCTTCAGCTTCATCCCGTTGAAGGTCAAATCTTCACTACTGATATGGAAGTCGCCCGAGCAGTCCTTGAGACGGAAGCCTCCGTATTGGTTGAAGGACAACTTCTTGATGTCCATGCCGATGTCGTCATTCACAAGCACGAAATCCTTGGCCTTGATGTGAATGTCCGCGAGCTCGAAGAAAGCATAGTCGATGCCGGGATGCCCGGCTGTGTCATACACTACGCGGGTGTTGTCGTTGATGAGCACGAAGCGTCCGTCGGTAATCTCCACTTTGTTGGTGGTGAGTTTGAATATTTTAGTCGGCTCGTCGGTTTTGAAGACAGAGGCCCATTTGGCGATGTTGATAGTGTCCTCGCCCTTGTAGGTGCGCAGCACGATATTGAGGTCGTCAAACGACACATCGCGAAGCGCGAGATGGAGAGGCTTCGTCTCGATTCGGCGCAAACGGCCCTTAACAGTGCCGGAGTAGATCATCTTCCGGTTGTGATGGTCCTTGATGGCCACCTCGTGAGCCACCATCTTGAGGGTGGGGGTGAGCCGGATATCTCCGATGGCGATTTCGGTGCCCCATTTTTCACTGATTGCAGAGGTAACCTTGTGAACCACAAAGGTTTGGATGGACGGCACAAACAGCAATCCCACGAGTAGCAGGTCTAACGCGAGGAACACCCCGACGACCCACGCCGTGACTTTGAGAGCTTTTTTTATGCCGCTTTTTCCCATTGTAATACATTAGTATTTTAAAGCGGCAAAGATAGTAATTTTTGCGTTATGTATGACGTATGACGTATGGCGTGTGACAGACATCGCACGACACACGTCACACGTCAAAAAACAATTATCATCGTATCGAAAAAAAAACTATCTTTGCCGCTCGTTAAATTAGGGAAAGTTTTTAACTCATAAAATTATAAAAGTATGGTAGAAAAAATTACATCAAGCCAGCAGGCTATGGACATGGAAGCCCGCTATGGCGCGCACAATTATCATCCCCTGGGCGTGGTCATCGCACGCGGTAAAGGCCCCTTCGTGTGGGACGTGGAAGGCAAAAAATATTTCGACTTCCTTTCCGCTTATTCCGCAGTGAACCAAGGTCACTGTCATCCGAAGATCATCGGTGCCATGATCGATCAAGCGCAAAAGGTGACCCTCACCTCACGCGCATTCTACAACGATTGCTTGGGACCGTTCGAGAAATACGTCACCGAAACCTTCGGTTACGACAAGGTTCTCCCCATGAACTCCGGTGCCGAGGCTGACGAAACGGCTCTCAAACTCTGCCGTCGTTGGGGTTATGACAAGAAAGGTCTTCCTGAAAACCAGGCTAAGATCATCGTCTGCGAAGGCAACTTCCACGGTCGTACCATCACCATCGTCTCCCTCTCCAACGATCCTGATTCATACGCTGGCTTCGGTCCTTTCACCCCCGGCTTCATCCGCATCCCCTATAACGATGTAGATGCTTTGGCTAAGGCTCTGGAAGATCCCATGGTTTGCGGTTTCCTCGTGGAGCCCATCCAAGGTGAAGCAGGTGTGTATGTTCCCGATGATGGTTATTTGAAGAAATGTTACGACCTCTGTAAGGCACACAACGTGCTCTTCATCGCCGACGAGGTGCAAACCGGTATCGCCCGTACGGGTAAGATGCTTGCTTGCGACCACGAAGGTGTGCGTCCCGACATTTTGGTGCTCGGTAAGGCTCTCTCTGGCGGTACAATGCCTGTTTCCGCTGTATTGGCCGACGACGACATCATGTTGAACATCAAGCCCGGTGAGCACGGTTCCACCTTCGGTGGCAACCCGGTTGCTGCTCGCGTGGGTATCGCCGCCCTCGAAGTGGTGAAGGAAGAAAAGTTGGCTGAGCGTGCTGAATACCTCGGCAAGATCTTCCGCGAAGAGATGGGTAAGGTCAGCAGCCCGATGATCAAGCAAATCCGCGGTAAGGGCTTGCTCAACGCTATCATCATCCAACCCACCAACGGCAAGGAAGCTTGGGACGTTTGCGAGAAGATGCGAGACCTCGGCGTGTTGGCAAAACCGACCCACCAACACATCATCCGTTTCGCTCCTCCTTTGGTCATCACCGAAGAGGAACTCCGTGAAGCCATCGCCATCATCAAAGAGGCGATCCTTTCGTTCGAATAAGATTTGTTTCTACGATCATAAAACCCGTAGGGCTGCCGCAATGCGGCAGCCCTACGTTTGTATTGTGGTCCCTCCTTACGTCAGCAAATGGTGCGGTGCATCGCTGTGAGTGCGCGCCATTCCGCGAACGCAGTGAGCGGAATCCCCAACGTCTGTTCTCCATCATTTTCCTTCGCACCGCTCTTCCTCAATAACAAGGTCGGCTAACGCCGATTTGCTTATGTCGCTACCCCGGCCTGCGGCCACCCCTTCTCAAAGAAGGGGAATGGAGCCGTGGCCAGTTCTTTGCGTGAGGAAATTTGTAACGACAGTGGGTGTCGTAAAGTCCTCTTAGCCGAAAGCTAAAAAATCTGAGCTGTCTGAGCTATCTGTGTTATCTGTGATATCTGTGTTGCAATAAAATATGGCCGAAGGCCATGAGAGGGGTGACCTATGGATTCCCTTTGCAAACACATTTCAGCTTGCAACAAAAAAACGCCCCCGGATTTTAACCCGAGTGCGTTTCTGGATATAATCTACAACAAATCTTATAACATTTCGTAACTCCGTTTCACGAACTCGCTCAGCTTTTCGCCGGTGAGGATGTTCTGGGAGAGCATGGCCAGGTCGACCATCTGCTGGATGAGCTGTGTGCGCTTGTCGTCGTCTTTCTCGTCCAAGATGCGGGTGGCGAGCGGGTGGTTGCCGTTGATCACGAGGTTGTAGTGGTCGAAGCCGCCGTAGAAACCCTGCTGACCGGAAACCTTCTCCATATCTTTGAAACGGCGCATGAACTCGTTCTGCGTGACGGTGACGGGCAGGTCGGTTTCGCTCAGGGAGGCCACCTCGGGGGTGAACATCTGCGCGTTCACCTGCTTCTCGAAGAGCTCCTTCAGCTGCTTCTGCTGATCGTCGGAGAGCTTGGAGACGTGCGTGTCGTCCTCTTTCTCGATGAGCTTATCGACCACATTGGCATCCACACGGGTGAAACGTACTTTTTCGAGCTTTTGCTCCAGCATATTGATGAAGTGGGTGTCGAGGAAGCCGGTCATCAGCAACACATCGTAGCCCTTCTCCTTGGCGTTGGCGATATAGACGTGCTGGTCGTCGGCATTGGCAGCATACAACATGACAATATTTCCGTTTTTGTCAGTCTGCAGCGCGCTCACCATGTTGCGGTATTCCTCAATCGTAAAGTATTTGCCCTCAGTGTTCTTCAGTAAGTAGAAGTCCTTGATTTTGTCGTAGAATTTTTCGTCGGTCAGGGAACCGTATTCCAGGAAGATGCTCAGGTCGTCCCATTTCTTCTCGAACTCCTCGCGGTTCTCCTTGAACATCTGCTCCAACTTCTCGGCTACCTTCTTGCTGATGTAGGTGGAGATTTTCTTGACGTTGTTGTCAGATTGCAGGTAGGAACGAGAGACGTTCAGCGGAATGTCGGGCGAATCGATGACGCCGTGCAGGAGGTTCATGAAGTCGGGCACAATGCCTTCCAACTCGTCAGTGATAAACACTTGGTTACAATAGAGTTGCACGCGGTTCTTCTTGAGATCGAGCTGGTTCTTGATTTTCGGGAAGTAGAGCACGCCAGTGAGGTTGAACGGATAATCGACATTCAGATGGATGTGGAACATCGGCTCTTCGAACGACATCGGATAGAGCTGGTGGTAGAACTTGTTGTAGTCCTCGTCGGATAGGGTAGAGGGCTGTTTCTGCCAGATGGGGTCG
>Ga0310690_10006202_pt1 | contig 15820 bp, 13 predicted proteins | sample AusTroGonzalo_MG_2_FD_207661 | JGI IMG/M metagenome (GOLD analysis project Ga0310690, IMG submission 207661) | Bovine rumen microbial communities from tropical cattle in Woodstock, Queensland, Australia - Gonzalo_04 (v2) (version 2) | ecosystem: Host-associated > Mammals > Digestive system >... | reverse complement strand
GGGTCTATATTCTCACCGTTATCCCTTCTTCCCTTAGGTATTTCTTAAGTTCGGGTATCTTGATTTCTCCGAAGTGGAAGACCGAAGCGGCGAGGGCCGCATCCGAATGTCCTTCGAGGAAGGTGTCACGGAAGTGCTCTTTTGCCCCTGCACCGCCCGAGGCGATGATGGGGATGGAAAGCGAGTCGGAGAGGCGGCGCAGCGCGTCGTTGGCGAAGCCGGTCTTCACGCCGTCGTGGTTCATGCTGGTGAACAGTATCTCACCCGCGCCACGCTCCTGTGCCTCGTGGGCCCACTCAAAGAGTCCGCGCTCCGTAGGGATACGACCGCCGTTGAGGTAGCATATCCATTCGCCATCGTCCAGCCGCGCATCAATAGCCACTACGCACACCTGTGAGCCGAAGTGGTTCGTGATCTCGTCGATCAGTTCCGGACGACGCAGGGCAGCGCTGTTGACGCTCACCTTGTCAGCACCTGCATTCAGCAGACGCTCCACGTCCTTCAGCTCGCCGATGCCGCCGCCCACTGTGAACGGGATATTCACCGTCGCCGCCACGCGGCTCACCATCTCCGTGAACGTCTTGCGACCTTCGTGGGAAGCGGTGATGTCCAGATACACGAGCTCGTCGGCACCCTGCTCGCTATAAGCCTGACCCAGTTCCACAGGGTCGCCTGCGTGACGCAGGTTCACGAAATTGGTGCCTTTGACCGTCTGGCCGTCCTTGACATCCAAGCAGGGTATGATGCGTTTGGCTAACACGAGGGGGGTAAGAGTTTAAGAGTTTAAGAGTTTAAGGGGTTTAAGGGGTTCAAAGAGTTTAAGAGGTTTAAGAGTTTAAGAGTTCAAGAATTTTTCACTTTTAATTTTTCACTTTTCACTTTTCACTCTTCACTCTGTGGGAACTCTTTGATGAGTTCACTCAGGTTAATCCGTCCTTCGTAGATGGCTTTGCCGAAGACTACGGCGGGGATGCCGGCAGCGGCCAGGGCGCGGATGTCCTCGATGCAGCTGACGCCACCCGAGGCGATGAGCTGACAGCTGGGGTAGGCATCCATGATGGAGCTATAGAGCTCTATGGCGGGACCTGCCAGCGTGCCGTCCTTGCTGATTTCCGTGCACAGCACATGGCGCACACCAGCGTCCATGTATTTCTTAAGGAAGGGTAGGAGGTCCTCACTGGAATCCTCCTTCCAACCGTTGATGCTGATTTTTCCGTTGCGGACATCGGCACCGAGGATGAGGCGTTCGGCGCCGTATCTCTCCAGCCAGCCCATGAACAGGTCAGGCTGTGTGACGGCGATAGACCCCACCGTCACCATTGCGGCACCGGCTGCGAAAGCCGCCTCAATATCGGCATCCGTCTTGATGCCACCGCCGAAGTCCACGGTGAGCTGCGTTCGCGTGGTGATGTCATTCAGCACAGCGCTGTTCACGATATGCTTGGACTTGGCGCCGTCCAGATCCACCACGTGCAGCCGCTGGAAGCCCAGCGCCTCAAACTCCGCCGCCGCCTCTGCGGGCGAATCGCGGTACACCGTCTTCTGGGCGTAGTCGCCCTTGGTCAGGCGTACACACTGACCTCCGATGATGTCTATGGCAGGAATGAGGAGCATTCTGTTGGTTTAAGAGTTCAAAGAGTTCAAAGAGTTCAAAGGGTTCAAGGGGTTTAAGAGTTTAAGAGGGGTTCCTATCTCCCCTCCCTCACGGGGGAGGGGTCGGGGGAGAGGCCCTCCAGAAAGTTTCTCAAGATTTTCTCACCCACCGCTCCGCTCTTCTCGGGATGGAACTGGCAGGTGTAGAAATTGTCCTTGTGCAGGGCGGCAGAGTAGGGTAGGATGTAGTCGGCAGTGGCGATCGTCTCGGCACACAGGGGTACATAGTAGCTGTGTACGAAATACACATAGTCCCCATCCTTCAGCCCGCGGAACAGCGGATTGCTGTTCTCTACCTTCCCCTCATTTTTCATTTTTAATTTTTCATTTTTAATTTGTATCCCGTTCCAACCCATGCACGGCACCTTGTCCTCGTGTCGCTCAGGTCGGAATCGTTTCACCTCGGCATCGAAGATACCGATGCAATCCACGTCGCCCTCCTCGGAGTGGCGGCACATCAGCTGTTGCCCGATGCAGATGCCCAGGACAGGTTGCTTCAGGTCGCGGATGACCCGATCGAGGCCATGTGCGCGCAGGTAACCCATCGCCTGACTGGCCTCGCCCTGCCCTGGAAACAGCACCCTGTCAGCAGCGCACAGCACCTCGGCATCGTCCGTCAGTACAGGTTCCACACCCAGGCGTCGCAGCGCGTGCACCACGGAGTAGATATTCCCTGCATTATATTTTACGATAGCTACCTTCATAATCGGGCGCAAAGGTACTAAAAATCCTGCATTTCCCCTTCTTTTTCCAAAAACATTTTATGTTTTTACCCCTTTTTTCCAGATGCCAATGTAACATTTCCTGTTTTTGCATCCATATTAGAAAAAGGAAGTATATCTTTGCAGCAAAATATCACAATAATCATGATACAGGTTGGGATGATCATCTATCTTGTCGCCATCAACGTGGTCACAATCATCATATATGCGATGGATAAGGTCAAGGCGAAGCGAGGAGGCTGGCGAGTGCCGGAGTCTACGCTTCTGCTATTGGCAGTCGTAGGTGGTAGCATTGGGGCGGTGCTGGCGATGGAGTGGTTCCATCACAAGACCTTGCATGCTAAATTCCGATATGGCATCCCTGCCATCATCATGATACAGGTTGCCATCATTGGATATATCGTCTTTAGCATAGGAGAATGAGGAAGGATGAGACCAACAGATGATAGCACACAGGTGAATCGCCTGGTCGTGGGACTCGGCGAAATCCTATGGGATATGCTGCCTGACGGGAAACAGTTGGGGGGCGCGCCAGTCAACTTCGCCTATCATGCAGGTCAGCTTCTCGGAATGGACAAAGTGCTGGCCGTCAGCGCTGTCGGAGAAGATGCTCTCGCCAAAGAGACCGTCGAGGCGCTTAGGGCGCATGGGCTGAGGACGTTGCTGCCACAAGTACCTTTTCCTACAGGGACGGTAGAGGTGACACTGTCCGGCGACGGCATCCCGTCCTATGAGATTAAGGAGGCGGTGGCGTGGGACAATATCCCTTTCAACGAGGAGATAAAGCAGGCGGCAGCGCGCTGCAGGGCCGTGTGCTTTGGCACTTTGGCGCAGCGCAGCCACGTTAGCCGCGCCACTATACAGGCGTTCCTTGATGCAACACCAGCAGACTGCCTGAAAATCTTCGACATCAACCTGCGCCAACAATTCTACTCGAAGTCGATTATTGAAGAAAGCCTGCAACACTGCAATATCCTGAAAATTAACGACGAAGAGCTGGAGATCGTCAGGCGGATGTGTTGTCCCACGATGGTCGAGGGGAGTGCTGAGCAAGTCTGTCGCCACCTGCTTGATGCCTACCAGCTCGATCTGCTCATCCTGACCTGTGGCACTGCAGGCAGCTATGTCTTCACCTCCGATACCCTATCATTCTTGGAAACGCCCAAAGTGGAGGTCGCTGACACCGTCGGCGCCGGCGACTCCTTCACCGCCGCTTTCGTTGCCTCCATCCTTCAAGGAAAATCCATTTCCGAAAGCCATCAAATCGCTGTACAAGTCAGCGCATATGTCTGCACACAGCATGGCGCAATGCCCGATGCCCTATAGGGTGATCCGTTTTCTCCATACCCTGTAGCCGTTCGTTCCATAGGGTGTATATCAAAGAGTTCTCTTCATAATCAAGCTTCCATTTTCGGGTATTCGTCCTTTCCTGCCTCATCCTTGGCAGACAAGTCCTGTGCCTTTGAGACACCACCAGACTTTATTAGGTGGATTCGTTTGAAAGGCCAATGGAAACCGATCAGTTTGAGCATATCATAGAGGTAGATGCCGAGGGCGAGAATGACGAGAGTGTTCTGAAGGAGCTCAATCTGGATGATGTCAAGGCCCAGAAAAACCATGAACATGAATACATAATCATAGCCGATTTTTCTCAGTCGCCCCGGGTGTTTCACGAAAACGAAAAATTCCACCTCGCACCAGTCCAGTGAGCGGAACATCATGAACATCCCAAGTATGAGCAGGAACCCTCCCACATCATCCCAGCGAGGTTGTTCTATTAGTGAATAACCCCAAACATAATTCGCAACACACATTACCATCCACACCGCGATGGCGACCCATCCAATCCAAAACAGTATTGGATACTTGCATTTCATTGTTTCAATCCTTTTCATTTTCTACTCCTTATTAAATTAATATTTTACAATTTGCGTCATTACCGCTATCAAACCCGCTATACCGCCTGCCAATCCACATATCAGCCCAATGGTCTTACCCTTACTGAACTCGCGGTTTTCCTCGGTTCTGAAATCATTCGTCTTCACATCATTCTCTTAATCATAAGTTTAGTTTATAAAATGAATTTTTTTATTCCTATTTCTTCCATGAATCAAAGATGCTGGGTGGATTGGCGAATCCACGCTTCTGCCACTTTTCACGCACCTCCCCCCACTTCACATCCGACTTTGTATGCCCTTTCATGAAGTAGTGGATGATTCGCATTTGAGTGTCGTGGTCACCTTGATTGTAGCGTTCCTTCAGCTCCAACCGCGCCCGCTTCACATATTTCCCTTTTCTCTCGATGAGCATCTGTCCCAGCTCATCAATGGAAGCATTACGAATGAGAGCGTCCAATTCCGCCATCTCATTTCGAAAAAGCATTTCAAAGATGGCCTGCCGCAGTTCATCCTTCTTATCCAACCATCGCGATGTGAACAGCCTGACCAATTCCTCCCTGGTCAGCCCGTTCAGTTTATCAACGCACGCCTCAACAGCCGTCGGTATCCACTGATGATAATGTGCATTCTTGCACTCATTAAGAATGTATTCGTAGTTTGTCATACCGATAATAATGTTAAGATTCGGCGACAAAGTTACGAATACAATCCGAGCCACGCAAGAGAAATGAAATCGCAAGCCTTGTGAAACGGAATATAAGGCTCTATGCTTTATTACTTCTTCCAGACGACAAGTTCTCGCGGCAGCGCAATCTTCTTCGGTTGCGCGCGCAAACCATCTATATAATAGAAGCGTGCCAAATGTTCATCAAACTTCAAAAGAAATGAGCCTCTGATCCTTGCACATTTCTCGTTGATGGAGTTCTGCATCGGATTGGTCACATCTTCAATGCTCTTCTGTACCCTCTCCGTCATCCCATTTGGTTTCAACCTCAAGTATATCTCCGTCAGCTCCTCGCGATAACTCGGCAAATCCTTGAACATCAAGCCCTCGGGGTAGCGCAAGAAAAGCAGGTAGACGGCTTTGATTAATGGTTCCATTTTGATTTCCATATTGTTGTAATCAGGAAGGAAGAAACGATAGTCGCGAGTAATGACCAATTGGCTAAGCGTCGGCTTTGGTTCCACGAGCTGCTTTATGGCCCATTGGCTGATTCCTCTCTTCCGTAGCTGTACGACACGGGCTTCAATCTCCCTCATGATTTCTTGGATAGTTTTCTCATAATTTCCCTCTGTATCATCCGCTTCTTCTTTTAAAGATTGATACATTGGACCATTGCTTATGGGAAAGTAATCAAAGCATGTGCACAAAGCGCGGAACAGATTCTTTTCGTCAATACCTTCTTCTGGGTCGAAGCTTATGCACTCAAACCATGAACAGCCTTCGTAATGGTCAATATATCTGGCAAAGCACGGTTGGATATTTTTCCTATTTTCGGGAGAGAACATGTAATCGAGAAGAGTACCGTTTGACAGGTTATGGTCTATTGACAAAATATGCTCCTTCTCGTAAGGTGCATAATAATCGAAAGAAGCGTTTGCTCCAGATAGTTCATGAAAAAGATTGGGTAGATAGACAAAGTGATTTTTAAAGAATTCAGCCTTATCACAGCATTCCTGTATGTAGTTAAGATTGCGCTGGATCATTTCGTTAATACGGACGTTATATCCGTTCTCAATGAATATGAGGTCACCAGTAGAGGGCTCAAAAGGCAAGTCCTTCAGTCGAAGCTTTGATTTACAGAAATGATAAGCCTCTGATTCCTTTATTAGCTTCTTCTTATCCCACTTTTTCCTACATTGGATTATAAAGCGTATGGGCCATGCTATAAGCATGGATGCACATACTAAAACAAAAAAGAATCCGACGATAGATTCCGTCCAATCCCATTTGCCCCCTCTCTTCCATTCATTATATTGCAGCATTAGAACTCGAAAGAATACAATGAAGTTAATGACAACTAACACAACGCTTAATATGATGACCCAATCATTCATGATTACAAAACTTTATCACTAAAACACAGAAACGACGCTAGGTCGCATTTCTATCTATTTCATAAGAAGGAATAGAACTGCAGCAACAGCAACAAGCAATACAGCATTGACTATTAAGCTATACTTCTGTCTTGTTTGAATCTCAAACAATGAGTTCTTAAAATCTTCTGTTGCATTTGAAAGTTTCTCAGTTGCACTAGATGATGCGGTTATGACTGCATCCCTGTCTTTCTCAAACGCCTCTACTTTCTGAGAATAGTCATTGCCGATGGCATTAATAAGTTCCTGAATCTTGGTTGTAATTGTGTCGAGTATACTGACATACTCAGCGGTAGTTGATTTAAGACTATCGTAGGAATTGACTGTCTTTTTCACTTGTTCGCGTGCGGACTCCAAGCTCTTGAGTCCCTGCTCTAACTCTCTGAGTGAGTTGTTGATTTTCTCGTCGATCATATTTCTTTATATTTTTGATTAATTCTATTGAGTTCTGCAACATGCTCTTCCAGTTGAATGGCAAGCTGCATCTTCTCTATATACACCTTATCTTCTGGAAGTATGGCCTTATGCTGCAATAACAAATCAGTATATTCATTTAATAGTCCAAGTTTCCCTTTGGATGAATACATCCTCATAACATCTTTGTAATCTTTATATAACTCCTCTTCAAGCATCTCATTTTCTTGTTGGCCAAGGAACAGGATGCAGAATATATTCAAGAGGTTCAGCACAGGGTTCATCTCTGCAATAGCACGCCTAATGAGACGCACAGCACCTTGCAAGTGCTTGATATTGTCATTCTGAGAATCATTGTTGACGATATCAGGATCAACCACTCTCATATACTTTCTCACAAGATTGAAATCTGATATCTCACTTTCGTTGTGAATATTGTAATTGGTGTCATCTTTGAGTGAAAATGGTATTTCCTGGTGCACACTTGAATCGTATGTAACGAAGCCTTCTCTTGCATATTTCGAGTTGAAGTAGTAATAAATAAAGTCTTTCAGCTCTTCATTCGTTTCTTTCCAGTCCTTGCTTGATCTAATAGCCATATTACAGAATTGCTCCATATCCAAGATACCTCTGGCTCTTTTGTCTGCAATACTTCTATATATAAAGGAGGTCAGGTGCTTTAAACATGCCATGATGACCCCGTCATTGACCGCAAGCTGCTTGACTTCATTAATCATTACGTCAACTCTATCCTCGGAGTAGTATTTTCGATAATATAGACGAAGGAAATCATTGTAATTTGATTCTTCCTGGCATATTGTCACTATACGAAATTCCTCTTTCCTATAATCTTCTGTAAAGTCATCAATAAGCCCGATTACACACATCCGATATATGGCTTTTTGAATGGCATCTTTATATTGAGCATATCCATAACCATATCTTTGAGTATTTCTGTTTCTTCGTATTGAAGGCGTTTCGAATATTGGCAATAAACGTGCTCGTAATTGCTGATTATAGTGATTGAGCATTTGTTCTTCCTCATGGTATGATATGTAATAGGTAAGGCGTTTGTTCGGATGTTTCCTAATACACTTTTGCAAAGTCTGTAATATTCCTTGAGCATCTCCTGATGTTTCATGGTTGATTTCCAAGAATTCTTCATTGGTAAATTTCATTGGCAAACAAGAAAGTAACATTTGCATTACAAACAATTCAAATTCTTCTCCTAAAAAGTTCGCATCGTAGAAGAATTTGTTTACCTCATAATCTGCAGAATGCCTTTCCATCAACCGAGTTCTAACATTTTGTTCTTGGAATCGTTTATCGGCATACATGATAGTTGCCAATGCCATTTTCCCATCTCGCCCAGCGCGACCAGCTTCCTGTACAAATGATTCTAAGGAACTAGGATGAGTTAAATGAATCGTGAGTCGAACATTAGACTTATCTATACCCATACCAAATGCTTTCGTCGCAACCATCAGTTTTGTACTATCTCGAAGAAAATCATCCTGACACCTTGTATCATCACCTCCTTTATATGTTGAAATAAGATCTATGCCGTTCTTCGCTAGTTTATTTGCTACAGAAGGAACACTTAATGTGACAGGCTTTTCCTTTTTTTCTTCATTCCTTTTTTCTTCATCTTTACCGGCTCTAGGACAGAATACTATACCTGCTGTATCTGAATTTCGATTAGAAAACCAATCATTTTTAACTTCAATCGACAAATCAGTAGAATAAACTTCCACTATCTTTTGATTATTAGAGATATTTTCCCTTTCGAGAAATCGTTTCTTAATTTCTTCAACAACACTCTCTTCTTGAATCTCTCTTAATTTCTCGGTAGAATTTTTAATCACATTAAAGAGAGTTTCTTCTTTTATTTCTCCTACATCCCAAGTTGTTGCAGCCTTTGCCGCATCTACTTTATAAATATAATATTGAAGCTCCAAACGATTAGTGTTTTCATACCTTACCGTAGCATCGTCTTCCAATGAATACGAGTTACTTCCCGATAGTTCTCTTTCCACATCAGCGAGAACGTCGAACGATGCAGTTGCCGTCAATCCAAATAGGGATATGTGATTTTCTTCGCCTTCGACTTCTTTGGGTAAAACGTAGTTGAACAGGTTCCGTCCCAGATGCAGATAGGCAAGTCTGAAGTCATGGCCCCACTCAGAAACGCAGTGAACTTCATCAATAACACCATAAGCAAAGAAAACGTTTGATTCGCGCATTGAACGCAAGACCTCCCTGAATCGGTGTATGCTGAGTCGCTCAGGCGATAAGAACATAATCTGTATTTGAGAACCAGTAAGTGCGCTTTCTCTTCGTTCTCTTTCTTTTTTGTCCTTGGTGATATCGTCATTGATGTACGAGATACAATCGATACCAGTTTTAAGCAAACCATCATATTGGTCTTTCATAAGGCCTCTCAACGGATCTACAACCAAAGTTACACCAGGCTGGAGCATGGCAGCCAGCTGATAGGTAAGGGATTTACCCCCACCTGTTGGCAATAGTCCAATGACACTCTTCAGCTGTAATGCCCGACTAAGGATGGGAAGCTGGCCAGGTCTGAAATCTTCTTTTCTGAAAATCAAGTTCAGGAAATAACGCAGGTGTCCACAAACCTCCTGAATATTGTGATAATTTCCTTGTGTATCCCTTTCAACGAGAGGCTTATACTTGATTCTCTCTGTTGTATAGAGGAACCTCTCTGCATATACTGACTTTGAAGAGCGCACAATAAAGTAGCAGTCGTTTTTGGCCTTATATTTAGAGAATGCCACTTCTTCGGGATTACATATCTGGTCGATAGACACATCAATGATAGCATCATAAGTTATCTGTGTCTTAGCCTCTCTCTTTTCATATATGTTAATTCGAGGAAGTGTCAATTTCGAATAATCCTGCGTCATAGCAACGATATGATGGTATAACTCCAAAAAATCGTTGATAGCAATCTTTCCAACAGACGTGTCGTCTTCAATCACAAGAAGATCCAAAGTGGCCTTCCTCAAATCTATGCGATCTGATATTATGGCCTCTATGAAGGTCTTCTGAATGCGAGCAACAGCATTTAGGCTCTTTGCATTATCTTTCGAGCTGATGGAATCCAAGACCTTTTGACTGGCCAATGTCGGGCAACCACGCGAAATAAGGTTGCTAACAAGGGCATAGACCGGGCAAAGATTCTTATGTGCAGTCATATCAAATGGAGCAAGAATCTCAAAAGCACTTTCTAACAGATAGCATCCCCTTGAATTTCTATCATAATATGATGCAAATTGCTCATTGGAAATAATATCTGTATAAGAAGCAAATAGTTGAATGGGAGCAAAGTAGCTGTATTTATGCAGAATGTCACTGTTCTGTGCAAGACTATAGGTAAAACTCTTAATCAGACAACCATACGCCCTTCCATTGGGATGATGACCAAAATTTGTATCGCGGAATTCTGTAAAAACCCGAAGGCTTTCCTTTTTGAAATAGTAGCTGAAGGTATTGATTCGGCTTTCATTTAGATTTGCTGGACCTATACACAGGGCTATATGTTGAAATCCAGAAGAGGTGATCATCTTTGAAACACCCTTCAGGCTGACGGCTTCAATATCAAGAATGTTAGAAAAAAGATGAATCGCTATCGGATATGTAACGTTAATTTTCTTTATACAATTATCTGCCTCAGGATCGTTTGAAGGTAAATATCTAGAATCACATTGTATATTAACATCAAAACGACATTTCTTAAATAGGAAAGTGTTTACATTTAAAGACGCTCTATAGCGTGCGATGAATGAAGGTTCAAGTAACGTTACCTTTCTTAAACGTTCAAGAATATTGTGTTGGCTAAGTTTTTCAATTACTGCTAATGAAGCAATACCCTGTCCACAGCCCCAATCATATATTTCAATATCGTCTTTAATTAAACTAAATGGAAATTCATTATCTACCAATGCACGGAAAGCCTTTTTTTTGTGCATAATACCATATGCTGCCATATAAGCATTACATTGTCCTTCTGTTTCAAAAATTGCCCTTCCGTGATCCAGTGTCCTACCTTCATTGTCCCTGTAATTCCAAGGACAATTTTTGTATTCTGTAGGAACTAATTCTTTTGATATATTGATAATGTCATCAATAGAAGGATCATCTATTTTGTTTAATTCCTGTTTGTAGGTACTAGAAAAAAGATCATCGTGGAAACGGAAGTCTGTACCTAAGATATGCGGTTCATCATCATCTAAGAAAACCTGAATAGTATCATAACTATTATGCCAATCACAAACAAGAGCAGAATCCCAATATGGCCCAGCAATCCTACCTACAAAAGAGAATTGAGGTTTGCACACTATATTAAAAAAGCAATCTATAAAGCCCCATTTGTCTCCAATCTTTATAGGGCAATACCTATCTTCTGTAAAGTTCCAGTATGAAAGCAGCCATTTGTCTTCAAGGCTCTTTTCCTCATCCTCTTCTGGTGATTGGCATTTCATCTCCAAGTAGCCAACAAGAGCACATGGAATGATAAAGGCATCACTTTCTAACTGAGAACCATCTTCAAAAAAGAAAATCCAATGTCCATCTTTGCTTCCATTAAAATATATGCACGCTTTTTCGCTCATAGCAGTATTATTCCCCCGTTATAGTTTCAGATTCTTTATTTGTCACATGCTGTTTCCAATTAGCAATAGCAATCTCCTTACTGGCATTTGCATAGCAATATTCACAGAGGTGAACACAAGTGTTATATTCCCCGATGTCTTTGCTCTTCATACATCCGCAGAAGTCTCTTTGGCCAGCATCTTTAACAACGTACCTGTCGTCAGATAATTCTATTGCACTTTTGGGTATTGGCTCAAGTTCTCCAAATATATCCCGCTGTCTTTTCTTTATTGTAGCACCAATGAAGTTCATTAATGCATCATCGTCATGAGCAAACCTTACCAACAAATCATAGTCTATGCAATGATTCTTTTCAATACCAAATGGCTTCAAATCTATTTTCTCACCACATGTTGCGAGTGTGTAGTTCCATTCCTTATTAAGTTCGGATAGGCGCTTTGCAAAATCCAGCATCTGTGACTCTGTCCATACATGATAGGGAATGTTGTTTTTTTCAAGATTAGCTTTGACTTTACGATAGCCTAATATATCTGCATAGCTAAAGACGAGTTTCTCTGTATAACCCTTCAGCTGATTACCTATATTCTCTATCTTTCCAAGGAGTGCATCAATGTCAATCGAATCAGTGAGCATCAGGGGATCAAACCGCCAAATAACGCGGCCCACACCTAACTTGTCAACTAACCGTTTGAAGGTATCGATTCGATATTCCAGTGGCTTTACCCCCTTTTCCAAACCTTCTTTGACGTAGTCATTCAATGTGTATTGGATATAGCATCCTATTCCCCTTTCTTTCAACTCATCTAAATGAGAGAGAAGTGGAGATGGTTCTTTTGACCAAAAGATAATAAAACGAGTGTTCTTATATGATACATAACTTTTGACTCCATTAAATGGATTTGTCCACGCAGAATAGCCTATCCTCAGACGATGAAAAAACCAGTCAGCATAGAATGCTGGGATGTCCGTACTCCGACTCGCAGAGATTATCTCAGGAACCTGCATTTCAACAAGCTCCCCATTTTCTTTAGGTAACAGTTCTTTATGCCAAGCTTTCATAATTGCATCATATTTCTGGCCACAAAGATACAACTTATTTTTATTCGCAGGACAAAAATCCTCAAAAAATCTTTTCCACAAGCCTTGTGAAACAGAAAAGGAGCGGTGCCGCTCCTTTTCGTTTCGAACTTGAATGTGGTGAAGGGGTTTTACGATTGAATTTACAGATGCCGCGCTATCTCCTTGCCCTTCTCCGTGGCCAGGTATTTCGGATTAGGCTTGATGCCCACGCGCCCCAGGTCCAGACGGTCGGCATCGAAGCAGGCATCGATGGTGGCATTGCCGGTCATGTGGGCTGTGGTGTGCAGGCGACAGGCGGTCTTCAGCAGCTCTATCTCCTCGTCTGACACCTCCGCCAGCAGGGTTGTGCGGATGGTGTCGATGAACCTGGCCGCACGCGGTCCATGTTCCAGGTCGCGACCGTCATTCCTTCGGCAGCTGTCATGGAGATAGGCGAAGAGGCCTACGACGAGCGCGTTCACCTCGGGCGTCAGCAACTTCTGCCCATTCGCATACACCCGGTCCCAATGCCTTATGCCATGCGTGGACCCCAAATCCCATCGGGCGTCCACATAACTCCTTACGTCAGCAATAATCTTATTCATCGTCTGTACTGATTCTGTGTTCTAATTTTTCCTCAACGAGAGCCTTGAGAAAGGGAGGCGGCGAGGTTGGCGCTGATGTGGTTGCCAATCTGGCAGCAGACATCCTGACTCCAACGCTGCGCCATAGCGATGAGGGCTGAAGGCTGAGGGTTCTCCAAGTGTGGAGCGTCCCGTTGGGCCGAGCGGAGGGATGAGGACTGCAGGGTGAGCTTCGCGTAGATGTAACCGGCATTGAAGTTGTCGCCTGCGCCCACGGTGCTGACGGTTTCCACGGTCTCCACGGGGAAGGTCTCGCAGCCTTCGGGGGTATAGACGCGGATGGGGCGTGCGCCGTCGGTGAGGATGAGTGTAGGACAATGGCGGCGCACACGCTCATAGACGGCATCGGCATCATGAAGACCATAGAGGAACCCGAAATCTTCCATCGACCCGCGCACGACGTTAGCCAGACTCATGTTCTCCTCGATGTTGGCCATCACACATGGCAGGTCAACGATGTGATTCTTGCGGAAGTTAACATCATAGTAGAGCCATGCGCCAGCCTCATGGGCAGCACGCAACAGGGCGCCTACGACGGGACGTATAGCGGGGTTGATGGCGAAGAAGGAACCGAAGAGCACAACGTCGTCCTTGCGAATATCGGGCAGGGGGCCGTCGAGCGTCACGGAGGCGTGATCCTTGTAGAAGATGTACTGCGCGTCGTTGTTCTCGTCGAGGAAAGCCAACGAGATGTGCGACTTGATGTGATCATGGCGGCATACGTAGTCCGTGGCTACGCCGTTGTCGCGCAGGAAGTTGCAGATGAGCTCGCCGATGTGGTCGCCGCCGACCTCCGTGAGCATCGCACACGGCACGCCGGCACGACCCAGCGAGATGATGCTGTTGAATGTTGAGCCGCCGGGCACGGCCTTCTGCGGCTGGTCATCCTTGAAGAGGATGTCCATCACCGTCTCCCCGATTCCTATCACTCGTTGCATAGACATTGATTGTTTTTGCAAAGATAGCTCGTTTCAATGAGCGGGCAAAGAAAAAGCGTGAAAAGTTGGTTCGGAGGACCCTAAAAAGTTGGTTCGAAGGACCCTGTTGCATAAGGTTCTTGCGCGTACGCGGGTGAATTTTGCTCAAAAAAACCTACATACCTACACCCGTGGCAAATAATCATCAGTAAATAAGGCGGATAAGTAGGTGTAGGTTCGGGTGTAGGTTGGGTGAAAAGGTGTAGGTTTTAACAGTTTTTTAGCAATTTACACAGAATAGGATGGGGGAGTGAAGGGCTGCCCCACGCATGGGACAAGTTTTTCTCACGCGTGAGAAAAATCTTTATCATGCATGAGAAAAATGTTTATCACGTGTGAGAAAATATTTTATCAAGTATGAGAAAAATGTTATGGGTGTATTTTTCTCCTTTTAGTGTGCGTAATCTTTGCCATGGAAGAAATAGCTTTGGCGACGGTATAGGCGGTAGTCCAGGCGGCTTGGAAATTGAAGCCGCCTGTGATGCCGTCGATGTCGAGGAGCTCACCGGCGAAGAAAAGGTGGGGGCAGTGACGGCTCTCGAGGGTGACGGGGTTGACGGCGGTGAGGGCCACGCCGCCGCAGGTGACGAACTCGTCCTTGAAGGGAGCGCGCGAAGCGATGGTATAAGTATCGGCGGTGAGGACGGCGACGAGGCGGTTCAGGGTTTTCTTGGAGATGGCTTCGGCGGGTGAACTGCCGAACGTACTGCTTGCAGAAGCTGAGGCGCTGCCAGCAGTTGCTTTTGACAGCAGGTAGTGCCAGAGACGCGAGGGGAGGCCGAAGGGACGGAGGGTGGCGAGCTGCTTGCGGGGATTGGCGGCGAAGAGGGCGAGGAGTTCGGCACGGGCTTGCTCCTCGTTCAGACCGGTCCAGTTGATGGCGAGAGGCGCGTGATAGGCGTTGTCAGCCAGATGACGGGCGGCGTAGCTGGAGAGCTTGAGGATGGCAGGTCCGCTCACGCCCCAGTGGGTGATGAGTAGCGGCCCCGTGGCGCGATATTTGGTGCCGGGGATAGCAGCGACGGCTCCTTCGACGACAGTGCCCATCAGGTCGCGCAGCTGCGGGTCTTCGATGCTGAAGGTGAAGAGTGAGGGCACGGGCGGCACGATTTCATGACCGAGGTCGGCGAGCCAGCGGAGGCTGTCGAGGCGGGGCTGTCCGCCGGTGGTGAGGGCGATGAAAGACTCACCCCCCGCCCCCGACCCCTTAACCCCGTCGGCATAGGAGTTATGCCTCCCCTCATCGGGCACGGATGGCCCAAGGGCAATCCTCTTAAGGCCCTCTTCGCTTTCAAAGAGGGGAGAGTTAAGGTTAAGTGAAGTGACGGGGGTATTGGTGCGGATCTCGATACCGAGACGGCGGGCGTGGCTGAGGAAGCAGTCGATGATGACCTGCGAGTCCTGTGCTGCAGGGAAGACGCATTGGTCGGCTTGGGTGGTGAGGGGGACGCCGTGGCGCTCGAACCAGTCGTAGGCGTCGCGCTCGGAGAAGCCTTTCAGGAGGCGCTTCATGAGACGATGGCCACGTGGGTAGCACTCAGCGAGGTCGCGGATGTCAGCGAAGGTGTTGGTGCAGTTGCAGCGCCCGCCGCCAGAGACCTTGACCTTACGGAGCAGATGCTGGCTACGCTCGAAGATGACGACGTGCATCTGCGGGCATAGTTCCTTGAGATTGATAGCGAGGAAGAAACCTGCGGCGCCCCCTCCGATGACGGCGGTTC
>Ga0310690_10006200_pt1 | contig 15823 bp, 17 predicted proteins | sample AusTroGonzalo_MG_2_FD_207661 | JGI IMG/M metagenome (GOLD analysis project Ga0310690, IMG submission 207661) | Bovine rumen microbial communities from tropical cattle in Woodstock, Queensland, Australia - Gonzalo_04 (v2) (version 2) | ecosystem: Host-associated > Mammals > Digestive system >... | reverse complement strand
AGGCGTTCAGCTCCAGGGGCTGATATTGGGTCAGTACACCAACGGTATCGATGCCGCTGTTGGTGCAGTTGCTGAGAGGAAAGTCGATAATCCGGTATTTTCCGCCAAAGGGTACCGCAGGCTTGGCGACATTTTTCGTCAGGATCCCCAGACGGCTTCCCTGACCGCCTGCCAAAAGCATTGCAACACACGTCTTTTTTCTCAACACAGATTGACACGCTCCTTTATGATTCGATTTAAACATGCGTGCAGAGTCTGACCCGTTGCCGGGCGAAACTCTGACTCTCTCTGTTTATTCTACCGTCATGCAATCGTTTCGTCAAGAGGAAATTGTGATAAATTCCTGTTTCCTGCCTTTTTGCGGCTTTTTCGGGTGAATAAGATCCTCTTTCAGGAGATGTCCTGGAAAAGGCCTTCCCTTTTTCAATGAAATGTGATAAAATAATCGCCGGTTTTCCGGGCATTCATTCGCGATGCGGAAACAGGCTCATTTTTTTTCACAAAAAAGTGATCCTCGCGGAATGAAACGGATTCGATCATCGTTGTATGGGATGGAGGCATGTCTGGTGGGTTTTGATGAGCTGTACGAGCGGTATGCCACGGATGTCCTTCGCGTCGCGTACTATTACCTGGGGGATCGATCCCAGGCGGAGGATGTGACGCAGGATGTCTTTGTCAGGCTCCTGGTGAATCAGCCCGCGCTGGAGGCAGGCAAGGAAAAAGCCTGGCTGCTGAAAGTGACGCTGAACCGATGCCGTGATCTGTGGCGTGGCGCCTGGCTGAAAAAAGTGGTGCTTGGCCATCCGGCGTTCGAATTGTTCCCCGCCCCGGACGAAATTGGCAAGGTTGCGGAGAATCAGGCCCTGATGGAAGCCGTCCACGGGCTTCCGGCTGAATTCAGGGAGGTCGTGTTGCTTCATTATTATCAGGGCTTCAACGTGGCCGAGATCGCCGACATGCTGGACATTGCCGAGGGAACGGTTTCTTCCCGGCTCAGCCGGGCCCGGGCCAGGCTGAAAAAAGAACTGAAGGGAGATGATTCGCTTTGAGCAGCCTTGAGCAACTGAAAGATATTTCCGAGCAGGCCCTGTACGGTCTCAGGGCGAATGATCAGCTGAAAGAACGAATTCTGAGCGCCGCTGAGAAGGAATCCGGCGGCGGAAAACTGATCTCTGTCCAATTTTCCCGGGCGCCCCGCGCAATGGCCTCGCTCTGCGCGCTGGCCGCCGTGATGGTGCTGGCGTTTCTCGGGCTGGGAAGCCTGGGCGGCGACAGGCGGGAGACGGAGGTGAAACCGTCTACCGTAGCCGCGGGGAGCCGTATGGCTGAATCTCCCGTCTCCTTCAGCGCCGCCCCGAACGAGGCGGATACGCTGGCCTCGGAGCTTCAGTCCCTGGGGATTGCTCCCGGCGAGGTGGAAAGAATCTCTGGATCCGGAATCGACGAAGTGCGCGGTGCGCAGGCCTGTAAGGACCTCCTTTCCCTGCTTTCCTCCGGCGCAGAAGCGATAGTGGGATCCCTTCCCCAGGACGCGGAAACGCTTGATTTCCTTCTGTCTGATGGCCGGGTGGTGACCGTTCCCTTTGAGGAGAATCGAATTCAGCTGGTCACCTGCTGGAGCTGTCCTGCGTTCTTCGACGCGCTGAGGAACCATTGAATGGACGGTCGTACTTACACGAAAGCAGAAAAGAGCACAGACCAGCTCCTCCATTTTCGGAGGAGCTGGCCTTCTTTTCTTCAGTTTTTGTTGCTTTCCAGGTACTTTTCGAGTTTCCGCTTGACCCGCTGCAGCGCATTATCGATGGATTTTACATGCCGTCCCAGCGCCTCCGCGATTTCCTGATAGCTTTTTCCATCCAGGTAGGCGTCCAGCACTTCCTGTTCCAGCCCGGAGAGCACCTCGTTAATCTTGTCGTAGATATTCATCAGGCTTTCCCGGTTGATAATCATTTCTTCCGGATTTGAAGTACGCCCCTCCATAATAACATCCAGCAGCGTGCGATCGCTCTCTTCGTCATACAGCGGTTTGTTCAGGGATACATAGCTGTTCAGGGGAATATGCTTCTGTCGGGTGGCCGTCTTGATGGCGGTGATGATTTGCCGGGTAATACAGAGTTCCGCGAAAGCCCGGAAGGAGCTGAGTTTCTCCGGGCGAAAATCCCGGATGGCCTTGTACAGGCCAATCATCCCTTCCTGGACGATGTCCTCATGATCGGCGCCGATCAGAAAATAGCTTCTGGCTTTTGAGCGTACGAAGTTCTTGTATTTGTTCAGCAGATATTCCTCCGCCAGCGTGTCGCCCTCCCGGCTGAGCGCAGCGATTTCCTCATCGGACTTCGATGCGTACTGCTCCGTCAGAAAGGTGTCGATCTGCATCTCCGAATCGATGGTTTCCTCAATGGTTTCGTCCATCAGATTGTCCGGATACGCTTCACGATCCGAATACGTCTCTTTCTCCGGGTAATCGTCCATTTCCGGATACCGTTCCTCCATGTTCATGCCGTCGTCCCTCTGTTACCGCGAATGATACCCCTCCGTTCTCCGGGCTCTATCCTTTCGCTTTTCTTGATGCCATGACGCGATACATCATGATTCCGGCTGCTACCGAAGCGTTCAGGCTATCCAGATGTCCGCTCATCGGAAGGCTGACGTTCATGTCGCATTTCTCAGCGGTCAGACGGCTGATGCCTTCGCCTTCCGCGCCAATCACGAGAGCTGTCGCGCCCTCGAAAGGCACTTCCAGATAGTCCTGCCCGTCCATTGTGACCGCGTAAACCCATACGCCCTGCCGCTGCAGTTCCTCGATGGTACGGTTCAGATTGGTCACCCGGGCAACCTTCATATATTCCACCGCTCCGGCGGAGGCTTTCACTGCCGCGGGCGTCAGACCCGCGCTCCTGTGCTGGGGAACGATAACCCCGTGAGCGCCGGAACACTCGGCGCTGCGGATGATCGCGCCCAGATTATGCGGATCGGTAACGCCATCCAGCAGAATCAGGAAGGGTTCCTCCCCCCGCTCCCTGGCTGTGGACATCATTTCGTCCACAGTCGCGTACTGATACGCGGACCCAAAGGCAATCAACCCCTGGTGCTGCGGCGTAATTTCGTCCAGGCGGCTCTTCTCTACCACCTGAACCATCACTTTCCGTTCCTTGGCTTCCTGAACGATGGCCCGGGCGGAACCGGACAGCTCTCCCTTCTGTACCAGCAGCTTTTCGAGATCCCGTCCGTTTTTCAGCGCCTCCCGGATCGGATTTCTTCCCGTCAGGATATATTCCTGTGCGGAAAGCTCCTCTTCCGGCTGTTCAGCCCGAGCGGGAGCGTATTCGAAATCAGTATAGCGTCTGGATTCCGGAAATTCCTGCTGACGATCGTTCTGTTCTCTTCGCCGGTCCGTTTCTTCCCGTCGCCGGTTGTACGTTTCCTTCCTCCGGTCATTCTCTTCCCGTTTGCGATCGTTCTTCTGCTCCCTGCGATTTCCCCATCCATCCTGCTTTCCCGGGTACCCGCCGTCCCGGACGTACCGGAAGTTTCTGTTGTCCCGGTCTCCCCGGTATTCCTGTCCCCGACTTCCGTCCTTCCGGGAGAGCTTGCCGGATTCTTTCTCGCCCTGTTTTCCGGTGCGATACCGGCTGCCTTCCTCTTCCCAGGCGCCCCGCTCCGCGTGATTCACCTTGCGGGGACGACGGTCCGGTACGTTTTGATAGAACGCCATTGCCTTATTCTTCCTCCCTGATCTTCTTCATCAGCGCTTCCCGCTCTTTCCGTTTCTGCGTCCCCAGGCCGCAGGTTTTTTCACCTTCCGGACATTTCCCTCTCAGGCACCCCGGACCGGCGTCCGCAAACAGGGCAGGAGCGACTTTCACACATTCCAGGAACATTTTTTCCGCCATCTGACGAATTTCCCACTGGGCTCTGGAGCACATCCGCAGGGAGAAAAAGTGGCGTAATTCCCGCACGTTCATGGTCATCAGCAGCCTGGTCTCGCAGGCATTCGGGAGGACAAAACGCGCGTCCTCGTTGGCGTGCTCCCCGGCGCCAAGCTTCTTCTGCCAGCTGGTATACCAGGACTCCATCGTGTTCATCTGACGGGTGAATTCTTCGACCGCATCCTTCCCGAGCGCTTCAATGCTGGGGGGAATGATGAATCCGAACCCGTTCTCATAGGAAACATACCGCTGGCTCTGTACGGAGAAGCTGGCCAGCCGGTGACGGGTCAACTGGGCCAATAATACCCGGCTGACTCCCTCGATCCCAAAGGTGAAGGAGGCGTGTTCCAGCACGGATTCATGCCCCATGGACATCAGCCGGTTAATGAAGGAAGTCTGATCCTTCTCCGAGATTTTCTGATTCAGCCCCTGGATGTCCGATTTGGAATAGCACAGCTTCGCGCCCAGGGCAACCGTCTCCTCGGGCGACAGCGTATGCCGGATGAGCATGACATGCAGTTCCTTCCGTTCAGCCATTGGAATCCCCTCCTGTGATGATTCGGGTCAGTTCCAGAATACGATCCTCCTGCCGGGTCAGATACAGGTAGCCCATCAGCGCCTCAAACCCGGTCGCGGCGGCATAATCCTCAGGCCGCTGGTGATTCGGGGCAGGATGCTTCGCGTGAGCGTTTCTGCCTCTGCGGGCAATCTCCGTCTCCTCTCCGGTCAGCACCGGGAGAACCTTCCTGAATGCCTCAGCCTGAGCGCCCGCGTTTACCAGAGCGATACAATCCCGATGCATATGATGAACGTTCTGCTTCCGGTGAATCAGATGATCCCGGATCATCAGCTCCCATACCACATCCCCCAGATAGGCCAGCTGAAGCGGATTCAGCTGATCCGCTTCCCGCCTGTCCATCGGTTCCTCCAGTCGAAGGCCCAAAGGCTCACCTCCCGCTTCGATACCGGCTCATTGTACCACACAACCCCTCCCTGTTTCAATAAGAAGAAAAAGCAAAAATCTGGCCTCTTGCAAGGAAACGAAAAATGTACTATATTTTTCATGGAGAGGAGGGATGCTCATGCGCCTGAGCGCTTTTGCCAAGATCAACTGGTCCCTGGATATCACCGGGGTGCGGGATGATGGATATCATCTGATGGACATGCTGATGCAGCCCATCTCTCTGGCGGATGAGATCGATCTGTCCCCTGCAGACCAAATCCTTCTCACCACGGGCGGTTATCCTCCCTGCAAGGCGGATGAGCGCAATCTGGCTTTTCGCGCCGCTGCGGCGCTGAAGGAAGCCACCGGGTATCCCGGAGGAGCGGCGATCCATGTGGAGAAACAGATTCCCATCGGCGCGGGTCTGGGAGGCGGCAGCGCGGATGCGGCGGGGGTGCTCGCCGGGTTGAACCGTCTGTGGAAAACCGGGCTGACCGGCGCGGAGCTGGAAGCCATCGGACTCACCCTGGGAGCGGACGTTCCTTTCTGTCTCAGAGGCGGATTGACACGCACCCGTGGGATCGGGGAATTGCTGGAAGAGATCCCCAACAAGTACTGTTACTGGCTGCTGGTGGTTCAACCCTGCCGTGGTCTCCGAACAGGAGACATCTTTCAGCGCTGGCAGGAATGTCCGGATCTCATCCATCCCGATACCGATCAGGCCGAACGCGCCCTGCGCGATGGACGCCTGATGGATCTGTGCGCCAGCATTGGAAACGTGCTGGAACCCGTAGCGTCTTCCCTGCAGGGAGAAATCCGTCAGGCGATTCAGGAGCTGATGAACGTCGGCGCCCTTCGGGCGCTCATGACGGGCAGCGGCAGCGCGGTATTCGGCGTTTTTCAATCCTCCGCCCAGGCGGAGAAAGCCTATAAGCCGTTGCGGACCCGCTGGAGGAGCACGTTTCTCTGCCATACGCAGCAGGACAGCGTCCGCATCCTGAATGAATGACCCGGAACGAGGAGGCCTTCCATGAAAACAACCCTGGGCTGTATTCGAAAGGCGGATACGGATTTTCATCTCATTGAGGACGGAGATCGGGTGGTTGTCGGGGTGTCCGGCGGAAAGGACAGCCTGCTGCTGCTTCATGCCATGAGCCTGTACAGGAAGTTCAGTCATAAGCACTTTGATGTGATGGCGACGACCGTTACCCTCGGGCTGGAGCCTTTCGATCTCAGCGCCATTCGGGAGCTGTGCGACCAGCTGGAAATTCCCTACGTTATCCGGGAAACGGAAATCGGAAAGATCATCTTTGAATACAGGCAGGAGAAAAACCCCTGCGCCCTGTGCGCGAAGATGCGGCGGGCGGTCCTGGCGGAAATCGTGACGAGTCACGGCTGCAACAAGCTGGCCCTCGGTCATCATCGGGAAGACGCGATCGAGACGCTGCTTATGAGTCTGTTCTACGAAGGCCGCTTCCATACCTTCCACCCGAAGACCTATATGAGCCGGACCGGCGTCACCGTCATCCGACCGCTGATCTATCTGCCGGAAAGCCACGTGAAGCATATGACGAAAGAGCTTGCCCTGCCGGTGGTGAAGTCCCCCTGCCCCGCGGATGGGGAAACCCGGCGGGAGACCATGAAGGAACTGATCGCACAGATGAAGCGCCATTTTCCTGACGCTCCGGATCGCTTCCTGCATGCCCTGCAGCAGGATCACTATGATCTCTGGCAAAAAAACAGTGAATAACCGCCGTCTTTCGTTCTTTTCTTCTTTTCAATCCGCAATGAATGTGATATAATAGATAAGTGACTGTGAAGCAAGGAGATTTTGGACCGTGAGCAAGAAGAAGAATCCCAACAGCAATAAGAAATCCGGCAGCGCCGGGTTTATCATTACCCTCCTGCTGCTCGCCTGGGTGACGAATTTTTCCCTGACCGGGATCATCGCCGGCGTGCTCCTGGGCCTGGGCATCGGGAAGATCACCAGCATCATGGGCAGCGGTCTGGATACGACCACCCATAATAAGCAGGATCGGGAGCGCCAGATGCGGGAGGAAGAGGAGCAGGAACGTCTCCGGCAGGAACAGGAGCGCAAGCGCCGGGAGGAAGAAGCCAGGAAGCGGCAGGAGGATGCTTCCCGTATTCCGCTGACCGGGGATCCAACGGCGGATGCGGTGATCACCAAAGGAGAAGAAATGATCCGGACGATCCGGGCCGAAAATGAGGCCATTCCGGACGAAACCCTGTCCAGTCAGATGGATCTTGTCTGCACCAAGTGTGAACAGATTTTCCGCACCGTGTCGGAAGATCCGAAAAAAGCGCCTCAGGTGCGTAAATTCATGAATTATTATCTGCCCACTACCCTGAAGATGCTGGCCAATTACCGGACCATGCAGCAGCGAGGCGTTTCCTATCAGGAGATGGGCGCGGCCCGGGATACCACCGTCCGGGGAATGAACATGATCCTGACCGCCTGCCAGAAGCAGATTGACAACCTGCACAAGGATGCCATGCTGGATATCTCCACCGATATTGATGTGCTGGAGCAGATGCTGAAGCGGGACGGATATACGGAAAACGAGATCACCGGCAACAAGGGAATGACCACCACCGCCCGCACGGCCGCTGAAGCCCAGATGCGTTCTTCCTCCGCTCCGGTCATGGATTTCCCGGAGGAACGGGAGGAAACATCCGGCACAGCGCGCAAATACAACCAGATCAACTAATCAGCCCAATTGAGCTGGATTGAAACATAAGAAGGAGGAAACCGCCATGTCTGAATCCAATCCCATGCCCCAGCTGTCTTTTGCCCCCGCCGCTCCGGAACCGGCCCCGAATGCGGAACCGGTACAGAGCATCCAGCAGGCCGCGCCTGAAAAAACGGAGCCTGTCGAGGAAGCCATGCCCATGCTGGACGACAGCCAGCTGACCGACGCGGAAAAACGGGCAATTGACGATTTTATCACCAAGGTGGATGTGAACAATCCGGATCATGTGCTGCTCTACGGCGCGGACGCGCAGAAGCGGATCGCCGATTTTTCCCAGACCGCGCTGGATGCCGTAAAAACCCAGGACGCCGGCGAGGTTGGAAACATGCTGGTGAATCTTGTCTCCGAGCTCAAGGGGTTCGAGAAGGATACCGAGGAGCCCAAGGGGCTGGCCAAGCTTTTTGGCAAGGCGGAAGATAAGATTACGCGGATGAAGGCGCGCTACGATAAAGTCTCCGTCAATGTCGATAACATCGCCAACAGCCTTGAAGGATATCAGACCCAGCTGCTCAAGGATGTGGCCATGTTCGACCGGTTGTATGACCAGAACAATGATTATTTCCATCAACTGACCCTGTACATTATTGCCGGGGATAAAAAGCTGGCTCAGATCCGTAATACCGAGCTGAAGGAGCTGCGTGAAAAGGCTGCCGCCAGCGGGGATGCCATGGACGCTCAGAAAGCCAATGATCTGGCCGCTCAGTGTGACCGGTTTGAGAAAAAGTTGCACGATCTGAAGCTGACGCGGCAGGTCTCCATCCAGATGGCGCCTCAGATTCGGCTCCTGCAGAACAACGACAGCCTGCTGGTAGAACGGATCCAGTCGACGCTGTCCAATACCCTGCCCCTCTGGAAGAGCCAGATGGTGCTGGCCCTGGGCATGCATCATTCGCAGGAAGCGCTCAAAGCCCAGACTGCTGTGACGGATATGACCAATGAACTGCTGAAGAAGAATGCGCAGGCGCTGAAGATCGGCACGATTCAGACCGCCAAGGAAGCGGAACGGGGAATTATTGATATTGAGACGCTGATCCAGACCAATCAGGATCTGATCGATACCATCAACGAAGTGATGGAGATTCAGTCCCAGGGGCACGCAAAACGCATGGAAGCGGAAAAGACGCTCTACAATATGGAAGCGGAACTGAAGCAGAAACTCCTGAACACCAACCTGTAATCACCGAATTTTTCCGGCCCGGCGGGGCAAAACGCCGGGCCGGTTTCTCTTAGGAGGACTTGTGCATGAGAACCATCGGGCTCACCGGGAGCATCGCCTGTGGGAAATCCACCGTCAGTGCGGAACTGGCGCGCCTGGGAGTTCGGGTGATCGACGGGGATCAGCTTTCCCACCGGCTGACAGGACCCGGCGGAATCGCGTTGCCCTTTTTAAGACAGCGCTTCCCGGCCAGCTGTTTTTATCCCGGCGGTGAGGTGAATCGTTCCGCGCTGGGGCAGCTCGTTTTTTCGGATCCGACGCAGCGCGCCGTGCTGGATGAAATCATGGCTCCCCTGCTGTGGGAGGCGATTACAGGAGAACTGGATCATGCCCGGGAGCAGGGCCTTTCCCTGTGCGTGCTGGATCTTCCGTTGCTTTTTGAAAAGGGATATGATACGCTGTGCGATACGGTGTGGACTGTCTGGGTGCCTGAATCCGTTCAGCTGAACCGCCTGATGGCCAGGGACGGGTTTTCCCGGGAGGAAGCAGTCGCCAGAATCCGTTCAGTCATGTCCTCCGATGAGAAAGCTGAACGGGCCCAGGTGGTGATCGATAATTCCGGCTCCCCTGAGGAAACCATGGAACAGGTCCATGCAGCCCTGGAAGCGGAAAAGGCGTTTTCCTCCCGCAGGCGCCGCAGCCAGCGCTACGCTTCCGCGGAGAACCCTTCGGCTCCCTCCGCCCCGTTACCCGTGGAAGAACCAGGCGTCGCCTCCGCTCCGCCCGAAGCGCCGATCCGTCTGGCCCGAATGCCCAGACAGGAGCCGCCTCCCTCCCCGCCTTCCTCCGTGATGCCGGAACCATCCGAAATCGGACCGATGGTGATGGATCGTCCGGAGGCAGCCAGACGGAGGCCTTCCACCCGAAAAGCCGCCTGGAAAATGCCCGCCTGGCTGATGAGCCTCCTGATCTCGCTGAGCGCTTTGCTGCTGATCGCTTTCACCGCCCAGTGCCTGATGAACGCATATCTGAAGCGACAAAGCGATCTGCATCTGGAGGAGCAGCAGGCCATAGATCAGCGTTATCCGTTGCATTACCGGGACCTGATCGAACAGTATGCGGCGGAATACAACCTGCAACCGTCCTTTGTGGCCGCCATCATCCGGAACGAAAGTTCCTTTCAGCCTGAGGCGGAATCCTCTGTAGGCGCCCGGGGGCTGATGCAGCTGATGCCGGCGACCGCGGAGTGGATCGCCGGAAAGCTGAAAGTCGAAGGGTATGCCTTCGAACGGATGAAGGATCCGGCCTCAAATATCCGCTTTGGATGCTGGTATCTGCGGTATCTGAGCTCCCTCTTCCGGGGGGATCCGGTTTGCGTTATTTGCGCCTATCATGCCGGACAGGGGGAAATTACCACCTGGCTTTCCAACCGGAATTACAGCCCGGATGGCGTAACCCTTTCCCTGGAAAACCTGCCGGATGGCCCGACCAAAACATACGCTGGGAGAGTAACAAGAGATTATGGCATCTATCAGAAGAAATATTTCGATCCTGCTGATCCTGACCCTGTGGCTGTGGACGTTCCCCTTTAATCATTCCTGTGCGGAAAGTGTCGGTTCCAGTTATTCCATCGGGATCCAGAGTACCAAAACCATTACCATCCGGCCTTTTGAGCCGGTGGAAAGGGATATGCTTTCCCTTTACAACCTGATTTATGAGAGCCTGATCGTCATTGATGACAACTATCTGCCCTCAGGATTGCTGGCGGAGAGCTGGGAAGAAACAGGCGCGGGAAAAACCTGGACCTTTCATCTCCGCAAGGACGTTCACTTCTCCGATGGCACGCCGCTGACCGCCTATGACGTGGTGGCCTCCGCCACCTGGCTTTTGAATAAGGCCAATGATGAAAATCTGAAGGATCACGGGTTTTACGGCAATATCAAATACTTCATTTCAGCCATTTCCGCCAAGGATGATCAGACCGTGGTGATCCGGGCAAAACGAAAATACTTCGGTCTGCTTTACGCGCTGACCTTTCCCGTCGTTCCGGCTGACCGGGTCAATGACGATCAGCCTCCGGGTTCCGGTCCCTATGTGATTGACCAGTTTGTCGCCGGAGATTATATGCAGCTTTCCGCCAATCCAAACTGGTGGAAACCGCAACCCCGGGTGAAACAGATCATGGTTTCCTTTTCGGACACGCCGTCCAATGTGATTGCGAATTATGAGTATGCCCGGGTAGACGCCGTCTTCACCCGTTCCATCGCCAGTGCGCAGTATCGGACGGGCACCTCCTCCCTTTCGCTTTCTTATCGGACCAATCAGCTGGAATGCCTTTTTATGAATAATTCCTCCTCCGAACTGACCCTGGAGGTACGGAAAGCCATCCGCTTTGCCATAGACAAGAGCAAGATCATCTCTTCCGTGTATTCCGGGATGGTCACGCCCACCAATTTCCCCTTTTATCCCGGTACCTGGATGTATAACGACAGCCTGGATTCCCAGTTTTCCCGAAATGTTGAGGAATCCCGCCGGTTACTGGAGGAAGACGGATGGGAAGATTCCGATGAGAACGGGATTCTGGATCGAATGACCAGCGCCGGAAAAACGGCCAATCTTCACCTTCGTTTTTACGTTTATGAAGAACCGGATAACGATGTTCGGGTGGAAACGGCGAATCTGATCGCCAGCATGCTGCTGGAGGTAGGAATCGAATGCAAAATTGAAAACATGACCATGGCCAATCTGCAGGAGAAGCTTTCCGCCGGCTCCTTCGATCTGGCGCTGGTTTCCTTCGCCATGGACGCGACGCCTGACCCGGGGTTTCTGCTGATGCGGGGGAACACCGGGAATTATAACCGATATAAAAGCGCGAAAATGACGGAGCTGTGTGAAGAGCTTCGCACGCAGACCGCCCAGGACGGCTATCGTCAGAAACTGATGGAGATCCAGGCGCTCTTCGCGGAAGACTGTCCGTTCATCTGCCTCTATTACCGGATGGGCAATGTTCTCTCCCGATACATGTATACAACCTGTCGGGACGTCCGAGAATATGAACTGCTTCGCGGCATTGAAACCTTTAATCCCTGATTGAAAAAGGAGCGACTTCTCGTATGGAATGGATTGAACTGATTGTGCATACCACCACGGCCGGAAGCGATCCGGTTTCCAGTCTGCTGATGGAACTGGGCGCCTCCGGAACAATGATCGAGGATCGGGCGGATATTCCTGATCCGTCAAAGCCGCACGGCATCTGGGAAATCATCGATCCGAGGCTGATCGACAGCATGCCGGAGGATGTGCTGGTGCACGCGTGGATCGAACCGGAATCTTTCCCGGCTGCCATGGACGCCCTGCGGCTCCGCCTGGCGGAGATCAAGGCCATGGAACCTGGCTTTGGTTCCCTGACGGTGGAGAACAGAAACGTGGCGGATTCAGACTGGGCGGAAGTCTGGAAAAAGTATTATAAACCGTTCTACGCCGGGGAACACCTCGTAGTCAAACCCACGTGGGAACCCTTCACGCCGCAACCGGGAGACAAGATCATCGAAATCGATCCCGGCATGGCCTTTGGCAGCGGAACCCATGAGACCACCGGGATGTGCCTTTCCCTGCTGGAAGAATACCTTCACGGAGGAGAAACCGTCATTGATGTGGGAACCGGCAGCGGAATCCTCGCCATTGGCGCCGCGCTTTTTGGCGCCGCCCGGGTGCTGGCCATTGATATCGATCCGGACGCGGTGCGCGTCGCCCGGGAAAATGTAAAACATAACGGGGTGGATCAGACGGTGTCCGTTCAGGAAGGCAATTTGCTGGATCGGGTGGAAGAAGTCTGCGATCTTTGCGTTGCGAACATCATTTCCGATGTGATTATCTCTTTTGCGGCGCCTCTGACGCGGCACATTCGTCCAGGCGGTCTCTTTCTTTGCTCCGGAATCGTTTCTGTCCGCCGGGAGGAAGTGAAGGAAGCGCTTCTGGCGGCCGGTTATGACATCCTGCGCGTGGAAACGCGGGGAGAATGGGTGGCGTTTGTTTCCAGGAGGCCTTGAGATGCACCGCTTTTATCTGGATGAAAACCGGGAGGATCTGCTTCTCCGGGAAGATGCCCGCCATGCGCTGACTGTGCTCCGGCTGAAAAAGGGAGATTCTCTGGAGGTCTTCTGCGGAAATCAGCGCTATCTGGCGGAAATCGCCGAGCTGTCCGGAGAAGACGTCCGGATTCGCCGGATCTCCCAGCTTCCCTCCACGGAGCCCCGTCTGCGGATGACGCTTTTTCAGGGCCTGCCGAAGGCGGAAAAGATGGAATGGATTATTCAGAAGTCCGTAGAACTGGGGGTCGCTCGGGTGGTTCCGGTTTTGATGCGCCGCTGCGTTGTTCAGTGGAAACCGGCTGAAGCATCCCGAAAGATGGAACGCTGGAACAGAATTGCCCGGGAGGCCTGCAAGCAATCGGGCCGGTGTATCATTCCCGAGGTCTCCGCCCCCGTGCCGATGAACGGTCTGTCGCCTTTTCTTTCGACCCTGGACGTTACGGCCGTTCCCTGGGAAGAAGCAGAAGGGATTGGTCCGGCAGGGTTTATCCGGACGCATCCGGCCCTGACCTCTCTGGGAATCGTCATCGGGCCGGAAGGAGGCATCACGCCGGATGAGATGGGCTTTCTCTCCCGGGAAGGATGTTTCCCCATCACCCTGGGCCCCCGTATTCTTCGAACGGAAACTGCCGGAATTGCGGCGATCAGCGCGCTGATGGCCCTGTATGGGGAAATGGAGGGGAATGCATGAAACCATCCATCGCTTTTCATACGCTGGGATGCAAGGTGAATCAGTATGATACCCAGGCCATGGCGGAGCGCTTTGCAGAGGCGGGATACCGGGAAGTTCCCTTCGACCAGGAGGCGGATATCTATCTGATCAACACCTGTACGGTCACCGGGACCGGCGATCGAAAATCGCTGCAGTTGGCCCGCCGGCTGAAACGGGAGCATCCCGCCTGCCGGCTGATTCTCTGCGGCTGCCTTGCTCAGAAAGCAGGGGAAAGCCTGCTTTCCTGCGGCGCGGATCTGATTGTGGGCACCCAGGATCGAATGAATGTGGTTGCGCTGATGGAAGAAGTGCTCTCCTCCGGCACGCCCCGGTGCGCCGTGACGCCGCTTCCGCCGTCGATGCCCTATGAATCGCTCCAGATCACCAGGCATTACGGGCATACCCGTGCAGTGCTGAAGATCCAGGAAGGCTGCAATAATCGTTGCGCCTACTGTATCATTCCCGCAGTCCGGGGGCCGATTCGTTCCCGTCCGCTCCAGGACATCGGCGAAGAAGCCAGACGCCTGAGGGACGCCGGGTTTCGGGAAATTGTGCTGACCGGGATTCATCTCACCTCCTATGGGCTGGATCAGTCGCCCCGCGGACATCTGCTGGATGTGATTGAAATGCTGCAGGAGATGAACGGGCTGGATCGGATTCGCCTGGGCTCCCTGGAACCGGTCATCGCCACGGAATCCTTCGCTGCTTCCCTGGGACAATGTTCGAAGGTCTGCCCCCAGTTTCATCTCGCGCTCCAGTCCGGAAGTGATACGGTATTGCGCAGGATGAGGCGACGGTATAATACGTCCCAATATCTCTCGGCGGTGGATCATCTGCGCGCGGTTTATCCACACGCAGCGTTTACGACGGATCTGCTGACCGGCTTTCCAGGGGAGACGGAAGCGGAATTTCAGGAAACTGCCCGGATGATCGATCTGGTCGGTTTTTCCCGGGTGCATGTATTTCCCTATTCCCCCCGGGAGGATACGCCCGCCTCCGTCATGCCCGATCAGGTGCCCAACGCGGTGAAAGAATCCAGGGCCCGTCGGCTCATCACCCTGGGAAAACAGGCAACCCGGCGATATCTTGAGAGCTGGATCGGGAAAACAGCAGAAATTCTTCCGGAGGAAATCGTGGCGGGCTGTTGGGAGGGGTATACGCGGGAATATATCCGGGTGCGACTGCCCGCGGGCGTTCCGCTTACCTCCGGGACACCTGTTCAGATCACACTTTCCTCGGTGGAAGGCCAGAAAATGCTCGGACAAATCAAATGATTTTTTAAGGAGGCTTACGTATGGAAAACTGTCTGTTCTGCAAAATCCTGAAGGGAGAAATTCCCTCCACGAAAGTGTACGAGGATGCGTATACTTTTGCCTTCCGGGACATCAATCCCCAGGCCCCGACCCATGTGCTGGTGATTCCCAAAAAGCACGTTTCCGGTATGTCCGCTGTCACGGAACTGACGGACGGGGAAATCGCTGCCTGCCTGCGGGCTGTAAAAGCGGTCGCCGAACAGGAAGGCCTGTCGGATGGATTCCGGGTGGTATCCAACTGCGGCCCTCACGCCTGTCAGAGTGTTCCCCACCTGCATTTTCACGTGCTGGGCGGCGTCCAGATGACCGGCCAAATGGGCTGATCCCCATTTCCTGCCGAATTTTGTTGATTTTTCTGAAAAAAAAGATTGACTCGCCGCTTATTTTGCGATATAATGATTGTACGGTCTGTCTTTGCCCTTCTTTCAGGAGGGGGACAGGCGTCTGATGAGCGAGGGGAGGGATAACAGTGTCCGAGGTACGTATCCGCGAAAACGAGTCCCTGGAAAGTGCGCTCAAACGGTTTAAGCGGCAGTGCGCCCGTAGCGGCGTTCTCCAGGAAGTACGCAAGCGCGAGCATTACGAGAAGCCCAGCGTAAAGCGCAAGAAAAAGGCTGAGGCCGCCCGTAAGCGCAAATGGTAATGGGTTCTTTCCCTTCCCTGTTTGGGGAAGGGTTTTCTTTTTGATTTTCCCTCTTGAAAACAGGCAGTCCATTTGTTATAATACATCGTGTACTTTAGGTTTAGGAAAGAGGTTTGAATGGTTTATTCGTTTGGCTTGACGAAACATGCGAATATTCGTTATCGTGAAGTAATCAGTCGTCTTGGACGGTGTGAGCTTCTTTGCATGCTGAAAGCGCTGTCTCTCTCTCCGGATGTTCAGGAGGAATCGTTGGGCGGCGCGTCAT
>Ga0310690_10006197_pt1 | contig 15834 bp, 27 predicted proteins | sample AusTroGonzalo_MG_2_FD_207661 | JGI IMG/M metagenome (GOLD analysis project Ga0310690, IMG submission 207661) | Bovine rumen microbial communities from tropical cattle in Woodstock, Queensland, Australia - Gonzalo_04 (v2) (version 2) | ecosystem: Host-associated > Mammals > Digestive system >... | reverse complement strand
GTCCTCGTCCACTTGCGCCTTGTACGCATACAGCTTGTAACGCTTCACCATACGGAACTCGAGCGCGTAGAGGATGAGGTTCTTGTAGAGGGGAGACAAGTAAATCGTATCGCCTGCGGAGTAGTGCAGCAGCTTCTGCGCGGAGAACACCTTGAACTGCGCACCCGCCGTGCCGTTCATCTTGATTTCACCCACCATGCGCGTCGAGTTGTCCGGGGCCTTGTCCGCATACACGTTGTACGCATAGCCCTGCGGGAGCGAACCCGAAGCGAGCGAGGACACGTCCTCGACGCTGATGGGCTGGAGCTGCATCCATCGGATGCCCACGTGACGCGCCACGCCCATGATGTTGTCGGGCGGTTCGATAGGCACGACGTTTGCCGCCGTGGTTTCGCCTGCAATGGGCTTGAAGAACTTGATGCTGCCAGCAGCGGACACGACATCTTCGCGTATGTTGGATGCGATGTAGTTGTCGCTGTTGAGGTCTGCGATGGCGATGTTGAGAAGTTCGACGCAAGAGTCGAGCAACGCACCACCGGCGTGTTCGTCGTCGTCAATCTGCGAGAGGTCGCGACAAGCGGAATCTATAATCTCATTTACGGTCATGCCTTCATTTTGTCGCGAAGAAAAACCACAAAAAGCCCGCCGGAATTATCCGGCGAGCATAACCCAAAGGAGGCTTGAGTTTAGCGAGGTTTACGAGACCAGGGTGTAGGTCGTGACGGATTCGCGGTGATCGAAGATCTTGGCGCAGAATGGAAGGTCGATGCGCAAGAGTTTCACGCCGTTCTTGCCGTCGCCGAACTCCATGACCTTGAGCGTGATGTTGCCATCGGTGCCCACGTCCTTGACTTCGGAACCCGGCAGGCTGTTGAAGCGGTACTGGTCGAAGGAGAGGCAGGACTCGGTGCGAACCTGGCCCACGATGTACTGCTTGGAGGCGGTGAGTATCGGAGTGAGCGTGAAGGTCGCGGTGTCGCCGGACAAGGCCGCGGTAATGGCTGCGGACGAAATGACCGCATTGGCATTGTTGTAGCCCGTACCCGGAGTGGCAATACGCAGTTCGGGGATGACGAGCACGGAAGTGCCGCCGCGTTTCTCGGTGTGGGCGATGATGACGTAGTCCTGCTCGGTTTCGATACCGGCAGCGGTGCGAATCTTGAGGCCGCTCAACTTGTACGGCATACCTTCCACGACCTTGGAGTTGTTGGACAGCGTAATGGAGGTGATGGGGTTAAGGCCGAGGATATTGCTGTTGGCATCGACAACCTGGTCTGCGCTGATGGTCGGAGCGGAGTCCATGCTAGTCGTGTCGACGACCGGCACGTTGGCGAGTTCAATCTGTTCTGCGCCACCGTACTTGCCGAGGTACGCGTCATCATAAATCTTTACCATCTTCTCGTTCGGGATGAACTTGGCGAGGCCGCCTTCCGCGATGTCGCCCATGATGGTCGGGGACTGGAAGGAGAGCTTCTTGCCAGCCACGCCGAGTTCGTTCAGGGCCTTCGCGGACTTTGTAAGCAGCTTGAAGTCGGCTGCGGTCACGACGAGAGCCTGGGCAGAGGCGAACATGTTTTCGTCCATGACGGCCTTCTGCGTGGAGATGGCGAGGTTCTTGGCGCGCGGTGCGCCGATTTCATCCATGAACTTTTCGCCGTCCTCGGTGTTCACGAACTCATCCCAGAGGTCGAGTTCCACGGAGGAGTTCTTGTTGTTCATGTAGGCGTTGATTTCGGGTTCGTTCACAGAGTCGGGGTTGGCGACGATGCCGTCGTGAACGGTGCCGGGGTCGGCGAGATAGCCGGTGACCTTCATGCCGTACTTCTTGCCCTTCAGTTCGGCCTGCGGGAACTGCGACTTTGCGCCCTTGATGTAGTTCATCTCGTCGCCCACGAGGGCGGCAATGAGCTTCAATTTCTTGCTGTTGGCAAATGCCATGTGTTTATCCTCCGCGCACAATACGTGCGCAAATGGTGTAGGTGTTCGGTTAATCGTCCGCGCACCTACGGACAAATACATGGGTGCTTCAAGTGGTCGTGTTTACCGTCTGGGCCAAAGACAAAAGGGTCGTGCGCCGACTCTGCGAACGGGGTTTCGCGATTCCCCGTTGCACTCATATTGTCGCGAGAAGGCGCACCCCCTAAAAATTTTTTACTTGAAGCGTCTCACGAACGCACGCATCTCGTCCGGGTCGGAGTAGATGTCGGGCTTGACTCCAGCTCCCGCCTGCTTTCCGGGCTTGCCCAAGTGCGGCATCGTGGGCTTGGTAGGTGCGGCAGGGGTGGAAGGCGCAGCGGGTGCGTCATCCATGCGCTCGTCGACACGGCGAAGGGCATAGTATACGTCGAGCTGCGACACACGGCGCGAACCGTCGCCGAACACGTCTCGGAAGGTCTGCTGGTCGTTCAGCACCTTCTCCATGACGCGAGGGCCGTGCGGGTGGTTCATGAGGAAGTCGGCAGCGGCAGGGCATTCGTCGAGAATCTGCCCGAGTCCGCGCTGCGAGCAATACTGCACCTTCGCGTAGAACTCCTGCTCGCGCTTCTCGTCATTGAACGCCGCGTGGACGTTATTCATCCACACGCGCTGCTGTTCGCTCGCCTCGTCGTCGATTTCCTTCTGCTTGCGCTGGGCTTCCGCATCCGCGTCGGCCTTCTTCTTCGCTTCCGCGTCACGTTCTGCGAGAATCTTGTCCACCCTGCGCTGCGTGAGGTAGTCGATGTAGTCATCGTCGCTCTCGAAGTCCTTGCGGGTCTTGGGCGCGTTTTGCGGGTCGAGTTTCTTCTCGATCTCGGCGAGGCGCGCCTTGAGTTCTGCGTTCTCCTTGTCGCGCGCGGCAAGTTCGTCGGCGTGCTTCTTGTTGTTCTTGTCGAGCTGCCTGCGGAACGAATACTCGGCGCGCTTCATCGGGTCGTCGGGGATTTCCTTCTTCGGCTTCGGCTCTTCGGGCTTGTCCTCGGGCGGCTCGGCAGGCTGTTCGGGCTGTTCGGGTTCTTCCGGCTTTTCCTCGGGCTTTTCTTCCGGGGTTTCGCTCGGCTGTTCCGTTTGGGTTTCTTCCGGCTTCGGCTCGGTCGGTTTCGTTTCTTCGGGTTTCTCCGCCGCAAGTTCGGCGAGAGCCTTGTCTAATCTGGACATCGTGTCCTCCTTCGGTTAGTGTTTGAAAATCGTTTTGCCGTCGATGTCGCTGCACATCGCGAGCGAGTATTCAATCGAGCGATTTATTTGTCGGTTGTCGTTGCATATTTCGCTCATCATCTTCGTAGGCCGTAGGCGTTGGCGGTTCGCGCGGTTGCGCCGCACCACCTTGAACCGCGCGATGGCGACCCCGAGCAGGTAGTTGATGAGCGCGTGCGGGTTCTCAGTCTTGGCATCCGTGTCAATCTTGTCGAGCAGCATCAAGACCACCTCCATCTGCACGTCAACATCGCGGCACACTTCCTCGAGGTACGCATCCGCGCGCCGGAGGTTGATGGCGACCGCAAGCCGCACGATGGCGAACAGCACCGTGCCGATGAGGTCGTCGAGTTCGCTGGTGATGCGACGAGCCCTGCGCAGGCGCACGCACATCGCGAACACGTCCTCGTTCTCGAATGCCGGGAACTTATGCCTCATCCATTATCCTCTCGATTTCATCCTCGTCCATGTCGTTCCCTGCCGTCTTGATGACCGGGTCGTCGATGTTGGTAAGTTCCACGCACGAAAGCGCGGCAGCGTCCAGGATGTCGGTGGACATCTTGAGCAGCACGCGCAGGTCATCCTTCGGAGTCACGAGCAAACGGCCCTGCCTATCCTTGCGCCACGATAGCGCGCACGCCTGCCGTTTCAGTTCGGGCGTGAGGTCGAACCCGTCAACGCATAGACCGCGCTTCACTTGCGCGGCAAAGTTGAACATCATCTCGGCGCGTATGTTCGCGAACTTCTCGCGGTTGTCCTCGCTCGGGTGGCGCGAGAACGGAATCTGCTCGCATGGCATCTCGTACTTGAGGATGTTGAACTCGTAGTCGGAAAACGCCATGTCCATGTTCAGCTTGCCGATTTTGTGCTTGCGGTTGAAGTTGACGATACGGCGCACGGTCTCCTCGTGGTCGATGCCGTTCAACTTCCACATATCGAGCACGGTGTTGCCGCGTCGAGCAAAGAAGGCGGTCGCGTCACGTTCCACGCCCTCGCCGCAGTCGAGCCCCGCCACGATCGTCTCGTCAAGCGTGGTGGCGGCAACGAGCGGGAACTCGTCCAAACGGATGAGCGATGTCGCGCCGTTGCCGACAAGGATTTCGCCATCGAGCTCTTGACGGCGCATCTCGTCGGTGGTGATGCCCGATAGGATGAGTGCATATTGCTCGTCGGTAATGAACGTGTTGTCGCGCGTGGTGGCCTTGATGATTTCCCAGTCGCAGTCCGAGGATGCCATGAGCACGTTCCATCCGCTGTCTACGCGTGGCGTGGTCGCTCCGATGATGCGGGGCTTGTCGACCTCCGGGCCACGCATACAAGGCCCCCAGACAGAGAGAATCGGCAACGGTGCGAGGAACATCTCGTCGAGCAATAGCAGGGAAATATTCGTGTAGCCACGCGAAGCATCCACCGACTCGTATGTGCCGAAGTAGACGAAATGCCCGTTGTATCGCATCTGCATCGGAGCCTCTCGCCACTCGATGAACGAGTAGATGCCCCAGTCGGTCGCCATGCGCTTGATTTCGGCATAGAGCGTGTCGTGCAACGTGTCGTAACGCTGACCGCCCACCATCACGTTCTTGCCCTGCAAGAGGGTAAGCAACGTAATCGCCGCGAGGATGTAGGACTTTCCCGCGCCTCTGCCGCAGAGCAGCAAAGACTTGTTCGCGGATGAGTCCATCAACTTGCGCTGGTGGGGGAGTAGTCGAAGCGTTACGTCCATCTTACTCCCCTAAAAGCTGAAACAGCGCATCTTTTGCGGTTGTTTAGTTTCAAGTGCTTTTTTGATGGAAATTCGTAAAGCATTGGCTAGAGAGTAGGCTTTGTTTTCATTGCATGTTCCTTTTGTGTTCTTTATGCCTACGGTTAAATGAAAAGGCTTGCCCTTGAACAAATCAAAACGGACAATACTAAAGCCATATATGTCTTTGTACGTTTCGTATGTTATCCATTTTCTCTCGAGTTCAAGGTCTTTGGCGAGTTCGTCGCAAAATTCGTCCCAGGTCATTTTACGCTCTCGATCTTGACGTTCAGGTTGTTGTCGAGTTTTCCAGAGAGTTCAAACTTTTGCTTTGCGTCGTCGGATTGGTCGTGAGTCGCGCCGATGAACTTTGCGGCACGTTCCGCAAGCTGCATCTTCTGGTTCGCGATTTCCGGGTCTGGTTCGTTCAGGGCTTCGTCGAAAAGTTTGGCGATGCGGTTTTCTTTGGCAGCGGTTCGCGCGCAATCGTCAAGAATTGCCCTGCGCAGGGCTTTTACCTTGCCACCCTTCGAGGCGGCAGCGAGTTGTTCGGCTGCCGTCCAATAGTGAGCGCAGTCGCCCAAATTGGCGATTCTGCTGCGTTTTGGAGCTGGGGAGGCACTTGGGGAGGCAACGGCAACCGCGCATTTCTCCCTCAAAATCGGCTTTTTTGCCGTCCTTGTGACATTTTTTGTCTTTTTGGCAGGGATGACGGTCATGCGCGCCCCCTTACCACCTCGCAGAGGATGGCGTACAAGATGCGCGGAACGTTGGTGCAGTTCGGCTCTATGCCGTACTTTTCGTAGATGTAGTCGGCAGGGGAGGGTGAAGCGGGAACAGCCGCAGGCTGCTCGTTGGGCTTCGGGTCATATGACCCTTGTCCGAAAATCTTGTCGGCGATAAAACCAGGGATAGGCTTTTCTGGCGTTTCCGTGCGTTCTGCGGCCTTTTCTTCGTCGGGTGGTGTAGTTGACGGGGCAGGGCTGAAAAGAGCCTCCTGCGCGCGTCTGCGTTGATTTCTTGCCATTGGGTTCGCCCTCGCTACTCTGCGAACCCCCTTCACGAGCATAAATTTATGCAAATATGCGCATAAATGCAATAATTAAATAAATTGTAAACGAAAATTTTACAATAAAACTATTGCTAAATGTGTGTAAAGTGTGTATATTTGAAATGTAAACAAACAACAAGCGAGGTCACAAATGAAAATCCGCACAATTCTCACAAAGAACGGCAAGGCGTACAACGACGTTACTGTTGAAGATTCTACTGGCAGAAGATTCGATACAATCGTCGAAAACGCTTTTCCCAACTTCACTATTTACGCCAAAGAAGAAAACGATATATTCGCCGACGCAAAGATGATGGGCGCAACCTACTCGCTCCATGCAATCAAAGTCGCCTAACCACCCACGGCGCACGGGCAACGCCACAAACCCGTAAAACCTTAAACCCAAAAAAGCGAGGTCAATATGCGTAAACTGCAACGGCTCAGGCATCTGCTGTGGCACGTGTGCCACTTCCACGCCCCGACCTGCACCACCGTCACGGAGTCCGTGGTGGCGTCCAGCAGGGAGGAGGCCCTCACGCGCGTCTTCGGGTGCATCCCGCCTGCATATATGCCGGTGGTCATCTGGAGCGAACCGATAAGGAGGGCCACATGAACAAGAAATCCAAAGGCAAGCCGTTCGAGCGCATCAACCTGATGCTCGACCGCCGGCAGCTGGAAAAGGCCATGGCGGTGGCCATCGAGGGAGGGGAGCCGGTCGCGGAGGTGGGCAACCGTTCGGGCTTCGTTCGGTGGCTTCTGAACGCCTACATCAAGGTCAACAAGGGGGCAAAATGAAGAAACACGTCGAGAATATACGCAGGTGGCTCGGAGGGGCTGCCGAGGAGTACGTGGTGCGCAGGGTCGCGTTCTGGTGGCTCGTGTACTACCAGGGCGCGAAGGGTGGCGACCTTCTCACCGTCAAGGCGGGAGGGGAGGACATCACCCTGCAACTGAAGCACAGGAAGTGCGTGCCGCTCGGGTACGAGTCCGCGCCGATCGAGCCGGAGGTCGCCGAGAAAATCTACGGACACCCGCTCCCGCCGCTCAAGGAGGGCGAGGCCGTCATCCTGAATGTCGGCATTAACGCCACCCTCGAATGCTGGAAGAAGGGTGAACGTGACCCGCGATGGGTTCTGCCTGTGGACATCGACACACTGCGCATCGTCAAGTAACAATCAAATAAAATTTTCTCGGCGCGAAAGAAAATTTTGCAAATTTCGCCACTTTTTGAGAATACAATCCCGAAAAGTGGCGTTTTTCGTTTTTTTTTCTTTTCGCGCTGCGAAAAAAGTTTTTCTCGCGCACGTGCGCGCGATACACACACACAAACATAGTTTGTTTTACTTTACTTTACTTCTATTCTATTCTATTCAATTCTATTTAATTCTATTCTATTCTATTCTATTCTATTGTCAAAGGGTACTTTAAGCCCCCTCACAAGCCCATTTTAAGCCCCCTCAATTTACGGATATTTTGTAAACTACTTTTTACAACTTATTATAAAAAATATGTTGCAAATTGCAATTTTTAATTATAAATTACGCTCAAACGATTGCCGATAATGCGGATGTTGTAAACGTGATTTAAGGCTTTCGTTTGAGAAAAAAAAACGGAGGCCGAATGGCAACATTTTCATGCACGAAGGAAGAACGCGAGTTCATCCTCAATATAGCAAAAAACAAGCGCGACGAATTGAAGGCCGCGGCGGATAACGCCCTTAAAGCAGGCGATTCCACGACCGAATACGCGCTCTCCTATCAATCCTCAGTCGCCGCCTCGATCGTAAGCAAGATGGAAGGCGTGCGTGATTAACTCCATCTACATAGATGTCGAGGAACTAGTCCTGGAACTTGACCGAGCGGCAGAATCGCCGAAGGTCGCGCAGGATTGGGCGGCAAGGTTTCGCGATACGCTTATCTATGGCGGTCGCAAGAAGAACCCACTGCCGTTCGGGATGTACTGCATCACGCTATCGAAGGGATTTGCCGCGAACGGTAAGCTCGGTCGCTGGAAGTCCATCGCGAAGGGAATTTTGAATAAGCGCGACAACAACGAGAACCCGACCGAGGAAGAAATTGTCGCGGAGATTATCGCGCAGAACGGGCGCGACGAATATGATAGAGTTCTCGCCGACATCAAGGCGGCAAAGAACGCAAAGAACTTGTCGGCAGATGGCGACACCCGCGAGGGCTCGCTGAACATACACGACAGCGGCGACGCTGGCAACCTGGAATCCGCTACATCTGCCGACACCAAGACTGCCGAACCAGCCAAGAACTCATACGGCGAATTTGGCAACGTCAAGATGACCACCGCCGAGTTCGAGAAGTTCGTGCAGGCGGTGGGGGCTGAACGTGCGAACGCGCTCATAGAGGAGTTGTCATCGTATCTCGCATCGAGCGGGAAGCGGTATAAGAGCCACTACGCGACGCTCTTGAACTGGGGCAGGCGCAAGGACAAGGAAGAAACACCCAAGCAGAAATTCTTGACAACCGAGGAAATCTCGCAGCGCAACATCGAGGAATCCAAGAGGCAGATGGAGGCGATATTGGCGCATAGGAGAATAGCGCATGGATAAGATTGTTAACGCCATACGCGAGCAGCTTATTCTCTCGTATACGCAGGCGGGTCGCGTCGTGCCGACCACTGTTGGCGTGGTCGCCGCCGCTCTTCAGGACGCGCTGCAATTTTCAACCGTCGATGAAGTCCACAACGCGTTCCGCAGGGCGCGCGACATGGCGGACATTCCGACGCAGAGGGTGCTCAAGGAGGCCCTCACAAACCACCGCCAGGAAACAACGCCGCCGCCTGCCCGTGAAACTTTGATAGAGGACAATTACATCGGCCACAAGATACCGACGAGCGAACAACGAGCATACCTTTGGGCAACTCACTCAATTTGCGGGACGATTCCGAAAATTGCGAACGACCGCGAAATCATCGAGAGGTTCGAGGCCGACCCGAAGAATGCGGAGTATGTGGAATACCAGCGCGGATGGATGCGGAGTCTTTTGGCGACAAGGATAACGAAATGATCGACGAATACAAGAGCCTTAAATCCCGCAGCACATTCACCGTGACCGGCGACCGCGAACGCGCCTTCATCACCTGCTCCGGCGAGGCGGCTTCCAACACGAAGGTGCAGGCGGAGATTCTTCGCATCCGCAAGGGTGGCTGCGACTTCGCCACCGCAGCATGGACGGCGCGGATGCTTGCAAGAACTTACTAACCAAGCGAGGAAAAAATGAACGACAACGAACTCCACTTCCGGCGCGAACGCGCACAAGACGGAATCCACGACGGCGAAATCGTCATCAACGAATACAAGCCGCAGGCGCACATGACTTTGGGCGAGATGGCCCTCGCGGTCGCCCTGCCCTTCATCCTTCTCTTTTTCTACGCCCTCGTTGGCGCGCTGGAGGGCTAGATGACGCACCGAGACCTAGAGATACTTATCGACTGCGTAGAGGACGCACGGCGCACGAAGAATGCCGCCGCAGAGGTAATCGCAGACCTCATCGTGGAAGGCAAGATGCCGACCAAGACCCAGGTGCGCGCCTACTGCATCGCACGCATGGGGGTTCAGTCCGCGATGCGTGACCTTGAAAACTGCATGACAATAGCCGCCACGGTTGCGGCAGAGGAAGGCTAAACAATGGAACAGAGGAAACTTACAAATAGCATGCGCTCCAAGTTCAACGCTTGCCACCGCGCATATAAAATCGCCTACGTCGACCTGGTGCGCCCGGTCAAGGCCAGCGATGCACTCACCTTCGGAACAGCAATGCACGCTCTCCTTGAGGCGTACTGGGGATGCCAGGAGACGATGGTGCTCACGGGCGACGACTACACAGACGTTACCCTGCGCTGCCTCTTTGAAGGCTACAAGGCCAAGTGGGAAGCAAGCGATGCCGAACGCTATGAAAGGGTAGGCGCGGAGTTCGGCTTTGAGGCCCCGCTGATGAATCCCGAAACGGGAGGAACGAGCAAGACGTGGGTGCTTGCCGGAAAGATTGACGCGATTGCCAAGGACAAGACCACGGGCAAGCACATCATCGTGGAACACAAGACCACCTCCCAGGACATCGGCCCCGGCAGCGACTACTGGAAGAAGCTCCCGATCGACGGGCAGGTGTCCGGCTACTACGTGGGCGCATCCACGCTCGGCTACGAGGTGGACGTGTGCCTCTACGATGTTATCCGCAAACCCACGATTAGGCCGTACAAGGCCACGCCCGAAGAGAACCGTAAGTATAAAAAGGACGGCACCCTCTACGCGGGGCAGCACGAGACCGACGAAGACCCGCACGAATGGGAGGCGAGGCTCATGGCTGACATCGCCGAACGCCCCGACTACTACTTCCAGCGCGTCGAGGTGGTGCGCAGCGAAAGCGACCTCTCCGACTACCTCTTCGATATGTGGGCCGTGGGCAGGGAGATTGCCGATGCCGAACGTATCGGACGCTGGAGCCGCAACCCGAACGCTTGCAGCATCTATGGGTCGTGCGAATACTTCGACGTTTGCACGGGGTGCGCGAGCCTTGACGATGTGACCATTTTCCGCAAGGCTGAAACACCGAACGAGGAACTTTAACAACTTAAACAAAGCGAGGCAAAAATGAACAATCTCTTATCAAAAATCAAGAAAGGGCCGACCAAGTTGCCGCCGAAGATCATGCTCATCGGCGTGGAAGGCGTGGGCAAGTCCACCGCAGGCGCGTCGATGCCTAACCCCATCTTCGTGTGTGGTGAATCGGGTTTGGTGGGGCCGCAGTTTGACGGCATCCCCAACTTCACGCCCGAATCGTGGAAGGACATCCTCGACTTCTGCGAGGAACTTGCGCAGACTCCGGGCGACTTCCGCACGCTCGTTATCGATACTTTGGACTGGGTCGAGCCTATGCTCTATGCCCACGTGTGCGCCGAGGGCAAGCAGAAGAACATCGAGGGCTTCGGGTACGGCAAGGGCTATGTCCTCGCGCAGCAGGAGGCGCGCAAGCTGCTCGTCGCCCTCGACAAGGTAAACCGTGCGGGTCTCAACATCCTGCTCCTCTCGCACTCGCAGCTCCGCAAGGTGCAGAACGTGCTGGGAGATGACTACGACCACTTTGAGAGCAAGCTGAACGCGAAGGTGGGCGGCATCTTCAAGGAATGGGCCGACGCGGTTCTTTTCGCTCGTTTCGAGACCTTCGTCGAGAACAAGGACGGCAAGGTCAAGGCATACGGTGGAAGCACACGTGTCGTGGAAACTACGCACAGCGCGGCGTGGGATGCGAAGAACCGCTACGGACTCCCCGAGCAGATGCCGCTCGACATGCTCGCCATCCTCTCGGCTATGGACGGCAACGGAGGCGACGCGAAGGCGGCAGAAATCGAGCTGCGAGGGCTCCTGGAACGCCTGCCGAAGGACAAGGCCGACAAGACGCTCAAGTGGCTCGAGACTCCCCGCTCCGTCGTGGACTTGCAGAAGGTACTGAACAACGTAAAGAACGCAATCAAGGAGGCCGAAAATGGCTAATTACTCCGGCACTATCACTTCACACGGACTCGCGGAGTCCAAGAACAACCACACGCCATCGGTCAAGCTCTGCATCAAGGCGACAACGTGCCTCGATGACGGCAACGCCTGCGACAAGACGTTCTACGCGGACTTGTGGCTGACCGACAACAGCGCGCAGAACACCATCAAGACTTTGCGCGACATCGGCTGGCAGGGCATGGACTTTTCCACGCTGAACGGCGGCAACGACCTCGAAGGCGTGGAGGTGGAAATCACGACCGAGGTGGAGACCTACGAGGGCAACGACTACGAGAAGGTGCGCTTCGTGAACAAGCCCGGACACTTCGCGAACCGTGGTGTCAAGGCTATGGACGCGAACCAGGCGAAGGCCGTGGTCGCAAAGTACAACGCCCTGCTCCGCAACAGCCCCAAGCCTACGCAGGCACAGAAACCCTCGCAGAAGGCCGGAAGGGTGGACCCTGCGCAGTACGCAAGCCCTGACGAGGATTTGCCCTTCTAGGGCGAGCGACGGGGCTTGACCCGCCCTTGTTTGTCCCTTCGCCGTGCAGGGTAGTCGCGCAAGCACGGCATCATGGCACACTCGGTTGTCGGTTGGCGGTTTGTTCATTTTCCCCGCCACAAAGTCGCGGTTCGATTCCGCGAGTGCCACTAGCAGGCGAGTGCCTGCGAACGAAGCCCCAGCGCACGGATTCAGCGGTGGCGCACCGTGCAGGGTGCTATGTCCCACGCGCCGGACGTGGCTGCACAATCAGGCAAAGTTTACGATGCAGACCATCGAAGAATACAAGGCATACACCAAGCAGCTCGAAGGCGAGGTTGGCAAGTGGCATCACGCATACGACGCGCTGATGGTGGAGCGAAACCAACTTGCACGGGAACTCGCTACATGGAAGAAGGCTGCAGACGATTTGGCAAAAGCAAGGATTTTGGACGAACAACAACGAGGTAAAAAATGAACAATGAACACGAACACATCTATGACGACTGCATCGGTAACCCTCCCTTTGCCGAGGCCTTGAAAACGCTGGGGGGGGTATGAATACCGAATGGAAACTGACCGAGGAGCAGCAGCGGTTCTTTGACGAGAAGAAAGAAAAGGTTTTGAGCCTTCCCGAAGATGCGACCGAGCGCGAGAAGGAACTCGCCAAGACGGCAAAGTTCTTCATGGGCTATGCCGAGAATTTGCAGGTAGCCTTGAACCGCGTCAAGGCGGAGCACACGGCTGCAATGGAGCGCACGGCTGCAATGGAGCGCACGGTTGCAATGGAGCGCACCAAGCACCGCACGGACTTCTCGAAGGCGTGGGGCGCGATGGTAGCCTGCTACCGTGCCATCGACCGCCACTTCGGCAACGAAATCCGCGCCCATCTCGAAAAGAACGACCGCACCCAGAAGGAAGGGCAGATGCGGGCCCTCATGGAGAAGATGCAGAGGCTCGCGAAGTAGAACAAGTTTAGACCCGTGCGGGGTGGGAAAACCACAACACTGAATCCCCTTCACACAGCCCCGCGCGGGTCGCCAAGTATGGCATGAACAAACGATTGCCAGAAACCGCAGGGGGACTCCATTGTTTTTTGCGATTAACCTTTTTCCTACTGAATAAGCACTACTTGCGAAACTCATGCCCCTGCGGGAGATTTTGAACGAAAGGAAAATGAACAAAAAATGAACAACGAATGGCACAAATACGATATGCACCTTTATCGTGACTCGTTCCAGAATTACAAGGTGTACCAGATTCCGAAGGCGCAACTCATCATCGCCGACGTGCCCTACAACCTCGGTACGAACGCATACGGCTCCAATCCGTCGTGGTACGTGGACGGCGACAACAAGAACGGCGAAAGCGACAAGGCTGGCAAAAAGTTCTTTAACAGCGAGAACGAGTTCCGTCCCGCCGAGTTCATGCATTTTTGCTCCAAGATGCTCGTCAAGGAACCGAAGGAAAGCGGGAAGGCTCCGTGCATGATTTTGTTCTGCGAGTTCGAGCAGCAATTCAAGTTCATTGAACTCGGCAAGCAATATGGGCTCCCGAACTACATCAATTTGGTGTTCCGCAAGGACTTCTCAGCGCAGGTACTCAAGGCGAACATGAAGGTGGTCGGAAACTGCGAATACGGTCTTATTTTCTACCGCAACAAGTTGCCGAAATTCAACAACAACGGGAAAATGATTTTTAATTGCTTCGATTGGGAGCGCGATACCGAGACAAAGAAGGTACACCCGACACAGAAGCCCGTTGCGTTGCTGGAACGGCTCATAAGCATCTTTACTGACGAGGGCGAGGTCGTGATAGACCCGTGCTGCGGAAGCGCATCTACGCTTCTCGCCGCGCAAAGAATGAGCCGAAAGAGCTACGGATTCGAGGTAGACAGAAAGTTCTTCAATGATGCAAAAGACAAGGTGTTGAGCGAATACGAGCCGGATATGTTCCAGGCGTTGAAATATGAAAAGACGATGATGAATCCACCGTATGCGGGAGGTAAATAATGGAACGAATAGAACGAGGATGGGCGGGTCATTATATCTGCGGCCCGGATTGTCAATGGCATAGAAACACGCTAATCAAGAATGATGATGGGCGCATGATTGTAGTGTCATCGGTTGGCGCGCTCGTCAAGCGTGACCGCTTCGGGAATAGAAAAGGCTTTGACTACATCGGATGTAATAGGTGGTACGAAACATACTGCGCCATAGCGAAACAAGACGGCATCTATTACGAGGTGGATGTAAGGAAAAATATATCCGTTCCAGAACACCTTGAATGGGGCGTGTTTCGTGAGCCGGACGGCAAGACGGATGCGGAAGCCGAGAAGAATCACGAGGATATGGTGGACTACGTGATGAAGAATTTCGACAAGTGCTATGCCGAAGGCGAAGAACGCTACAAGGAGTTTTACGCATGACCTCTCAAATCTCATTCTTGCCGATGCTTGACGCACTCGAAAAGCCGGAGCCGCTGTATGTCACCATAGAGCGCAAGAGCAAGGCCATCTGTGATGAATTATGGGCCAAGCATGGCGGCAACGTACGCGAGTATGTAGCAGAGTGCGTCGACCGCTTCCAGAAGGAATCGCTTCCGTGGTACGACCTTCGCGACGACGATCGTGCGCAATACGATGATGTGGTTGGCGAGTGTTTTGCGTGTGGGAAGCCTATCACGGCACGTGAAATTTGTGATGTAGACGCTATTAACTACTCATGGAAGCGCAAGGACGGTAAAAACATTGATGCTTACGTCCACTACAACGACACATGCACACAAAGCCACGTCATGAACACAAACAAGTTCCACGAGGCATATTTAAGGCTTACTGGCTACACAGATGAAGAATACATCCAAAACCTAAAGAAAGAACAGCCAAGCGTATTTGAAGCCCGTGTAAGAGCAGGAATGTATGACGAGGAAGGCAACCGCTTGCATGGTGAAGATTGGTGCAGTTTGACGCTTAAAGACAAGCAAAAGAAGGCTAAAGAAATTTCTCGTTCGTTCATAACAGAAGGTTGGAAGGAAGTGCCGAAGGAAGAACGCAAAAATGCCTGGAATGAAAAGAACGGATGGATTGATGAACGTAGCATGGATGCTATGGAACCGAGGGTGGGAACTCGCTATTTCATGATTGATGTAAAGTCGTTGACTTGGAAATGCTTTTTCAAGAAGGGTGCAAAGCCGTGCGAGAAATTTGAACCAAGGAGCAAGAAATGATTAGGACAAGGATGCAAGGCGACACTCCGTTCTTCCCTAACATGCTGAACAACGGGAATGTGGAGGTGTGCCTCAAAGAAGATGTAGACAAGGACCTTGCCGAGAAGGACGCGGAGATTGCGGAACTCAAGGCAGCACTTGAGGACGTGAAGGCCACGGCATACGCAGAGAGCGTGGATGCTGGTATGAGTGAGCGCAGGCTCAAGAGGGCGTTGTACAAGGCGTGTACTATGTGGGCCATGCGTGAGGAACAGATTGCTAACATGGCCGCATACGAGGCGTCCGAGTATCTGCCCAGCAAGGAAGATGGATTCCGCAGACTTGCGGAGAGGTGGAACAAAATGAATGACAAGTGCCGCGCAATGGCGGATAAGTGGAGGCGAAGTGATGCTTGATGTTTTTGAGAAAATCCTGATGGGGCTTTTAATCTTCTGCTTCATTATCGCTCTTATTGGCGTTGGGGTAATTTTCTACAAGGCAGCAACGGGTGACAAGGATTTCTTTACCAGCAAAGTCTACATCGTGAACCAAGATTTTTGCAAGGAGGCGAAGTGATGATAGATTGTTGGCAGTTTTCGTTTGACGCCGTTCCAGACAACGAAAGAATCGTTCTTGCCGTAAAAGATAGATGTCATTTCATT
>Ga0310690_10006196_pt1 | contig 15835 bp, 8 predicted proteins | sample AusTroGonzalo_MG_2_FD_207661 | JGI IMG/M metagenome (GOLD analysis project Ga0310690, IMG submission 207661) | Bovine rumen microbial communities from tropical cattle in Woodstock, Queensland, Australia - Gonzalo_04 (v2) (version 2) | ecosystem: Host-associated > Mammals > Digestive system >... | reverse complement strand
CGCCGGAGGACTCCGAAATCGTTGTGGCAGCATCCATGTAGCCGAAGAACAGGCATACTGCCGTGGCTGCGACATCATGTGTGCAGTCGGCCATGTCGACACCCAGCTTTTCAAGATGGCTGATACCGCTCTCTGCGGCTATTTGCAGGATGTCGCTTTTCACTGACAAGGATACTCTGCGCATGGAATCTGCGATGGTAATCAGGTCCATACCGTCGCGGAGCCTTCCTTTTACGGTCTTGGCTACAGAGAGCGGCTTCCTGATGACGTCCTCTTCCGACCGTGACAGCCAGCCATAGTTCAAATCCTTTTCACAGAGGGTTTTGACGGCATCCCATGCACCGTCCCATATCATGTTCATCACCTGGAGCATTCTTTCTTTCTCTTTCGTGTCCGTGTCATGCCGTTCCTTTTCCTCTGCCAAGTCACGTTCAGTCTGGCTGAGCCTTTCCTTGGTGTCTCCGAGTTCCCGACTGGCTTCCCAGTATTTCCTGTACCTCTGACCGACCGTCTCTGCCGTTGGTTCCATCTGGGGTTGCTTCATCCCAGCAGCGTCGTACATGTCCCTGACAAACCTGCTCTTTCCTTCCTTTATGCCACGTTCTTCCGACACTTTCACCTCGTTGTTCTTTGCTGCAAGGGCCGTTTCCAGTTCCCTGATTCTGGCTTCCAGTCCAGGCACGCGGTCGGCTATCGGCTTGAGGTGTTCTATGGTAGCCTGTAGCTGCCTGTTGGTATCCTCAAGCTGCTTAATGGCTTTCCGCTGTTCGGAATTAAGGCGGTATTTGCCGGCAAAAAAGCTTTCTGCCTTCTGTAGGTCTTTTTGCAAATCGTCCATTTCTGCCAATTTGCCGTTCAGTTCCTCGGTCGCATGGTCAAGCTTCGCCTGTTTGTCGACTATCTTCTCGTCTATATCCCTCAGTTCCTTGTCTTTCCTGTTCTTCTCGGTATAACCCTCGATGAGTTCAGCTTCTATGTCCTCCCGCTGCTTTGTCAGGTTTTCTATCATCGTCTGTAGGCTCTTCACCTTCTTCACGGAGTTGGCAAGCTCCATGGCGATGCGGTGGTTTTCCATGACCATCTTGTAGGTGTTGGCATCGAGGTGCTTCCGATTTGAGGGCGTTCCGCGCTCCATACCGAGCATCCTGGCCAGCTCGTCCTCCATTTTCCGCATCACCTCGCGGCCGAGGTTGATGCAGCGCGCCTCGTCGTGGTCAAACCAGTCGAACAGCACATGGGCGTGGTAGTTGGGCTTCCAGTATTCATAGTTCCCTCTCGGGTTCATGCGCTTCCACTCCTTGCCGTCGTGGCGCTCATACATCTCCTCATACTGTCCCTGCTCCTCGTCCAGTTCCGCCCAGTGTCCCTCGTCGAGGTGGAGGTAGATGCCTACGGGGCGGATGCCATAGCTCTGGTGGCACCAGTCGGCCCACGCCTTCACCTGATCGATGGTAGTGTCCTCCTTAATGACCACCACAGCCTCCTTCACAGGAACAGCGCTCCTGGGCATCGTCTTGTGGGTCTTATATTCGCCGTACTTGCCCTTGACGATGACCTCCTTGGCTGCGTACTCACGTTCCGCCTGCCGCTGCATCTGGTAAACCGATTTCTTGTCCTCCGCCTCCCAGATCCACTTGGTCTTGTCCTCCGGCTGCAGTTCGGGGCGGGGATGTTCGAGGTGCTTCTCCCGGCGGTTGTGCCGATCGGCGTTCACGGCAGCCGCCCTGATGTGCTTTGATGTTTTCTTTCCCATAGTTGTAATGATTTGTTTGTTAAAGTCAGGTGAGACAACTTGTGTCGAACTGACGGCTTAATGACGGTGCTTGCACTCGTCGGGTGCAGGAGCCTCCTGCCGCACGGGGTTGACAGGATTTCCCTCGGGGAACATTCGCAACCCTTAGTGTGCTATTTCCAGATAGATGCTATCTGGGCATCGGCGGCAAGCCGCAGTCGGGATGTCTCTTTCCGGCTGCGAAATTACAGCATACTTTTTCAGGTGGGGAATCTGGGAAGGTCAAACTCTTGATTTAACACTTTGATGACGGGTTCGCATGAAAAGGATGATAGCATCATTTTCAAAACATCGGTTTGCAGCGACCGCTGCAAATCATTCCCCCGCCCGCTGCAATTGTTTTCTGCGTCCGCTGCGAATATTCGCGGCGAGCGGTGTGAATTCACCAACAGCCTCCTTGTTCCCAAGGATGTGGCTTCCCGTACTCATCAGGTGGGGCATATCCCCTTGAACATGGCGCTGACTGCAAGAACTATGAGCACTAAAAAACACTCCTTAATAGAAATAGGACTTGCAGGATGTAGACATGCAGTTTTTTTATAAAATCAAGTCATAGTGCATTTAGTAATTACTTTTTTACTAAAAGTTTTGTTACTTTACTTTTTTTTTGTATCTTTGTGCCGAATTTCTAAAAAACGATAGGCATGGAAGAGAATCCTTTTGTATTCGGTAAGGCTGTTGAAGGTAGTTATTTCACGAATAGAACCAAGGACGCAGAGCATCTGGAGGCCAATCTGACCCATGGCATCAATACCATCCTCATTTCTCCGCGTCGATGGGGAAAGACGTCGCTGGTTAAGAAAGTCATGGCCAATGTCATTAGGCCAGACATCAAAATCATCTATATTGATGTGTTTTCCTGCAAGTCTGAATATGATTTCTATAAGGTGTTCGCATCTACCATTATCCAGCAGACATCTTCTAAAATCGAGGAATGGATGGCCACAGCCAAGGAGTTCCTTTCCCGAGTGATAACGAAAGTGGCATTCAGTCCTGACTCAATACAAGAGTATTCCCTGTCTTTTGAATTTCCTGCCAAGGACGATGCAGAGGACATTCTGCAGTTGCCAGAGCGTATTGCACAAAAGAAAGGCATTCACATCGTCCTATGTCTTGATGAATTTCAGCAGATAGCCGAATTTCAGGACTCAATGACGTTCCAGAAAAAACTACGCTCAGTATGGCAACACCAGCAAAACGTCTCATACTGTCTGTTTGGTAGTAAGCGTCACCTGATGACTGAGCTGTTCAGCGATTCCAGCAATCCGTTCTACAAGTTTGGCGACATGATGTTCCTGAAAAAGATAGCGACAGAGGAATGGGTACCTTTTATCTGTCATAAGTTCCAAGAAACAGGCAAGGTCATTACCGAGAAACAGGCAGAACGCATCTGCAAGGTGACGGAGAATCTTTCGTCCTATGTACAGCATCTCTCCTGGATTGTCTGGTACAAGGCAAAGCCGGTAGTTACCAATGAAATGGTAGATGATTCCATCGAAGAATTGCTGGAGCAGAACAAGGTGTTCTTCCAAAGAGAAGTTGAAGGTCTTACAGAACTTCAGCTGAATCTATTGAAGGCGATTGCAAATGGTGTGGATACTGGATTCACCAAGAAAGAGGTCATCAAGAAATACCGCCTTGAAAGCTCTGCCAATGTCCAAGGCATCAAGAAGTCTTTGCTAAAGAAAGACCTGATTGACATTGATGGTTCTATCATAACCTATAACGACCCACTCTTCAAGTTGTGGATAAAAAAGAACATCCCCAACATATAAATACCTATTTAACCCAAATGAAACAGCTATACAATATGCGAAAGTTTTTTCTATTAACCATCATTGTAATAGCAGCTATGCTTACCTCATGTGCTGGAGGCAAAGTAAAATACCGTATTGGCGTGTCACAGTGCTCTGATGACATCTGGCGCAACAAGCAGAATGCGGAGCTGCGAATGGGGGCTTATTTCCACGACAACGTTGAACTGAAGTTTGCTGCGGCATACGATAGCGACGAGCGGCAGGTGCAGCAGATTGATAGTTTGGTGAATGACGGCATCGACCTGCTGATTGTGGCCCCCAATCAGGTGCAGACCATCTCGCCCGCCATCGACCGGGCCTACGACAAGGGCATTCCCGTCATCGTGTTCGAACGCAAGACCAGTTCGCAGAAATACACGGCTTTCATCAGTGCCGACAACTACGAGATGGGGCACGTGATGGGCGAGTATATCGTATCGCGGCTTCGCGGGCAAGGCACAGTGTTGGAGATTGAAGGCCTGGAAGGCTCTTCGCCCGCCATCGAGCGTCATAACGGTTTCATGGATGCCGTGAAAGATGCACCCGGCATTGAGGTGGTGGCATCGCTGCAGGGCGACTGGACGGAGCCGACAGCCTATGAAACAACGAAGCAATGGCTCTCTGAAAATAAAGATGTGCGCGTAGATCTGGTATTTGGTGCGAACGACCGCACGGCGATGGGAGCCCGCAAAGCCTTCTCGTCGCTCACCTCTTACCCCTCACCGCTATACTGCGGCATCGATGGTTTGCCTGGTGAGAACGGCGGCATACAGCTGGTACGCGACTCTCTGCTCGATGCGTCGTACATCTATCCCACCCACGGCGACCAGATCATCGAATTAGCTGTCAGTATACTAGAAGGCAAACCCTACGAAAAGGAGACGATGCTGATGTCGGCCCTTGTCACCCGTGACAATGCCAAGGTGCTGCTCATGCAAGGCGAGGAGCTGATGCGACAGGCCGACCAGCTGGACTCGTTGCACAAGAAAGCCGACAATTACCTGCAAAAACTTGGTGCGCAGCGAGTGATCAATTGGCTGGCCCTTGGCATCATCGTATTATTTATAGTTGTGTTTGTACTCTTCTACCTCTATCACCTCCGCAAGATTGCTTTGCAGAGAGAGCGCGTGGTCAATACGTTGTGGAATCTTAAGCCTTCTGAACCTACGGAGACGTCAGAGGAATCAGATGGTTCTGAGGCGTCAGATCATACTGATGACAACGAACCTGTTGCCGTTTCACATTTCATCACCCGATTCAAGGAGGTCATAGAGGCCCGTCTGGAGGACAGCGACGTAAGTGTCGAGGATTTGGCTGCCGACATGAATCTGAGCCGCGTACAGTTGTATCGCAAGGTGAAGGCCATCTCAGGCTCGTCGCCCGTCGAGCTGCTTCGCACCGCTCGCCTGAACCGCGCCTACCAGATGTTGCTCACCACCGATAAGAGCGTTTCGGAGGTGGCCTATACCGTAGGCTTTACTGCTCCCAGTTATTTTACGAAATGCTTTAAGGAAGAATATGGAATGGTGCCAGGTGACGTGAGGAAGTAAAAATAAAATAGCAAGGCTGTGAATTATCGTTCATTCCGTCGCAAAATTGTTACATTGCAACATTATTTGCACGGGATGAACGATATTTTTAATGCCCAAGGGCAAATAGTTGGTACTTTTGCAGCAGAGATTAACGCAACAGAGTATTAACTAAAACAAAAAAAAGCAAATGAAACAAACAAGACGAATTCTTCTGAGTTTCTTCGCTCTGATGCTGAGTACTATAATGTACGCGCAGACGGAGATGTCTGGAACGGTGGTCGATGAAACCGGCGAAGGGGTCATCGGAGCCACGGTGAAAGAGAAGGGCACTTCGAACGGAACAGTAACCGACTTCGACGGCAACTTCAAGATCAAGGTGGCCAAGGGCACGATGCTCGTGGTCAGCTATATCGGCTACGACAATGTGGAGGTGGCAGCCGCCCCGGGCATGAAGATCGAGCTGAAAGAGAACGCATCGGAACTGGCCGAGGTCGTAGTGACTGGTTACCAGACCCAGAGGAAGGCAGATCTGACGGGTTCAGTGGCCGTGGTGAAGACCGACGAACTGAAGACCTCGTCAGACACCGACCCCATGCGCGCTTTGCAGGGTAAGGTGCCAGGCATGACTATCACCAGCAATGGCTCGCCCGTAGGTGCCGGTACCGTCCGCATCCGTGGCGGTGGTTCGTTTAACTCGTCGCAGGACCCGCTCTTCATCATCGACGGCGTGCCCACAACTACCAACCTGAACACGCTGAACATGAACGACATCGAGACGATGCAGGTGTTGAAGGACGCTGCCTCGGCCTCTATCTACGGTTCGAGAGCTGCTAACGGTGTCATCATCATTACCACACGCTCCGGCAAGAAAGGCGACAAGGTGAAGGTGGACTTCTCGGCCAATCTCACCGCCCAGTTCTACAACAAGCAGAGCATGATGGAGCTGGCCAATACCTCTGAATATGCCACCGCTATGGCTCAGGCTGCGATGAACGACGGTTTGGACCCTGAGCAATATGCCAACAACTACGGTCTGACATTGAACGCTACAGCCGGTACGCCCATCAGCGCCTATGACCCCGCCACAGGCCAAATGCGCCAGTTCACGGTGAACGGTCTCTACGACGGCTTCATGAACTCGAAGAGGACCATGCGCTTCAGCGATACCGACTGGCTCGACGAAATATCGCGCACAGGATTCTCGCAGAACTACGACCTCTCTCTATCCAACGCCTCGGAAAAGTCGTCGGCCCTCGTATCCTTCGGCTACAAGAAGAACAACGGTATCCTGAAATATACTGACTTTGAGAGCTTCTCCAGTCGCATCAACACCAGCTACAAGGTGAACAAGATGGTGACCGTAGGTGAAAACGCCACTATCACCTACAGCGACCAGGTGGACTGCCAGCCCTTGGAGAACGCCCTGAAGATGTCGCCCACGCTGCCCGTCTACGAAGAGGATGGCGAGACCTTCAGCGGTCCTGTGGGTGGCATGAGCGACCGCCAGAATCCCCTGCGTGAACTCTACCACAACCGCGACAACCGCTTGAAGATGTGGCGCATCTTCGGCAATGCCTACGTCAACCTGCAACCCATTAAGGGCCTGACGCTGCGTTCTAACTTCGGACTTGACTATTGGTCAGAGTTCATCCACAGCGTGACCTATACCTGGCACTCGGACGTGGTGAACAACTCCACTCCGTCGGCCAACCTCGGCTCCAAGACCTCTGTCAAGTGGACCTGGTCGAACACAGCCAACTATACTTTCAACATCGGTGCCGACCACACTTTCATACTGCTGGGCGGTATGGAACTGCACCGCGACATAGACGAGCACTCGAATGCCTACGCACAGATGTACGCCTTGGAGAACTATAACTACATGTGGCCCGATGCTGCCACTGGCACCCAGCGCGCTGGCGGTATACGTGAGGGCTACAACCTTGTATCGTTCTTCGGCAAGGTGGACTATAACTGGAAAGATATGGTGCTTGCTTCCTTCACCATACGCCACGACGGCTCCAGCCGCTTCGGCGAGAACAACCGCTACGGTACTTTCCCCGCCTTCACACTGGGTTACCGCCTCTCCGAGAACCTGAACCAAGACTGGATCAACGACCTGAAAGTGCGCGCATCGTGGGGTGAGACCGGTAACCAAGCCATCTCCAACTATGCCCGCTACGGTCTCTATGCTGCCACCTACGGCGGCGGCCGCAACGAGTCTACCGCCTACGACCTTGCGCTGCAAGGCTCGGGTATCTTCCCCTCTGGCTTCCGCGCCACGCAGTCGCAGAACAACAACTTGAAGTGGGAAACTACCGAACAATATAACTTCGGTCTCGACTTCACACTCTTCGGCAGCAGTGTCTACGGTTCTGCTGATGCCTACATCAAGAATGTGAAAGACATGCTCATCAACCCTGCCTACCTCGGATCGATGGGTGAGGGCGGTGCTTCATGGCTTAATGGACCGAGTCTGCGCAACTGGGGTATGGAATTCGCTCTCGGCTATCGCGGCACCACCGACTTCGGGCTGCGCTACAACGTGAACGGCAACCTCGATTTCTTCCGCCAGCGAGTGACCTATCTGCCCGAAACAACCACCGGCAGCTATGTCCACACCGCAAAAGAGAACCTGGTAGAGGCCAAGAAGCCTTACGGTTCAATTGTAGGTTATGTGGTCGACGGATTGTTCCAGAACCGTGAGGAAGTGTTGGCCAGCGGACAGGAGAACGCCCGCGTAGGAGGTCTGAAATACGCCGACCTCGACGGTAACGGCATTATCAATGAGCAGGATCAGACATGGATCTTCAATCCCGTGCCCAACTTCTCGTGGGGTCTGAACATTGATCTCGGTTATAAGGATTTTGACTTCTCAATGTTCTGGCAGGGCGTAGCCGGACAGGACGTTTACAATGATCAGAAGTTCCAAACCGATTTCTACAGCATCACCGATGCAGGCTCGAACAAGGGTAATCGTATGCTCGGTGCATGGACCACAGCCAATACCGGCAGTAGCATCCCCGCACTGACCACTAATAACGTGGGTAACGAGAACCGCACTTCTACCTACTTCGTCGAGAACGGCAGCTATGCCAAGCTGCGCCAAGTGCAGATAGGCTATAACCTACCCTCGAAACTCTTGAATAAGATTAAAATGTCGAGCGCCCGCATCTATGTCTCCGGACATAACCTGCTTACCCTGAAGAGCAGCAGTCTGACGTGCAGCGACCCCGAGAACCCCCGCTGGATGTATCCTAACAGCACCTCGTTCTCGTTTGGTATACAAACCTCTTTCTAAAAAGTAAAAAGGTAAAAAAGTAAAACGATATAAAAAATGAAGAATATGAAAACTATATATAAAGCTATCTGTGCAGGTATTATCGTTTGCGGAACGCTTACCTCTTGCAACGACTTCATCGACGTTGAGCCTCAGGGCGTCATCAGCGAAGACCTCGCCATGAGCCAGCCCGACGAAATGGTCACCGCTGCCTATGCCAAGCTCGGCGACGACTGGTATACCTATCCCTTCAACCTCTGGCCCTATGGTGACGTCAGCAGTGACGATGCCATGAAGGGCGGCTCTGGTACCACTGACACCAACTATCACCCCGTTGAGGTGTGGAGTACCCTGACTGCCAGCACCCCCGACCACATGGATGAGCAATGGTATCACTTCTATTGCAGCATCTCACGCTGCAACCGCGCTCTTGTATCGCTTGAAGAGTATGGCAACGCTAAGCTGGGCGAGGAAAAAGCCAGGATTCGCGAGGGCGAAGTTCGCTTCCTTCGTGCCCACTTCTACTTCAAGCTCGTGCAGATGTGGTATCAGGTGCCCTGGGTCGACGAGGAGGTCTATAAGAACCATACCGAGGAGCAGACGCCCAACAACCAGTTCACCCATGAGGAGCTGATGGATAAGATTGTGGCCGACTTCAAGTTTGCCTACGATGTATTGCCCGCACAGCAGCAGGAGGGCGGACGCGCCAACAAGATTGCTGCCGCAGCCTATCTGGCCAAGTGCTATCTGACCATGGCCTGGGGCGATGGTTACGAAGCCTCGACAGGCGTCAGCCATATCAACAGCCAGTATCTGCAAGAGGTGCTGAAGTACACAAACGATGTAAAGAACTCGCAGTACGGCTATCTGGAGGACTTCGGCGACATCTTCCTGCCCGAGTACAAAAACTCAAAGGAAAGCGTCTTCGCCGTCCAACACAGCGACTATCAGGACGACAACACACTCTATGGCCGTGCCAACTGGAGCAACATGCTCAATGGATGCTGGCAGATGTGGTCGTGTGGATGGGACTTCCACAAGCCCACGCAGAACCTCGTCAATGCCTTCAAGACAAAAGACGGACTGCCCATGTTCGACACTTACAACAACGAGATTGCCTATCCCATCAACGGCGTGCCCACAGCACAAAAATGGGATCCGCGCTTGTTCCACACCGTCGGCATGCCCACCTTCCCCTATAAATATGAGGTAGAGTACACTATGACCAAGGATAACAGCCGTACACCCAACACCTATGGTTACTACGCCTCACTGAAGGAGGTGCCGCAGCGCTCGAAGGGCGAAACATTTGACAACCCCTGGCAGGCCTTTGCCATGAACGACTACGTCATCCGTTATACCGACGTCATGCTGATGCGTGCCGAGGCACTCATCGAGAGCGGTCAGTTCGAAGAAGCCCGCACCATCATCAACGATATTCGCCAGAGAGCCAAGAACTCAGTTGGCAAGCACATCGCTTACGCTGCTGACCAGATAGAGATAGCACTATATCCTGCTTCCTATTTCTCAACGAAAGAACAGGCGCGCCAGTGCCTGCAGTGGGAGCGCCGTCTGGAGCTTGCCATGGAGAATGGCCGCTATTTCGATCTGCGCCGCTGGGGCATCGCCTCCAAGACGCTCAACGCCTTCTTCGAGAAAGAGAAAGACGTAATCTACGACGGTCAGACCTACGCCCAGTACTATAAAGACGCCCACTACACCACGGGCAAGAACGAGTACTTCCCCTTGCCTTACATCCAGCTCTACTACGTACCTGGTCTCTACACCCAGAACAAGGGATACAACTAAAGTGAAAAGGTGAAAAAGTAAAAGGTAAAAAAGTAAAATAGTAAGAGTTATGAAAAAGATATCATTTATTTTAATGGCGATGTTTGCATTTGTCCTGACCGCTTGTCAGGACAAGGACATCGACCGCGAGGCCATGAAGCTCAGTGCCCCCGATGTTACACAGATTACAGGTCAGCTTTCAGGCGACGACTATATACTCAGTTGGCCTGCACAGAACGGTCAAATGATAGTAACAATCTATCGCAATGGTACGCTCTCATCGAGCGAAACCGTTAGCGGCAACAGCTATACCCAGAAAAATGTGCCAACGAATGTTCCCTTCGAATACGTCTTCAAGGTGACCGACGGCACCAACATCTCTTCAGGTGTTGTAAAAACCTACATCCGCGAGGGAGCCACCAGCATTAGTGGCTTACAGATGAGCCAGGTTGATAAGGCCGGCGGCTACGACGCCCTCGTCGAGTGGAACCGTGCTGTCGACGCTACCAGTATCAAGTTCTCGGCTACCAACGGCAAACGTAACATCAGCGAGACGCTGCAAGGTTCCGCCACGAGCTACACCATTGCCGACGTAGAGACTGGAGACACTTGGGAAGTCACACTCACTGCACAGAACGACAAAGGTACCGCTCTCTCGACCCGCTCGTCGCTCCGCATCGGCAAGACGGCCATCGGCTTCCTGAGTGTCTATGCCACGCCCGAACAGTTGGTTGCCGACGGCGACGATGACGAGGCCTCCGCATGGCTTTGGCTCCATGAAACTTATCCCACGGCACAGTTCGTACCCTTCGCCAGCATCACCTCTGTCGATGTCATCGAACCCTTCCGCGTACTTTTCTGGCTGCGCGATCTCGAGGGCGTTGGCGAAGACGTGGTGTTCGGCCTTACACCCGACGTACAGGCCGCCACACCAATTATTAGAGAGTGGTACAAACAAGGCGGTAGCATGTTGCTTTGGAGCCACGCCACCGTCTATGCCGGGCATCTCGGTCGCATCAACCTCGATGATATGAAGAACAACGACCGCGCCATTGGCACTGGCTTTGGCGGCATCAATAACGACGTGTGGAAGATGGCCGTGCAACTCAATCCCGGCTCACGTTTCTCCAAGGACCACAGCACGCACCCCATCTATAAGGGCCTCGAAGTGGAATCGACCGACCGTACCAAGCTCATCGCTTTCAAGGGACCCGGTTGGACTGAGGATCACAACTGCCTGTTCTTCAACCTGCCCAGCCTATACACTGGCATTGGCAACCAAGAGGAAGCCTGCTACACCCAGCTCACGCAAACCTTCGGCATCTATCCACTCGGTACCTGGGACAGCCAGATAGACTGGGTCAGCCAGATGAACGTTTGGGAAGCTCAGCAAGGTAACACTGACTTCCAAGGTACTCTCCTTTGCATCGGCAACGGTGGCTGTGAATTCTCCATGAAGAATGCCGATGGCACACCCGACAAGAGTGCCCACCCGCGCAATAATATCTATCAGGACAACGTTCTTACCTTAGCGAAGAACTCCCTCGAATACTTAAAAACCCGCTAATACGCCATTATTATGAACACTAAACGATATTTCTTTGCAGGGCTTCTGTGCTGCGGCATCGCCGCAGCCCTGGCCTCTTGCGCCTCCTGCTCCTCCGATGACGACAATAAGCAAGATAGCAATCCTCTTATCGACAACCCGCAAGAGCAGCCCACAACTCCCGACGGTGGCACCACCGGAAGAAACGAGCAGTATCGGCCGCAGATACACTTCACGCCCGCCAAGAACTGGATGAACGACCCCAATGGCATGGTCTATGCCGATGGTATCTATCACCTCTTCTATCAGTACAACCCGCAGGGCAACGACTGGGGTAACATGTCATGGGGCCATGCTACGTCGCCCGACATGTTACACTGGACGGAGCAGCCCGTTGCCTTGACCCGCGACGAGTTGGGTGATATCTTCTCCGGCTCTGCCGTCATCGACAAGCAAAACACTGCGGGCTTCGGGGCCAATGCCATGGTGGCCATCTACACCTCGGCTACGGAGAAACAACAACAGAGCATCGCCTACAGCACCGACGGCGGCCAAACCTTCACACGCTATAACGCCAACCCCGTTATCAAGAATGACGACGACAACCTACGCGACCCGAAGGTATTCTGGCATGAGGAATCCAGTCAATGGATCATGTGTCTGGCCAAGGGCTGGAAGATGGGCATAGAGATCTACGGCTCGAAGGACCTCAAGAGCTGGCAGCACCTAAGCACTTTCGTAACCGACTTGAAAGGTCGTCCCAGCCTCCAGTGGGAGTGCCCCGACCTGATAAAGATGGGCAACAAGTGGGTGCTTTTGGTAAGTGTCAACCCCGGCGGTCCCATTCTCGGCTCTGGCACGATGTATCTCGTGGGACAGTTCGACGGAAAGGAGTTCAAGGCCGAGTCGCTCGACTACCCCATCTGGCTCGATTACGGCATGGACAATTATGCTGGCGTGACGTGGAGCAACACAGGCGACCGCCGCATCCTCCTCGGCTGGATGAACAACTGGGAGTACGCTGGCAGTGTGCCCTGCTCTCCTTGGCGCTCTGCAATGACGTTGCCACGCGAACTGAAGCTTTCAGAGTATGATGGCAAGCCCTTGCTCTGCTGCCCCGTGGTTAGCGAGATTGAAAAGATAGCAGGTGAGTGGAAGAAGGTTGACGCTACTGAATTGCCCTTAGCCTCCAAGAAAGATGCTTATCAGCTGCGTCTGACAATCGGCTTAGACAAAAACTCAACCATTACGCTTTCGAACGACAAAGACGAGAAATACGTACTCGACATCAACGCCTCAGCTAGAACACTGACGGCTCATCGCACGGCTCAGACAGGTCGCGCCGACTTCAGCGGCAAGTTCTCCGTTCCTTCGATGAACGCTCCGCTGAATGTCGTGGGCAATGAGGTTACGTTCGACCTCTACATCGATCAGTCATCAGTGGAAACACTGACAAAAGATGGTACCATGTCGATGACCAATCTCGTTTTCCCGCAATCCATTTACGATCGTCTGACCGTCACTGGCGCCAACTACGAGGCTCAAGTGCGTGTGCTCAACAGTGTGTGGTAATATTTGAATATGGATAATTGAAGATTGAATATTATGGGTAAAAATAAAGCCATTTATCTCGTCCCCGTAATGCTCTGCTTCTTCTGCATGGGCTTCGTGGATCTGGTGGGCATCGCCTCCAACTATGTGAAGGAAGATCTCGCGCTGAGCGACTCCGTGGCCAACGTGTTCCCCTCGCTGGTGTTCTTCTGGTTCCTCATCTTCAGCGTTCCCACAGGCATGCTGATGAACAAGATCGGTCGCAAGAAGACCGTGCTGCTCTCGCTCGTTGTAACTGTCGTATCGCTACTGCTACCGCTGTTCGGTGAGTCGTTCGGCATCATGCTCGTGGCATTCTCGCTGCTGGGTATCGGCAACGCACTGATGCAGACATCGCTCAACCCGCTTGTTTCAACCGTGATGGGTGGCGGCAACCTGGCTTCGACGCTGACCTTCGGACAGTTTATCAAAGCTCTCGCCTCGTTCTCGGCTCCTTATCTGGCCATGTGGGGCGCTACGATGGCCATCCCTGAGTTCGGACTGAACTGGCGCGTGCTGTTTGCTATCTTCCTTGTGGTGGGTGTGCTGTCGACATTGTTGCTTTTCGTTACGCCTATTGAAGAACCACCTATCGAGGGTAAGCCTTCGACGTTTGTGGAGTGCTTCAAGCTGCTAGGTAAGCCCATCGTGCTGCTGTCGTTCCTCGGTATCATGTGCCATGTGGGTATTGACGTGGGCACCAATACCACTGCTCCGAAGATCTTGATGGAACGACTGGGCATGACGCTCAATGAGGCTGCCTTCGCCACATCGCTCTACTTCATCTTCCGTACTATCGGCTGCCTGACGGGCTCGTTCTTCCTGCGCGTACTGAAGATGCGTACGTTCTTTATCATCAGTGTGGTAATGATGGCCCTGTCGATGTGCGGCCTGTTCTTCGGAACGGAGAAATGGATACTCTACGCCGCCATCGCCCTCGTGGGTTACGGCAATTCAAACGTCTTCTCCATGTGTTTTGCTACTGCCCTCGAGTCAATGCCCGAAAAACAGAATGAGGTGTCGGGCTTGATGATCATGGGCCTCTTCGGCGGCACCATCTTCCCGCTCTTCATGGGCCTGTTGAGCGACGCCATGGGACAGGCTGGCGCCGTGCTGGTGATGGCTGTTGGCGTAGTATATTTGTTCACCTACATCAAACAATTAAATCTGAAATCTCAAACTTCAAATCTCGAATCAAATGAATAAGCGTTATGTAGTAGGACTCGGCGAAGTCCTGTGGGACGTTCTTCCCGAAGGTAAGAAACTGGGTGGCGCACCTGCCAACTTCGCCTATCATGCCGGGCAGTTCCTGGGCATGGACAACACCATCGCCGTCAGCGCACTGGGCGAAGACAAACTTGCCGACGAGACCATCGAGGCACTGAAGGAGCATAATCTGAATGACCTGCTGCCCCGCGTACCTTATCCCACTGGCACCGTGCAAGTACAGCTCGACGAGCAAGGCATCCCCACGTACGACATCAAGGAGAACGTGGCTTGGGACAACATTCCATTCGACGCTGACATAGCTGAGATTGCTCGCAATTGTCGCGCCGTGTGCTTCGGCTCACTGGCCCAGCGCAACGTGGTCAGCCGCGAGACCATCCAGAAGTTCCTCGACGCCACACCCGCCGACTGCCTGAAGATTTTCGATATCAACCTGCGCCAGCAGTTCTATACGAAAGAGATTTTGAAAGAGTCGTTCCAGCGTTGCAATATCCTGAAGATCAACGACGAGGAACTGGTACTCATCGGTCGTATGTTCGGCTATCCCGGCCTCGACATCGAGAACAAGTGCTGGCTCATCCTGGGTAAGTATAACCTCGACATGCTCGTGCTTACCTGCGGCACCAATGGCTCCTACGTCTTCACGCCCGGCCATGTGTCTTTCCAAGAGACACCGAAAGTGAAGGTGGCTGACACCGTGGGTGCAGGCGACTCATTCACCGGCTCGTTTGTTGGCAGCATCCTTAATGGTAAGTCTGTTCCTGAGGCCCACCGCATTGCAGTGCAAGTCTCTGCCTACGTCTGCACTCAGAATGGTGCCATGCCCGCATTGCCAGCAGAACTGCTAAAGTAAAAGAACCAAGACCATTTATGGCTTCCGTGCCAGGACGAAGTTTTGAATCAACAACGTCCTGGCATTTTCTCTTACTTTCACATGATCCCGTTAATACGTCGTTAATTCATCAAAACGAATGGCAAATAATGCTAAAAACGGAAAGGAATGCAAAGAACTTTCAAATGGCTTGCAGTTAACACATTGACTGTGTCTAAACAGATAGTGACTTGGAAATAATCAATTTATTTTCAGCATTTTATGCTGTGGTTTCAAAAAGATTTCGTAACTTTGCAACCGATATAACAAAACATAGGCCGTGAGGCATCCTACGAGACAAAACTTCCCGGTCGGGGTACCTACCCTTGGACAGAAAATGAACAGACAGATTAAAAGGATTGGCATAGCATGGTTGCTCCAGTCAGTATTCGTATTGATGCTGCTACTGTCGT
>Ga0310690_10006195_pt1 | contig 15836 bp, 8 predicted proteins | sample AusTroGonzalo_MG_2_FD_207661 | JGI IMG/M metagenome (GOLD analysis project Ga0310690, IMG submission 207661) | Bovine rumen microbial communities from tropical cattle in Woodstock, Queensland, Australia - Gonzalo_04 (v2) (version 2) | ecosystem: Host-associated > Mammals > Digestive system >... | reverse complement strand
ACATCTTGAGCAATCCGCTGTCGGCCACCGTGAGCCGGGTATTTCCCCTGTCACCGGTATGGTCGTACACCTGGATGTTGTACATCATACCGGTTTGCTTGTTGCGCCTTTCCACCCGCAGGATATACCCTTCAATACCATCGTAAAAGGTACCGGTGGGAATCTTGATTTCGCTCTTGGTACGGCCGATGTCGTCCCGCATCGTATAAATCTGGTTGATGGAATAAGGGACCAGCCGGTCTCCCACAAAGAAAGCACCGATACTCACCAGCACGCCGACCAGTATCATGGGAACCAGCACCCGGGCCAGGGATATGCCGGAAGCCTTGATGGCCGTAAGCTCGAAGTGCTCTCCCATTCCGCCCAAAGTCATCATGGACGAAAGCAGGGTGGCCAGCGGCATGGCCAGCGGCAGCGTCTGGATGCTGCCCCACATCAGGAATTCCATGATGACCCGGAACTCCAGGCCCTTACCCACCAGTTCGTCGATATACAGCCAGAGGAACTGCATGGCCAGGATGAATATGACAATCGCCAGGATCGCGAAAAACGGTCCTACGAACGATTTCAATAAAAACCTGTCCAGTTTCCTCATGCTTCAGAGATACTAAGCAGTTGCTATCTCCACCAGTTTGTCCAGTGCGGCAGGAAGGCCTTCCAGAAGGCGTCCGCCGGCTGTTGCCAGGCCCGGCTGTCCGCCGCCGCCGCCCTGGATGCACTTGGCGGCCTCGCGGATTTCCTTGCCGGCATTCCGGCCCTTGGCCACCAGGTCGTTGGAGTACATCAGTATCAGGTTGGGCTTGTTGTCATAGGAAAAAGCTCCCGCCAACACAAAATTCTGTACTTTCTTCTGCAACAACAGGGCCATATTCCGGGCCAGGGCCGGATCTACGGAACTGTCGAAGCGGACCAGCTTCACACCGTTCATTTCCACGGCCCGGGCTTCCAGTTTTTCAGCCAGGGCAGCCGCCTTCTCCGCTGCAACAGCCTCCAGTTGCTTGCGGGCATCGGCATTTTCGGCCACCAGCTTTTCAATGGCGCCGGCGAGGTCCGGGGTATTGTTCATCAGGGCCTTCAGGTTCTTCAGGAGGTCTTCCATGTGATGGATGCTTTCCACCGCCCGGGCGCCGGTGATGGCTTCGATACGGCGCACGCCGGCAGCCACGGCGCTCTCGGACACAATCTTGAACAGGCCGATGGTGCCAGTGCTGCTGGTATGGGTGCCACCGCAAAGCTCTACGGAATCCCCGAAGCGGACCACACGCACCACATCTCCGTATTTTTCACCGAAGAGGGCCATGGCACCCATCGAGCGGGCCTCTTCCATGGTGGCGTCGCGCTTTTCGCAAAGCGGGAAGTCGGAACGGATCAGCTGGTTCACGCGGATTTCCACGTTGCGGAGCTCCTCGTCGGTCATTTTCTGGAAATGCGAGAAGTCGAAGCGGAAATAATCCGGTCCCACAAACGAGCCTTTCTGCTCCACATGGGTGCCCAGCACCACGCGCAGGGCCTGATGCAGCAGGTGGGTGCAGGTGTGGTTGTTCTGGATGTGGCGACGGCGGACATTGTCCACCACCAGGTAAAACGCCTGGGTGCTTTGGGAAGGAAGCCGCTCGGCCAGATGGATGGTTAGGTTGTTTTCCTTCACGGTGTTAAGGATCTGGATGCGCTCCCCGTTCTCGCCTTCGATGAAGCCGGTATCACCCACCTGGCCGCCCATTTCGGCATAGAAAGGAGTGCGGTCGAAGACCAGCTGGTAGTATTCCTTGTTCTTCTGCTTAACGGTACGCTGCTTCAGCAGATGGGCGCCTTTGACGCGCAGGGTGTCGTACCCCTCAAAGACCACATCGGCCTCTTTGAACACCATCCAGTCGCCGAATTCGTTGGCGGTGGCGTTGCGGGCGCGCTCCTTCTGCTTGTCCAGTTCCACGTTGAAGCCTTTGAGGTCCACGGTATAGCCCTTTTCGGCCGCAATGAGTTCCGTGAGGTCAATGGGGAAGCCGTAGGTGTCGTACAGCACAAAGGCATCCACGCCGGAAACCACCTTGGTGGCGGCGTTGCGGGCCATGTTGTCTTCCAGCATGCGGATACCGCGGTCCAGGGTGCGCAGGAAGGCGTTTTCTTCCTCCTTGATTACATTGGAGATGAGTTTCTGCTGGGCTTTCAGCTCCGGATAGGCCTCTCCCATGTCTTCCACCAGCTGGGGGATCAGTCGGCAGAGGAAGGGCTCCGTGAAGCCCAGGAAGGTATAACCGTAACGGACAGCCCGGCGCAGGATCCTTCGGATTACATAGCCGGCCTTTACGTTGGAAGGCAGCTGGCCGTCGGCAATGGAGAAGGCGATGGCGCGGACATGGTCGGCAATCACGCGCATGGCCACTTCCACATTCCCGCCCTCGGCATATTTGTGCCCGGAGAATTCCTCCACCTTGCCGATCAGGCCACTGAAAACGTCGGTTTCGTAGTTGGACTTTTTGCCCTGCAGAATCATACAAAGGCGCTCGAAGCCCATGCCGGTGTCGATATTCTTGGCAGGCAGCGGCTCCAGGTGGCCATCGGCCTTGCGCTCGTACTGCATGAACACCAGGTTCCAGATTTCAATCACCTCGTCGTTGTCCGTATTTACCAGCTCGCGGCCGGGAATCCTGGCAATCTCCTCGTCACTGCGGAGATCGATATGAATCTCGCTGCAGGGGCCGCAGGGGCCGGTGTCGCCCATTTCCCAGAAGTTGTCGTGCTTGTTGCCGGTGAGCACATGGTCGGCAGGCAGATGCCGCAGCCAGGCAGTCTGGGCCTCCGTATCCAGGGCGGTGCCGTCTTCGGCGCTGCCCTCAAACACTGTGGCGTACAGCTTGGTTTTGTCTATCTTGTAAACCTCTGTAAGGAGCTCCCAGGCCCAGTCTATGGCCTCCGACTTGAAATAGTCCCCAAAGCTCCAGTTGCCCAGCATCTCGAACATGGTATGGTGGCGGCCATCGTGTCCCACCGCCTCCAGGTCGTTATGCTTTCCGCTCACTCTCAGGCACTTCTGGCTGTCGGCAGCCCGGCGGAACTTGGGCGTGGAATTACCCAGGAAGATATCCTTGAACTGGTTCATGCCCGCATTGGTGAACATGAGCGTAGGGTCGTTCTTGATAACCATGGGCGCGGAAGGAACCACGGTATGTTCCTTGGAAGCGAAATAGTCCAGAAATTTCTGGCGGATTTCTTTAGCAGTCATATAGCGTAATATTCTTATTTCTGTTTAAACTTACAAAGATAAGCATTTTTCGGGGAATGGAGAAATAGAGTCCGGTTCGGGAATTTTGCTTATCTTTGCAGTCCATGTCCAAAATTGAGCAGTACATACTGAATCCGGAAACCCTGATGGCGGAGCTTAAGGAAGAGCCCCGGTACCGGGGGTGGAAGGTGTTGGGTGTGGTGGTTTCAGGCATTCTGCTGTTCCTTTTCTATATGTGGTTTTATGTAAGCGTACTGGGTCTGGACCTTCCCAAGACCTCCATCCTGAAGCGGCAGAACGCCGACTGGAGTTCCCGCGTGGACCGGTTGTCCCAGCAGCTGGACCAGCACGAGGAGAAGCTTAGCATGTTGGAAGTGAGGGATGACCGCATCTACCGCTCGGTGTATGGCATGGACGAAATACCCCAGGCCGTCCGGCTGGCGGGACTGGGCGGGACCAACCGCTACCAGAACCTGGACGGTACCTCCCTGCAGTATATTGTAAAAAGGGTGGACATGCTGGAAAAACGGGCCTATATCCAGTCCAAATCCTTTGACGACGTGGCTGCTGTCCAGCGCACGGCCGGTGACATGGCCGCCCACATCCCTGCCATATCCCCTATCAGCACAGAACCCTCCTCTTATCGGCTTACCAGCCCTTTCGGCTACCGCTCGGACCCGATCCTGGGCATCGGCAAACTGCACACGGGCATGGACTTTGCCTGCGACCCGGGCAATCCCATCTATGCCGTGGGTGACGGAACGGTTATCAAGGCCGCCCATGAGGGAAAGGGATATGGCAACCACATAGAAATAGACCATGGCTTCGGCTATGTATCCCGCTATGCACACATGTCCCGGATTGACGTGGAAGAAGGGCAAAAGGTTACCCGGGGCGACTGCATCGGCCTCACTGGACGGAGCGGCCGCGTCACCGGTCCCCACCTGCACTTTGAGATTATCTACCGCAAGGACTATGTGAATCCCGCCCTGTACATGGACCTGGACATCCCGGCCAAGGATTATGCCGAGATGGTCCGTAAACCCGCCGCCAGATGAAGAAAGGAAGCCGCATAAGCAAGATTCTGGGCGGAGTGCTCCGCTACCTGGTGGCGACGGTTTCGCTGTCCATCGTCTTCTATATCGTCTTCGCCCTGTTCTTTTCCACGGAAGAGGAGCGACGACTGGAGCGTGAAAACCGTCTGTACAAACAGCTCTACGGGGACCTTACCCGCAAAGAGGCCCTCATTGCCGATGTGGTGGACGGGCTTACGGAAAAGGACGAGGCCATCTACCGGGAACTCTTTGAGACGGACGCCCCGTCAATGGACGCCGTTACCGCGGCCGACCTGATACCCTCCAGCGATTCCCTCTCGGAGAGTTTCTATCTTTCATCGGCCGCCTCTACCGCTGAGAGCCTGATGCTGATGGCCGGCAATGTGGACGACAATTTCCGGGAAATCTTCCGCCTGCTGGAGCGGCGCGACAGCATTCCGCCCCTCACCCTGCCCCTGCAGGGGATGTCCTATGTGCAGACCGGTGCCTCGCTGGGCCTCAAGCACAACCCCATCCACAAATTGGAGATGCAACACGAGGGTCTGGACCTGATTGCCCCGCAGGGTGCCCCTGTCTATGCGGCGGCCGATGGGGTTGTGACGCAGGAAATCCATTCCCGCAAGGGCCTGGGGAACATTTTGGAAATCAGCCACAAAAACGGCTATTCCACCCGCTACTGCCTGCTGGGCGAAATCTCCGTCCACAAGGGTCGGACAGTTAAACGCGGGCAGCCCATCGGAACGGTGGGCATCTCTACCTCCGTACCGGCCGCCCATCTACATTATGAGGTCCTTTACCACGGAATGGCTCTGGATCCCGTCAACTATCTGTTTGCTTCCGTTTCTCCGGACGAGTACGCAAAAATGCTCTATATGTCCGTACGAACCAGTCAATCCATGGACTAAACGATGAACCGCACGGAACTGCTGCCAGACAGGCCTGGAATTCCGCCCATGGCCAAACTGCCGGAGCCGGAAACCCTTGACGTCCCCGCTTTGGCGCAAGCCTGTGCCGATGGGGAAATAGACCTGATTTGCATCCTCGGTCCAACGGCCTCCGGGAAAACCCGTTACGCTGTTTCGCTCGCAAGCGATTTAAGCGAAGCGTTGGTGCCTGCAGGCGCCCGGCCGTACCCGGGTTTTTGCGCCAGCAAAAACGTAGAGGGAGAAAAGGCCGCGGGGGATAGTAGGGGGCAGAGCCCCCTCAAAGCAGAGATTCTCTCTGCCGATTCACGACAAGTTTATACGGGCATGGATATCGGCACGGGAAAGGATTTGAAGGAGTATGGGGATGTGCCTTATCATCTGATTGACATTGTTCCGGCGGGAAGCCGGTTCAATATCTACGAGTATCAAGCGGCTTTTGCCAAAGCCTGGGCCGATGTCCGTTCGCGGGGCTGCATTCCCATCCTCTGTGGCGGCAGCGGACTGTATATAGAGGCTGTGACGCGGGCCTATAAGTTTGAGAAAGAGAATGGTCTGCCACCGGAACAACTGCCTTCAAAAGTATATTACATCGGCACACTGGTCTCACGTGAAGAGCGCGTAGCCCGCATAGACCGCCGGCTGGAAGAGCGCCTGCAGGAAGGTCTGGTGGAAGAAATCCACAGTTTGCTGGAAAAGGTACCGGCCGATGACTTGATGTATTACGGGCTTGAATACAAGTTCGTTACGCAGTATGTGCTGGGCCAACTGAGCTACGAGGAGATGGTCATCGCCCTGGGCAACGCCATCCACCAGTTCGCCAAGCGCCAGATGACCTGGTTCCGCGGCATGGAACGGGACGGCATCCGCATCCATTGGGTGCGGCCCTGAATTACGAGTCCTTGCTTTTCCTGTGCAGGTCGGAGGGTGCCGCGTTGAATTCCTTGGTGAAGCATCTGGTGAAATACTTCGGGTCATTGAAACCCACCTCGTAGGCGATTTCAGAAATGTTCATGTCTGTATTCGTGCCGTTGCATATCATTTCCTTCGCAACGTTCAAGCGGTACTTCCTGATGAACTGTGCGATGGACAGTCCAAGCGTATTCTGAATCTTTTCGTTCAGCAAGCTGCGGCTCATACCCATGGCATCGGCCAGTGCATAGACATCGAGCTCCGGATCCTTATACTTTTTTTGGATGGCATTCAGCAACTTGGTATGGAATTCCGTTTCCCGATTGGACAAAGAGCCGGATAACAATGTGTTGTGGCTGGCAATCATCTCATTCTGCCTCTGCAGCAGCGCATTCTGCTCAGAGAGTTCCTCCGCCTTTTTCTCCAGTTCTTCTTTCTGTTTCTTCAATTCTTTTGTCTGCCTGTCCACTTCCTGCTGCAACAAATCCTTTTTTCTGTTGATGGACCGGGTATACCATTGCACAAACTGGTATGCCATCAAGGCGAAGAGCAGCAAGGCAAGAAGACGGAACCACCACCTTTTATATAGTACAGGCACTACATCAAGAGACTTCTCATCCTGGGACAACACATTCCCATCTTTGTCCACTGCACGTATCTGAATCTTATATTTTCCTCCCGGAATGCGGCCGAAATTGACATAGGTGTCGTTGTCGAAAATTGGAGACCATTCCTTATCCATCGGTAATACCCGGCTTTCGTAGGAGATATCCGGTCTTCTGGAATACGACAAGTCCGAAAACTTCAAAACGAAATCCATATCCGATTCGTCCTTGCTTATGGCGTCCGAAAACGAGAGAGAGTGAAACAGTTCTTTCGAATAATAACCCGTGATAACTATATCGGGCTTGTTTCCGTATTCATTCCGGACATAACCGGAGCGAAGGATACTAAGGCCTTCCTTCTGGCCCAGGTAAATAGTTCCGCTTCTGCCTTTCAACAAGCTGTTCTCGCAGAATGCCATGGATTTCAGCCCATCCTTTATGCCGTAACTGGCAAGTTCCCCTACTTGCGTGTCCAGGCAGGAGAGGCCATTTTCCGTGGTAATCCACAAATAGATGCCGTCTATCAGCAGACCTTGGATCTGATTGTCTGCCAACCCGTCTTTCTCCGAAAAAACCGTTATCACCGGATTCTCCGAAAGACAGCTGTCCACCCTGTACAGCCCCTGTCCGTACGTACCGGCCCAAAGGGTATCTCCCTCGGAAACAAGTGACAGGCAAGTGGGAAAACCCGCAATAAGCCTGGAATCAAGGGTCTTCAAGTCTATGACGTTCAGACCTTCCATGCCACTCACCCAGAGTTTGTCAGAAGCGATACACATCCCAAAGCAGAATGACGTCTTGGCAGGATACCTGTTGTAGGAGGAATGGACCAAGTCGTAGTAGTACAGACCGTGTTGCGCCGAAATCCAGATATAATCGTTGATGGGGTCATAAACCATTCCGAGAATGACAGCCAGGCTTTTCGCCGTTTCCGACATGTGCCCCTCCGGGACGCGGATGATTTCTGGGCCGGACAGATTGATATAATTCAAGTGCCCGTCTACGGTACCGATCCATATTCTGCCGTGCCCGTCCTCGCATAATGCCGTTATCGAATTGTCCGAGAGGGCGGAGTTGTCCATGTTGTATTTGCGGAATGTCAAGTCCCCGACCTGTCTGCAAAGACCATATTCCGTTGCTGCGAGCCACAGGACGTCATGACTGTCAATCAACAGCGCCCTGATTGGTGTCGAAGGAATGGGGGTGGACGAGGTCTCAAGGCGGGAAAGATTGATGATCTGGAGCGGTTTTTTCTGAATGACTACAAGTCCTTCCGCTTCAAGACCTACCCAGATTTGCCGGTCCCGGGTGACAACGCTCCGCACCAGTTCTCCCGGAAGAAACTTATTTCCATATATGTTGGACCGGGATCTGTATGTGTCGAACGACTGGTCATCGGTATTGAAGATGCAGATCCCTCCCAGCGTTCCTATCACGACGTCACCTTCCGGAGTTGAGCATAACCCGGTGATTTCGTCGTTCGGGACAGAGCGGGGGTCTGCATCGGCATGCAGAAAGCATACATAACTGCCTGTGGTAATGTTAACCCGGTACAAACCCTTCAGCGTTCCTATCCACACATCATTCCCGGAGCGCAGAAATGCCGTGGACTTGTTGTCTTCCCCGATGTCTATGCCCGGCAATAATTCAGACATGCAAAGCCCCTTGTCCTCTACATGCCTGACTTTGAAGAAACGTCCGTTGAGAGCTATCCATACAGAACCGTCATTATCTACATCGCATACATTGGGCATAAGGTTGACGTTGGAGATTTTGCATTGCAGGGAGTCTATCATGACTCTTTTCCCGTCGTCGGCGAAAGCCACCCGGTACAGCATATCCTCCGACGTGAACCACATGTGCCCTTTGGCGTCCCTGTTCACGTCCACCGGCGAATGGGAATGTCGCCAAGCCCTGGACATTCCGGGCAACTCATCTATAAGAGTCAGCGTCGCCAGATCCAGAATATTCAAGCTTCCTGCACAGGGTACCCATAATCTCCCGTATCCGTCTTCGCTACATAGGTTCACAAAGTCACTGGTAAATTCCGGATCCGTTTTTGCCGAGAATCTGATAAAAGAATCTCCGTCATATCTGACCAAGCCCCCTCCAAAGGTGCTTATCCAGGCAAAGCCCTTGCTGTCGAAATAAATTCCGTTGATATCCTGATCCGGAAGACCGTTCTCTCTGGACAGTCTGTTGATAACGATATAATCTTCTGCGCCGGCCTGGGCGGAAAGTCTGTCGGGGAATAATACCAGGCAGAAAAAAACTGCCAAAATAAAATCCACCTTTCTGAAAATATAGTCCACCATAAAATATAAAATATCCACATTCCGCACCGTAAAGTTACGTAATTTTGCAAAAAGTAACAGCAATTAACCATGTTTTTTAATCACTGACTCATTACCACCGTAAAATCGGAAACTTTTGTTCCTCATAATTATACCTTATACTTTTAACTAAAAAACTGTCAAATGTTGAAAAAGCTACAAACTGCAACAAGCATCATCCTGATGCTCTGTGCTTTGTTTTGGAGTTTGAGCGGTTCTGCTCAAACCCGCACAATCAGCGGTACAGTTGTCGATGTGTCCGGACAACCGGTCATCGGTGCCGCTGTCACAGTGGTCGGCAACACCCGGATCGGTACGGCTACCGATTTGGACGGCGCCTTCTCGCTGAGCGTTCCCGCCGGATCCACCATTTCCGTCGAGAGTATCGGCTATGTGACCCAGACCATTGCCGTAGGTAATCAAAGCAGCTTCAGTATTGTCCTCGAGGAAGATGCCGAAATGCTTGAGGAAACCGTAGTTATCGGCTATGGTGTCCAGAAAAAGAGCGACGTCACAGGCGCTATCGCTTCCGTGAAGGAAACCGACCTGCAAAACCGCACCGCCACCGATGTGGCCCAGGCTATTCAGGGTAAGGCGGCCGGTGTCCAGATTGTGAACTCCTCCGGTGCCCCGGGTTCCGCTTCCTCCATCCAGATCCGAGGCTATTCCTCCAATTCCAAGACTACTCCTCTGATGATTGTGGACGGCCTCAAGGTTACGGATATCAGCTACCTGGATCCGGAGACCATCGCTTCCATCGAAATCCTGAAGGACGCAGCCTCCGCCGCCATTTATGGTGTCGAGGCCGGTAACGGTGTAGTGCTCGTGACCACGAAGTCCGGCCAGAAAGGCAGCGGTCGCGTTTTCTACAATTTCCAGCAGACCTTCCAGTCGGTTGCCCACCTGCCCGAGCTCATGAACGCCCAGGAATACATGGACTACATGGTGCTTTCCGGTGCCACCACCAAGGAGGGCCTCGACTACGACGGCAAGACGGATACGAAGTGGACAGACTACATGCTTGAGACCGGCCACCAGCAGCGTCACACCGTGGGCGTGGAAGGCGGCAACGACCGGGCCAAGTTCTACACTTCCCTGTCCTATACAGATAATAATGGTATCGTCAAGGGCGACAAGGACATCTTCCGTCGTCTGGTAGGTCAGATCAACGCCGAGTACAAGGTAAAGGACTGGCTGACCGTCGGTGTGAACACCACCATCGACCGCAGTGTGCGCCGGGCCGTTTCCGAAAGTTCCACGACTTCTGAATCCGTCATGGGCGCCATGCTCGTCGGCGACCCCATCACTCCGTTCATCTATGCCGACAACAGCATTCCCGCACGTGTCCAAAACGTGATTGACGGCGGCTATAACGTCCCGAGGGATCCCTCTGGCCATGTCTATGGCGTCTCTATTTTCAGCGACACCAGCTATATGTGGAATCCGCAGGCCATGTTGGAAAGGACGGACAGCGAGACACAGAGTTTCCGCGTTCGTGGTACCGCCTATGCCAACCTCTCGCCGCTTCCGGGCCTGGTCATTACTTCCCGCTTCGGTTTCCAGGGTGGCTACAGCCATACGAGCAGTTATAACCACGAGGTCTACCTAACCGCGAAAACCAACCAGTCGATGTCCATCTCGGGCTCAATCAACGACCGTTTGTATTACCAGTGGGAAAACTTCGCCAACTACACCAAGGCATTTGGCAAGCATGAGCTCACGGCAATGGCGGGTATGTCCTACCAGCAGACCAACACGGACAGCGTCCGTGCCAACGCCAACTCGCTCTCTAACGAATCCCCCAACTTCCGCTATCTGAACAATGCCGTCAATACGGCCCAGATGAGCGTGGGCGGCCAGCCGGAAGTGCGGGCCAATATGTCCTACTTCGGCCGTATCGGCTATTCCTTCGCCAACAAATACTTCTTCCAGGCCAACTTCCGTGCCGATGCTTACGACAGTTCCAAACTGGACAAAGACCATCGCTGGGGTTACTTCCCGTCCGTCTCCGTGGGCTGGACGGTAAGCAACGAAGAGTTTATGCAGGGGCTCAAGCAGTCTCTTGCCATTTCCTTCCTCAAGTTGCGCGCTTCCTGGGGTGTGAACGGTAACGTGAATGCCCTGGGAGAATACCAGTACGCTTCCCAGCTGGAGAGCTCCTCCAACTACGGCAACAACCTGAACGGCACCTTCATCGTCGGCGTCCGTCCCTCTAAAGTCCTGCCCAACCCGAATATCCGCTGGGAGACTTCCCGTCAGGTGGATGTGGGTCTGGACCTCCGCATGCTCCAGGAGAGATTAACCTTCTCCGTGGACTGGTACAACAAGAACACGCACGACCTGCTCACCCGTACCACGGCCCCCGGCAACACCGGTGCAGAGTACGTCTATGTGAACGCCGGTCTCGTGAACAACCACGGTACCGAGTTTGAGCTGGGCTGGAAAGACAGCATCGGCGACTTCAGCTATGGTATCAGCGGCAACCTCTCCACCGTTCACAACAAGGTGGTGGAGGGTACTTCCGCCGACCGTGTCCCCGGCCAGAAAATCTGGAGCTCCTACGACGTAACCTATTTCGAAGAAGGTTATCCGCTCTGGTACCTGCGCACCTTCGTAGTGGACCATATCGACCCGTCCACCGGTGCGGCCGTCTACAAAGACTTCAACAACGACGGAGCGATTACCCCGGACGATCGTGACTTTGTAGGTAGCGGTATTCCCGATTTCACCTATGGCCTTACGCTCAACCTGGCCTACAAGGGCTTCGACCTGCTGGTATTGGGTGCCGGCTCCCAAGGCGCCGAGCTCCTGTACGCCGTAACCCGTGCCGATGCACAGCAGCAGAACACGCTCAAGGCATTCTACACGGATGCCTGGAAGAGCTCCTCTTCCACCGGCTACAAATACCCGAAGCCGGATGCCAGCGATGCTTTCTACCGGGTGTCCAATCTGCGCGTCTATGACGCTTCGTTCTTCAAAATCAAGCAGATCCAGTTGGGTTATAACGTGCCGAAGAAACTTGTCAAGCACATCGGCATGAGCGCACTCCGTGCCTATGTCTCCCTGGACGACTGGTTCACGTTCACGAAATATCCGGGCCTGGATCCGGAAACGAGCCATGCCGGCTCCGCCGCCAGCGGTCTGGGTATCGATTACGGTTCCTACCCCATTTCCAAGAAACTGGTCTTTGGTGTGAATGTATCGTTCTAAAACTGCATACAGTATGAAAAGATTATATACCACTATTTCGCTCGCAGCGCTCCTGTTTGTTGCCGGCGCCTGCCAGAAAAATCTCGATATCCCTCAGAAGAGTGTCCTGTCCACTGAGGATTATTACACCAACGCCACGGCAGACGAGGCGGAAGCCTTGATTGCCAGTGCCTACAAACTCTACTGGGGCGGCCGCGACGTGACCTGCGTCAACGGCATTGAGAAAATGCTCTTCCTGAACAGCCTCGATGACGATCATTATCCGGGAGGCGGCTCGTTCGCGGACGCCACGTACCAGTTCCAGGAGGCCGGCAACTACAACGTCACCTCCGCCGATACAGCCCCGAAGATCATGTATAAGGGCGTTTACAGCGTCATTTACCACTGCAACCTGATTCTGGAGAAGATTCCCGAGACGAGCGACGCCCGGATCAACCGCGTGAAAGCAGAAGCCAATTTCCTGCGCGCCCTGGCCATGTTCGACGCCGTTCGCTGGTGGGGAACCCCGCCGCTGCCGGACCACCTGCTCTCCCAGGATGAATACTATCAGGCCAACACCCCCACCGAAGAGTCTATCAAGTGGATCCTTGCGCAGATGAAGGATGCTGCCGATAAATTGCCGGCCATTTCCGGAAAAGGCCAGCAGGAAGCCTTCGGTGCCCGCATTTCCAAACACGCCGCCCTCGCATTCCGTGGCAAGGTGGGTCTCTGGTACGGACAGAAATTCAACGACAAGGATGTGTTGAAAGAAGCCGTGGCCGATCTCAAGACGGTCATCGACTCGAAGCTCTACGGACTGGTTTCCGACATGTTCATCCTTGAACGCCCTGCGGGCGACTTCTGCGAGGAGTATCTTTTCGAGCACAATTCCGCCGAAAACGACGGCTTCCCCGGCAACCCGCAGAATGACCTCCGTCACATGTGGACCGGCTGGACGGACGCCATCACCACTCCTACCGGCGTTTACACGGGCTGGGGCTGGAATGCCGTTTCCGGCGACTTCGGCCGCTTCCTGGAAAAGCACGAAGGCGGTACCGAGAAGCCGCGCTTCAAGTCCACCATCCACACCTACGAGCAGGTGCTGGCCATGGATTATCCCGACGGATCGAAGCCCGGCATGAAGGACGGCCGCATGATTTACCACAACGAAGGTTACTTCACCTTCCGGGGTATCGCCTGGCTTGACGACCTTTATGACGCTCCCGGCTTCTGGAAGTATTCCCGGACCAACGCCGCACTGCTGCGCTATGCCGAAGTGCTCCTTCTCTACGCAGAAGCCAAGTTCCTGTATGACAACGATGCCGACAAGAGCGGCCTGGCCGCCCTCAACGAAGTGCGCCGCCGTGCCCAGATTCCGGAACTTTCTTCCATGAGCTATCAGGACATCAAGGACGAACGCCGCGCCGAACTCTTCTATGAGCAGGAGCGTTTCTTCGATCTGGTCCGCTGGGGCGACGCACCCACCGTGCTCAAGAACAAAGGCAAAAAACAGTATATTTTCCACGGCTACAAAGCGGGAACCACCGAATGGGATGTGGAAGAAGTGAATGGTCCCGGCAACGGCTGGCAGGACAAATACAATCTGCTCCCGTTCCCGTTTGAGCAGACTTCCGCCAATCCCAACCTGCAGCAGAACCCTGGCTGGTAATCGTTAATGACAAATAATAGTAAACGAATGAAAACAAGAGTTTTACCCCTTATCGCACTCGCCGCGGCCCTGCTCGCGTCGTGCAACACCAACAACGCCCCTGCTCCGGAAGTATCCGAGGAACCGGTCAAGATCCAACCCGGTGAGCAGGCCCCACTGGCCGATCCCGGTCAGAAGAATTTCGGCGGCAGCGCCACCGTACAGCGTGACACCACCGGCATGGCCGAGCGGATGCGCCGGATGCGGGAGCAGCAGAACCAAATCCGCACCGTACACTTCAACGACCTCTCGATGAGTGACCCGTTCATTTATCCGGATCCTGTCACCAAGACCTACTACCTCACCTCCTCCGGCGGCCGTCAGTACCGCAGTAAGGACCTGGTGATGTGGGAAGGCCCGTATAATGTGATTGACCTGAGCGGCACCTGGTGCGAGAAGGCTGGTTTCGCCGCCGCGGCCGAAATCCACAAGATCGGCAAGTATTACTATTACGCCGGCACCTGGAGCGACCACAGCGACCTTATCCAGCAGGTTCCGCGCCGTTACAACGTGCCTCACAACCAGACTTATCTGCTCCGTTCGGAAAGCCCGGAAGGCCCCTTCGTTCCCTTCTCCATCACGCCCGGCTACGACTATCAGCCGCATGAGTGGGACTGCATCGACGGTACCCTCTATGAGGAAGACGGCCATATCTACATGATCTTCGTACATGAATGGACCCAGCTGATTGACGGTACGATGGACTACATCGAACTGTCTCCGGATCTCACCAAGACCATCTCCGAATGGCCCGTAACCATGTTCCGCGCTTCCGAACTACCTTGCTGCGGCGAGATGAACGGCCTGGGCGAAGCCACCTTCGGCCTCAAGATGCCCGGCTGGGTTACCGACGGTCCGCAGATGTTCCGCACCCAGACCGGCAAGCTGGGTATGCTCTGGAGCACCTGGGGCAAGGAGCGCTACCTGCAGGCTGTCTGCTATTCCGAATCCGGCACCATTGCCGGTCCCTGGGTCCAGGAACCCGAACCTTTCCTGGCCAACAACTCCGGTCACGGCATGCTCTTCCGCACCTTCGAGGGTGAGCTCCGCTATGTGGTGCACCACTCCGAGGGCAACGGCCCCCGCAAGCCGCAGTACTGGACGGTGGACGACTCCGGCGACAAGTTGAAACTGGGCAAACAGATTATTGTTAAATAATCGTCTTAGCTTTGGGTTAAATATAGTAAGGTTAGTTGAGTCAGGGGGCATCCGCAGGGATGCCTCCTGTTTTTTGTCGATTTTACCGTTCGAAGCTTTGGAGTTTTCAAAAAATGTAGTACCTTTGCGGACCCAAAAAATATGTGGATAGATTTGGCTGCTTGCAACCACGTTAAAAAATGCTAAAATTACATTTCATATCAGTGTTTTGTGTTTTTAGCCTCCGCATATACCGGGGCTAATTTTTTTATATTATGGCTAAAAATTATCTCTTTACTTCCGAATCGGTGTCTGAGGGACATCCCGACAAAGTGGCCGACCAGATCAGCGACGCCATCCTGGACCAGTTTCTGATGCAGGACCCGGAGGCCAAGGTGGCCTGCGAGAGCTTTTGTTCCACTGGCATGGTGGTGGTGATGGGCGAGGTGAAGGCCGAAGCCTATGTGGACATCCAGACCACCGTCCGTGACACCATCCGCCGCATCGGCTATACCAAGGCCGATTACATGTTCGACGCCAGCAGCTGCGGCGTGCTGAGCGCCCTCCACGAGCAGAGCGCCGACATCAACCGCGGTGTGGAGCGCAAGCACGGTGAGGACCAGGGCGCCGGCGACCAGGGCATGATGTTCGGTTACGCCTGTCGCGACACGGAGGACTATATGCCGCTGCCGCTCTACCTGAGCCACAAACTCCTGGAAATCCTGGCCGATATCCGCCACAACGAAATCGGCCT
>Ga0310690_10006193_pt1 | contig 15837 bp, 8 predicted proteins | sample AusTroGonzalo_MG_2_FD_207661 | JGI IMG/M metagenome (GOLD analysis project Ga0310690, IMG submission 207661) | Bovine rumen microbial communities from tropical cattle in Woodstock, Queensland, Australia - Gonzalo_04 (v2) (version 2) | ecosystem: Host-associated > Mammals > Digestive system >... | reverse complement strand
ATCCTGGGTGAAGGATGGAGACATCTACCGCTATCCACCGCAGGGCGACCTGGATTACAAATGGGTTATGTTTGAGTTGAACGAGAAGTCTGGCGGGCGGTATCTGTCTGTGCGTCAGGACTATCCTGGAAGCCAGCGTTACAATCCCGACTGGGTGGTAGGCGGCGGTGTGACAATGCCTCCGTTGATAGATGTATCTCAGCTGGTAAGCTATATAGTTTATCAGAATTATCTACAGAAGACAACCGGGAACAGCGACTTTGATGAGGACGGATACATCCGGTTCTCCGCATTCGTGGACGAGTATTATTACGAGAAGCATCCGTTTACCGGAGAAACAACTCAAGATCTTTGGCGAGAATTCGTGAATGCGAAGCCGCGCGAGTTGCACATTCTGTCCGATGCCAAAACCAGTATCGACAGGCAGAGCGATGTTATCGAGTCCAGTCATTCAATTATTCAGCAGAGCATCCAGACAATCTACAACATCTACGAGCCCACTCTCCGCTCCATTTGGGGAACCGAGCACAAGGACGAGATGAAGGCCCTCACGGCCGACGGATGGCCTTTCGGCACGGGAGCCTCATATAACAGCTCGGCAGACAAGAATGAGAACGGCCGCCTGAATACGGCCAAGCTATGGGGTGTAGTATCGGAAACGCCAAGCTGGTACGATTATCTGGACTATTCCGTGGACGCGGATATACCGGTACTGAGGGACGCATATCACCAGATGGCCTATTCCTGCATGACCAGGAACCGCGACAACAACGGAAACCGTGTAATCGACCCGGATGAAGTACGATGGTATCTTGCTTCGATCAACCAGCTGCTGGGAACCTGGATTGGAAATGAGGCGTTGTCGGAGACGGCCCGGCCGTATCAGCCAGATGAGAGCAAAAAGGCAACCGACCCGATGTGGTGGCATGCCCACGTGGTGTCCAGCACCTGCAAAAACACTACTACACCATTCGTGCTGACGGCTGAAGAAGGAGTGTCTTATTATGATTACGGGGATAACTGGGTTTCCGGATGGGATAATACAGAAGCGAACAAGCATCAGTCCGTCCGATGCATGAGAAACGTGGGGACATACGATGATGGCGGCAATGTTGTCGACCTATCATATGCGCCATTCAACCAGATAGCCGACCTGTACTACGAGTCGACACTTTTGAGCGATGGCACATATGATGTCAACTTCAAAAGACTGAATCCGAAAGCCCTCAGGGCTTATTCTGCCGATGCTCTTCAGATGCATTCTGAAAAAGATGACAACAACAGGGTCTATCTGGAATTCATCGCACAGAATCCCACCAATTGTGTTGTTCATCCAGAAGATGCCAGCACATGGCCTTTCGGCAGATTTGAAGACCAGTACGAAATACTGCAACATATTGCACAGTACGGCCCCGAACTGTATTGTCCTGCGGGATATCGTCTTCCCAACCAGAGGGAACTTGCAGTTATGACCGCTGCTTTCCCTGAGAGCTATTGGCAGAGGACATACGCATGGCTGCCGTCCTGTACGATGTATTCTCATGGCATCTATGACCTTGATGACGACCTGTACAATGGTGGCCATAAACTTGGATGGGTGTACTCCAAGAAGGGAATTCATATACCAAATCAGGGAGAAAGGAGCAAATATGTACGTTGTGTCAAGGACAAGGACTGCACAGGAGCCATTACCGGTCAGTTGTCGGTAGGAAGCCCTTTCTACGTGGCCGGCGACCGAATGACCCTGGATTTCAAATTCTCGTCCATGGCTTCGGCCCTGACTATGGTAACGCTAAAGCTCTGCTATACCGATAGCAGCGGATCTTACCGTGAAATGGAAATCCCGGTGAACAAACAGCCCACCGGATTACAGTACCACACCACACAGTATTATCTCCTGCCTTCGCTGGAGACGCTGGGTCTCTTGCCGGCCGATCTTGAAGGCCGCATACTGACTCTGGAGGCTGAGCTCTTGAATGCCGGAAGCTATAGTCAGACATTTACTGCGACCTTCCAACTCAAGGAATCTCACATAAGCACGATATCACTGGACTTTTTACCCGGAAAAACCGATGACGGTTTTCCTCTGGCTGTTGAGGCTAAATCCATTTCTTCCCAGTCGCCGATAATGTCTTTAAGGCTATATAGCGAGGTTAATGGCATCGACAATGGCTATGAAGAATTGCTCACATCCAATGCTCAAAACGTGAGCAGGACATTATATGTTCTGCCAACACCTGTTGAAGGGGATACTTACACATACACACTGGTTGCAGAGTGTCACGATGGCTCCACAAAAGCAAGCGAGCCCATTTCAATGCGTTTCTATAGGGTTAATTATAGTGCAAACGGCAGCAAGTGGACCAGTACTGTGAATGACCTTGATTTTGAAAGCGGAGACTATATTGAGACCAGAATATCCCTTGGTACAAGTGGCGGGAATCCCAATAAGGACGGATTGCTCAGTATTGGTTCAGATATAATCAAATGGCAGGCTACAGGTGTTTACAACTATCATGTGTACTATCATTATGATACCGTTGGTGGCGTTTCTGGCAGATGCATTAGAACCGCAGCAACCAGTAATAACGTCGTAAAGTCATCGGCCAATAAACTGTACTCCGATAGTGAGGTGGACATGTTGTTCAACAAGGCTGGTTTCTATATCCAAGGCAGCCTGACGACATATACCACCTGGAGCAACTGGGCCAATCTACCCGAACTGCAAAGCAATCTTGCCGGTATGTCTTCGCTGCAGGTTGGCCAGCAGGAAGGAAACAACCGCTCTTATTCCACGTATCAATATGTGCGCGCGGTGTACAAACACCCGCTGCCATAATACAGGTTGTAGTCTGAATTGTTTTATTCCGGTTTGGTGCCGCGGACGCTGGCAAGACTCGCTGCAACATGTTACCGTAATATGTTCTGGAACTGCAGTAGGCTGGTTTCCGCTCCGATTATCAGTAGGCTGGTTTAGATTTGGATACCTAGCTGCTTGGCAACGCTGTTAAGCAGCTTTTCCAGCATTATGGGCTTGGTAATGAAGTCGTTGGCGCCCAGGTTGTAGGCCTTTACAATATCTTCGTTGGAGTTGAGGGCGGAGAGCACCACAACCTTGACAGATGCGTAATCCGGATTCTTGCGGAGCTGCTCCAGCACCTGAAAACCGTCCATTATGGGCATCATGATGTCCAGGAATATCAGATGGGGCTTTTCTGCGATAACTTCACGCATCGCTTCCAGGCCGTTTTCCGCCTTGCGGATGCGGAAATGGAAGCGGGAGAGCATTTTCTCCACAAGCATCGTGTTCAGCGGCACATCGTCCACGATGAGCACGCTGTACTGGTTTAAATCGAGGTTGAGGTCCTTCATCGTGCTATTCGGGTTTGCCGCCGCGAACGCCCGCAATCCAAACTTTGGGCGTTACGCCGGTTACTTTCTTGAAAATGCTGTTGAACGACGATGCGCTTAGGAAGCCGCACGCAGCGGCTATTTCATCCTGCTTTGCGTTCTTGTGGGTTATGATATACTGCTCTGCATAGTCGATGCGCAGGGTGTTCAGCAGTTCCGGGAATCCAAGGTTGTAGGTGTTGTTCACCAGCTTGGACACGTAAGTCTTGTTTGTGTGCAGGCGGTCGGCTACGTCGCCCAGCGTAAGGCCGGGCTGCAGGAACAGCTGCTCCTTCACCATAATGGTCTGGAAGCGCGACAGAAGGCTGTCTTCGTCCCAGGTGCTGGCCATGGACGCGAACAGATTCTCCTTTACTATGGTCGATTTTACCGGGTCTTCAGCCTCCGTTTCGTGTGGAAGGACTTCCCCTATCTTCTCCTGCAGGCGGCGAAGGCCTTCTTCCTCGGCCTCGTTCAGAAGGTCGTCCATGGTGAATTCAACGATAATCGCCTTGATTTTGTCGTTGTAGTTGTACACCATCACGTGTCTCATATTCTCCAGGGTAACCTTTGGCCTTGCGCCGAATAGCGCCGTGAAGGCTACGTTGAAGACGGCTGCCGCCATTGCGAGCGAGAGAATAGCCAGCAGCCACGGGTGATGCTGGAGGATTCGGTTGCCGATGGCGATTTTGGCTACAACAATAAGAATAGGTAAGAACAGGTTCATAAACTGAATCTGCATCACCGAGATGGGCTCGCCCTTTCTCCAGAACTTGCGGAAATTAATGAGCTTGAACTTATATTTCCTGGCATAGAACACAAGCATGGCGAATCCAAGCAATAGTTCCGTTCCGATGACAACCCTGAAAAGAACGAAGGTCCACAGGTAATAGGCAAAAAGGATATGGTCCTCCCTCGGGCGAGCCACAGGAAGACCTTCGTTGTAAATGCCGTGCAGATAATCGGCAATTGGCTCTACTCCTTTCAGGTGTGTTATCAGCGCGCTGGCCGTGAGAAAAACTATAGGGATCACCACCCAGGACCACTGTGCCGTTGAGAATTTTGTCTTATGTTTGAGCTGCCACAGGTACATCCACATCAGCGGAATGAGACAGGGACCGGCGCCCAGTTCTATGAGTACCATATAGACAAGTAATTCCGGATTCACATCCGGATTTGCATAACTTGAGTCTGTAACCAGGAACAGTCCCAGCATAATTAGGAATAGCGAAAATATCCCATATGTCTGCGTTCTTCGGGAGACAAAATAGTTCAATAAGATCCACCCGAAGCATGCCGCAGCCGGCGTTAGCAGAATAAGAATCCGTATCATAACTGCTTAGAATACTTCATTGTCTTCGTAAATATGCGATTCCCAGTCCGCTACGCTTGCGGAAAATTGAATCGCGTGATATAGTTCTCCGGTATCCAGGCCCAGGTGGAAGGTATATTGCCTTCCGTATTCCATCACATTTCCGGGAATCACGTTGTATAGCATGAATTTGGAAACCTGTCCGGGCAGCGCCTCATAAGTGTAACCGCCGAGCGTGAAAGCCTCCACGTCGTAGTTTATGATTATGCACTGCTTGCCGATGAGAATTTCGTCCGGCACCGCATAATAGCGGCTGCTGTCGCTGAATTTGTCCACAAGGGCGTCCTTGCCCACAAATTGCTCATCGGTGCTCAATTTCGCATCCCCTTCGAAAACCACCACGTCACGATAGTAGCTCTGCCTGCCCCAGAGCCCGTTATTTGCGTGCATATTGTTGATGAACACGCCTGCCGACGCCACATTGGTGGCAGTAACCTTACGCACATGGATAAGGTTCTGCAGCTGCGGATCCGCCGTAACATCCCTCAGCGTGTAGCCAATGTCGTTTGTGATGTGCTGGAATTCGAAGGGAATGAGATTAATTCTGTCCATGGCCTGCTCCACGGTCTTGCTCACGAGCGGGCCTGCGTCCACATCGCTTCCCTTGAAAGGAATGGAATAGGCGCTGTTGTCATCTTCATATCCAACTCCTTCCACGAACGGGTAATAAGCGCTCATCGCAACTTTTTCCCTTCCTTTCCACGATTCCGTATTGAACCAGCCGGAATAGTTTTCCCCGTTCCTGAATACCTGTTCATTGTCGATAAGAAGTTCATGCGTGTAGAAATCCATGCCGATGACGCCGATGGGCCTGTCGGTATCCATCGTGGCGTAGCGGTCGTCTACGTCGTAGCCGCCCTTTGTCGCAATTCTCCTCTGTGGAATAACTTCGCCATCCCTGGTAACGGTGATGTCGAACTCCATTTTTTCCTTGTTTCCTCCGCCGTTCTCGCTTTTAAAACCGGGGGACGGCATGTCGTCGCTTTCGAACTTCAGGCATGAAGTGAAGCACAAAAGTGCGGCACAAGAGGCCAGGATTGCGATATTAGGGTGCTTATACATAGTATAAATTTCTTATCTGAGTGCAAATATAAGCAATAATTTTTAATAAACAAGAAAAAATTGCAAATTCTTGACAATTTTTCTAAAAAATTATGCGAATAAATAAATAATGCACTACAGGCGCCGTAATATCGCTTTTTCTTAGATAACCTTGTTATTTATGCCGGACGCCCACGCGCGCGGTGTCACACCCTTCATTTTTTTGAAAATACTGTTAAAAGCCGAGGCGTTCAGGAATCCGCAGGCCTCGGCGATTTCGTTCTGCTTAGCTCCCGGGTGGCTGATTATATAATGCTCCGCGTAGTCTATCCTCAATGCGTTAAGCAGCTCCGGAAATCCCATGTGGTATGTGCTGTTCACCAGCTTTGACACGTACGTTTTGTTGCTGTGAAGTTTTTCTGCGATCTCCACTATCGACAGGCTGGGCTGGAGGAATAGCTTGTCTTTCACCAAAAGCTTCTGGAACCGTGCCAGAAGGTTTTCTTCGTCCCAGGTGCCGGCCAGCGTGGCAAACAACTGTTCTGCAGACGCAGACATAGGCGCGGGCGCCCCGGTCTTTTCTACTTGCTGAAATACCTGCTCCTCGTTCTCCTGTCCCTTATCTTCTACCGGCTCCGGATTCTTGTGTTTGAGCAGATGCCACACAAGAAGGCCTAAAGCTACGGCTGCTTCCAGGATCAGAATTCCCCTGAAAGCGATAACCGTAAATATATAATATAGGTGTACGGCGTCATTGTCAAGATCCGCAGCCTTATGGCCGTGCAGGTAAAAACTGCTCAGGAAGTCTGCGACGGCCGCTTTTCCGGTCAATTCGTGCAGCAGAATGCCGATAGACAGGAAAAACACCGGAATACCCAGCCACAGGAAATGCCTGGACGCAAAAGGCTTGTTGTATTTCAGCTTATACAGGCACATCCAGGCCAGCGGAATAATGCAGGGGGCGGACACAAGCTCCACAAGCCTGGCAAATCCTAGCGCCTGTGGGTTTAATTCTGGCGCAGCGTGGAACGACAGCGCAAGGAAAAAGATAAAGCAAGTGAGCAGAAGAACCCTGATGGTGACGGACGTGTTTGTCCGTCGGGCTGAAATAATGCTCTGAAGAAAGCAGAATAAACAGGCCGAAGCGGGCAAAAACCAGATGAAATATACCAACATTGTACTGACGTCTTGAGGCGGGCAAAATGCTTGGGGACAAAGATAAATAAAGTAAATATCAGTTCCAAAAATAATTTCGCATTCAATTATTATTATAGAAATGGAAAAAGTTTTGCGCTCATTTTCTCGCGCACGCGCGCTATATAATAGGTAAATAAGGCGCCGGCTGTCGGCCTTGGAAGCGAGAATCGCGGGGCAAACCATGAGACGCCGGAGGCAAACAGGCATAGCTGCAACCAGGTTGCTAATAGAAAGGCATCCTTATTGTAAAATATGCCTCCTACGCTAATCCAAGGGCGAATGTATCAAAATCAAAACCCGCATTATCTTCCTTTTTTACGCATCACACACCTTCGCTTTTCTCATTATTTTTCTTCACGTTTCCAGTTAACTCGAAGTTTTTCGGTCAATTTTGCTTATCAGAATCTCCAAATATGGCCCAAGTATCAAAATTGCAAATTTGTAAATTCGTCAAATCGTCAATGTTGCATTTTTGGAAGCGTTTTTCTAACTTCGTGCTGCAATGAAGAGAGGCCTTAACATATTCTTTCTCCTTCTGCCGATAGTGACTTTCTTACTCTCGGCAGGAAACAACTATGTTTCGGCGCAAGAGAGCGTGCATGTTCTTCAATATAGAATCTGTGATTCTAATATCGACGAGTCATGGATGGACAACCTTAATCGTATTAAGGAACTGCAAAAGCTTCTTGAAAACAATACACCTTCAAAGATCAATATCTTTGCAGCAGCATCTCCGGACGGCCCTTATTCCTTGAATAAGCAGCTTTCTGAAGACAGGGCAAGTTCCACCGTCTCTTTGATTAAAAGGCTTTGTCCCACTGTTTCGGATACTGTTTTTGTCATAAAAACCCTATCTGAGGACATTGAGGGCTCGATTAATCTCATTTTGAAGAGCGGTCAGCCCTGGGCCGAAGAGGCTGTTTCTTTACTTCGTAAAGGTGGTCAGGATCCGGAAGAGGCACTTCGTCATTTTAAAGGTGGCAAAGTGTGGCGTTATCTTGCCGACAATGTATACCCTCAGCTCCGTCGTTCGGAGATTACTATAGTATGTAATTCCAATGAGTCATCTGCCGGTTTGGTTGCCGGCGTGGCGCCTTCTGATAATATTGATGATCAATCAGTTACCCCCGTTGTCCAAGAGAGTGGATCCCCCATCGAAAAGGACTCCGGAAAGGTGCCCGGATGGGCTCTTGGGACGATGGCGGCACTTGCTGCAGCGGTTGCGTGCCTCGCGCTCTTATACGCGCGCGAGCGCAAGCGCACACGTTCCTTAATAAATAATAATATTAAGCCCTTAGAACCGGAAGTGGCGCCAGCAGTGGCAGAAGAGCCCGTCGTACAGGCCCCCGAGCCCGTAGAGCCCGTTATAGAGGCTCCCGAGCCCGTAGAGCAGATGCCGGTGGCTCCGTTGGCCGCCGCAGCGGCTGCCGCTACTGTAGTTGCCGCCGCTACCGCGGAGCCAGAAGAGCCCGAAGAGCCCATTCTGGAGGCTCCAACCTCTTCGGAACACACGTTCCTGGAAAAAGTGAAGGACAAGATCCAGGAGAATATAGGCGACTCCAACTTCGGAGTGGAGGAATTGGCCGTTGCGATGGGTATGAGCCGCATACATCTTAATCGCAAACTCAAGTCGGAGGCCGAAGCTTCTCCTTCGGCTCTTCTCAAGGAGGCCAGAATGGATCTGGCAGCCCGTCTCCTTAAGGAAGGTAAGATGAGCGTAGCGGAAGTCTCCTCCATGAGCGGATTCTCAACGCCGTCTTACTTCGCCACGGCGTTCAAAGACTACTACAATATTTCTCCTTCGGACTACATCTCTCAGAACTAGGCAGCAGCCAGGCAACAGGAGTTAATACGAATTGCACCCCCAGGCGTCCCTGGGGGTGTTTTTTAAATTATTTTACGAATTCGCGTGAAAAATCGAAACACCACGAAACATAATCAATAGCAAGAATCCTCAAAACTTGTTAATCATCGAAGAAAAATTGTTGAATCATAAAACCAGCTGTATGTAGCTATATATCGTCGTTTTAGCCCCGTTCTGTTGATAATCCTGTTGATAACCCAAAAGCACGAGCGGTCTCCACTGGGGCAAATACTCAAATGCGCCCATTCGGAGGCAGTTTTTGCATATATTTTAAAGATTTTGCAGCAAGTTGTTCAAGAATAAAGAAAATTATAAAAAAAGTAAAAAAAATTTTTGGATTTAAAAAAAGTTGTATATCTTTGCACCCAAGAAATCACGAAAGACTCCCGCTTGCTGGCACGGAACTTGAGTGACAAAGCCGCTAATAACAGAGTGCAAATGTACGTAAATCGCTCAAATACAGCGCTTTACAGGAAGGCCCTAAAGGTCGTCCTGGCTTTTGCATTCATCCTCTCCTCTTCTCTTTTTTTACGCGCCCAAGAGCGTACTCTGCGTGTTTACTACCCGTACGACGACGCTACTTTGATGCGCAACTATATGAACAACGCCGAAATTTTTGCCCAGTTTGAAGAACTTTTGGCAGACGGCGACGTTCCTTCATTTGAAATCGTCTCTTATTCCTCACCGGAAGGAGACTGGAATTACAACTTGCGTTTGTCCCGCAGAAGAGCAAAATCCCTGAAGGTCTACCTCGAAAGAAAGTACCCCCAGCTCGTCGGTCACATCACAATCAACCCCAACGCCGAATCCTGGGAAGAGCTCCACAGGCTCGTTTCTTCCGACCGTCGTCTTTCCGATAGCCTCCGCGCCGAGATCCTCAAGATCGTCGACAGCGACAAGGCTCCGGATGTCAAGGAAAGGGAACTCAAGCGTATGGATGGCTACAGGATGTTCTATAAGAACTTCTTCCGTGGCCTCCGTTATGCACAGATTTCTGTCGTGGACGAAACTCCCGAATCCTCTAAGGTTGCAGACAGCGGAACCGACGGAGTGGTAACTGCCGACGAGATTGTCGTTACAGACACCACAACTGTTATTAGCGCCGTTTCAGAAAACGTCGAAGATTCCGTGAATACTACCGAAACCGCAGAACCTGCCAGCAACAATTCCTCTGCTGTTTCCGGTTCCGCTGTTACTGCTTCCGTTTCTACTCCTTCCGAGGCCCGCGAAGACAATGAAGTTTCCGGCGAAGGCACAACCACGAGCGTTGCTGGTGTTCCCGTGGTTTATTTCCTCTACAATGAAGATTTCATCCGCCCGGATTTCAAGAACAACGCGGCAAATCTTCAGGAAATCGTCCGCATGATCAAGGCCGGTGAGATCACCGACTTCACGATCGCCGGTTTCTCCTCCCCGGAAGGAAGCATAAAAGTTAATGAAAGCCTCAGCTACCGCCGTGCCGTGGCTTTCAGGAATTATCTTGTGAACCTGCTCCCTGAACTCGAAGGCAGGATCACCATCGTCAACGGCGGCGAAAACTGGAACGGTCTCCGCGAGCAGGTAGAGAACGGTACGGCACTCACTGAAGGCGAGAAGGAAGAAGTCCTGGGCATCATCGACAGCAATGATGATCCCCAGACCAAGGAAATCCGCCTTATCAGGACCACCGCTTATCGCAAGATCGGTCACAACTACTTCCCCAACATCCGTTGCGCAAGCTTCGTGAGGAGTGCAGGCCAGCCCGCCGGCACCACCACAGAGCCCGTTGGCACAGAGCCCGCTGACACCACCGTCGCGGCCCAGGATGTTTATGGAAGGAGGCCCGTTGTGTACTTCATGGAAGACGACTCCCAGGTGGTTCCTTCCTACATGGGCAACGACGAGAATATTGAGGAAATCCGCAGCATCCTTTCCGATGCCGGTAATATCCGCAGCCTTCAGATCGTTGTGAACGCATCCCCGATTGGTTCCGAGAACAGCGACGATGAGCTTGCACAGAACCGTGCAGACTCTTTCATCAAGCTTCTTCTCGAACTCCGTCCGGACCTTGAAGGCAAGATCGAGGTTGTGGACGGCGGTGCAAACTGGGATGGTCTCCGCAAGGCCGTTCAGGACAGCCGCGTTCTCAGCGACGAGCAGAGGAGCGAGGTTCTCGCCATCATCAACAGCAACGATACTCCCGCCAACAAGGAAGCCCGTATCAAGGCATCCTCCGCTTGGGATATCATCCGCGACAACATCCTTCCCAGGCTACGTTTCGCCGGCATCTCCAACATCGAGAAGGAGAGCGAGACCGAACCCGCCGGAACCGAGCCGCAGGGAGACGCCCCCGCAACAACCGACAAGGGCGAAGACGGCGCCGTCGTTTACTATATGAACAACGACGATCAGATCCGTCCTTCCTATATGGATAACGACGAGAATATCGAAGAGATCCGCCGCATCCTTTCCAATCCCGATGGTGTCCGCAGGATCGTCGTGGTGGGCACCGCATCCCCGGAAGGCCCTGAGAAGTACAACGAAGAGCTTGCACAGCGCCGTGCGGAATCCTTCGTGAAGATGCTCCTCGACCTCTGCCCCGAACTTGAGGGTAAGATCGAAATCAAGAACGCCGGTGAGAACTGGGATGGCCTTCGCCGTGCCGTTCTGGCCAGCCGTCGCCTCACCCAGAGGCAGAAGGACGAGGTTGTGAGAATTATCGACAGCAATAATTCTCCCAGGCGCAAAGAGCAGCAGCTGATGTCCACCTCCGCCTGGAGGATCATCCGCGACGAAATTCTGCCCAAGATGCGCCGCGCCGGTATCTCCGGTATCGAGTTCGAGCCTGTGGACGATTCACCCGCAGCCCCTCAGGACCTCCAGCCCGTGGTTGATACCCTCGCAACCCAGATCGACACAACAGACATCCAGATCGATACCACCTTCACTCAGATCGACACAACCTTCGCTCCCATCGACACGCTGCAGCGCAAGCCTGAGGTGAAGCCCCGCTATCCCGTCGTGGCTGTTTCCACCAACCTGGCCCTGGATGCAATCGTCGCCCCCAACTTCGCACTCGAGGTTCCCCTGAGCAAGAAGCTGAGCGCATATGCGGAATACACCTTCCCCTGGTGGCTGTCCAAGAACAACGACTGGTGCTACGAAATGCTCAAGTGGGATTTCGGTATGCGCTATCGCATAAGCAATGACTTCGACTGGGACGATCCCATGGATATCCTCAAGGGTCATTTCGTGGGCGTGGACCTCAGTGCAGGTTACTATGACTTCGAGCCCAGGCACAACGGATACCAGGGAGAATTCCAGATGGCCACCCTCGAGTATGGCTACGCCTGGGATCTGGGTAACAACTGGAGGCTTGACGCCGTAATCGGCGCAGGCTGGATGGGCACTCACTACCGCTATTATGAGGCCGATGCAACGGACAAGCACCTCATCTATCAGCACAGTGCCAAGATGAATTGGTTCGGTCCCACCAAGCTGGGTGTGTCCGTCAAGTATATATTCACCACTAGCAAGGAGAGGAAGAGATGAGAAAGCGCAGGATAAGCATACTCCTTCTTGTGGTAACGCTTGCTACCATGGTTCTGGGCGGCTGCCAGAGGCGCCCCCTGGAGGCCGTGTTCAGCAACACCGTACGCGTCATCGTCAAGTGCGTCTGGACTCTGGAAGCATATCCGGAGAAGCCTACCGGCATGACACTGTACTTCTTCCGCAACGACGATCCTTCACCGCGCGTGGTAACCACCTCCAACGTGGAATACTGCGAGGTTCAGCTGGATCCCGGTCACTACAAGCTGTACATGATCTCCCAGAGTCCTGAAGAATACTGGACCATGAACTTCGAGAACATGGGCATCTTCTCCCTGGCCGATGTATCCCTCATCACCCGCTCTTCCCGCTGGTACTTCCCCACCCGTGCAACCGAGAACCTCGTGGAGAACCCGGAAAACGTGGCAGTGGCCATTGCCGATGAGTTCGACATCACGGAAGAAATGGTAGAAACCTACCAGACCTATTATAATCTCTGGAGAACAAAGACCCGCGGCCAGGAAACCCTGACCACCAAGGCAACCACCGGAGACTTCGCCGGAGAATTCGACTCCGAGGAAGACGAAATCAACTACCTGGAGGAACAGATCAAGACCTACACGATCGTTATTCCTCTGTATCCCCAGAACATCGTATCCGAGTTCGATGTTACCATCTACTCCGACAATGCAGATGTTCTGAAGTCGGTGCGCGCCGCCACCAACGGTATGGCCCGTACCTTCGAGCTCACCAAATTCATCACCGGCCCCGAAGAGGCCACTCAGCTGATGGAGGACGGTTGGAGCCTTACTATCGATGACCCGGACCGCAGGATCGGACACGTCAACGGCCGCATCACCACCTTTGGTCTGCCTAACGGCGACATCCCTTCGGTGCACCGCGACTCCACCCTCAACGTATCGGCCCTGCTCATCGACGAAGCAACAGTAGAAAATTACAAATTCAACGTGGGTGACAAGATTACGGTGGACAAACCCAACCCGGGTTACCGCCACCTGTATAAGCTTGTCTTCGGCAGCGTGGATAATCCCGCAATCCATCCGCCGGATGTCACTCCTCCTTCAACCGGCGGCGGCGGTTTCACGGCCAACGTCTCCGACTGGGGCGAAGAGATTGAAGCGGAAATACCTATTTAGAAAACAAAAAATAAAAACAATAAAAAACCAGTACATTATGAAAAAGATTATGATCCTCGCTGCAGCAGCAGCCCTCGTCCTTGCTTCCTGCGCAAAGACCGAAATCACCTCCCTTAACGAGGAGAACACCCACGCTATCGGGTTTGCTTCCTACAGCCCCCGTTCTCTCACCAAAGCTGGTGACACCTATGTCAGCGGTACCACTCTCGTTAACAACAAGACCTTCGCAGTTTATGCTTGGAAAACCGCTTATAACACTTTCCTTGGCGTAGACCCCGGAACCCCTGACTTTATGAATCCTGTAACCGTTACCTGGAAAGGCGACACCACCGATGGTGACGGCAACACCTATGCCCCCGTCCGCTACTGGCCCTCTGGTGATGAACCCGAGAATCTTTCCTTCGCTGCTTACTATCCTGCAGGCGGCGCCGGAATCACCGCTCCCACCTTTACCTCCGGCGTAGGTACTTATGCTTTCGCAGCCCAGGGCGCTTCCGCCGATATGGTAGACTTCCTCGTGGCCGATGTGGTTAACGACCAGGTCTATGGCAGCACCAACGTGAGCCCCACCTACAAGAACACCGTGAGCTTCACTTTCAAGCACCAGCTTGCAAAAGTTCAGTTCAAGTTCAAGAAGGCCACCGGCGTTGATTCGAACACCACAATCAAGCTCGTTGAAGCCCAGCTCAAGAACATCCAGACCACCGGTACCCTCACCGCAACCTATGCGCAGGCCGGAACCCCTGCCGTGAACACCCCTGGCACCACCACAACCACCTGGAGCGCCCAGGCTATTGCCAGCAGCCCCATCACTTATGATGTGTTCCTGAACACCTCCAACCCTTCGACCTCCAACAAGATTGAACTTACCACCACTGCAAGTACCGTGGACGACAGCGACATCTTCCTGATGGTTCCCCAGACCATGCTTGCCAAGAGTAACGCCAACGCCCAGTACCTCGAAGTTACCTGGGAGGTTATCACCGACGGTGTTACCACCACCAACACCAAGAAACTCTATCTTGACGAGTGCGTAACTGCAGAAAATGGAGACACCCAGGCAAACATCGACTGGGCGAAGAACACCTTTGTAACCTACACCATCACCATCGGTCCCAAACCCATCTGGTTCACCGGTGTTGTTACCGAATGGGCTTCAGAGCAGAATGGCTACTTCGACGTACAGTAACTCTCTAAATATACCTCTGTGGGCCCGGCCGCCGGCAGGGGTACCAAGATAAACAAGACAATTAAAAGCAAACAAACAAATTATTAACAACAAATTCATTAAAGCTTTATGAAAAAAATCATGATCCTCGCGGCAGCAGCCGCCCTCGTATTTGCCTCTTGCGCAAAGAACGAAATCACCTCCGTCAACGAGGCGAACAACCACGCTATTACGTTCGGCTCCTACAGCCCTCGTAACATCACCAAGGCCGATGCAGCAAACTATGCTTCCGGTGCTACTCTTATCAACGGCGCAGAATTCGATGTCTACGGCTGGTACACTGCCAATGCCACTTCTTTCGACGGCACCAACGGTACCCAGTTTATGGATTGGTACACCGTAACTTATCAGACCGGAGGTAATACCGATGGCAACGGTAAGACGAACCTTTATCCCGACGGTTATCGTTACTGGCCCACCGGTGCAACGCCGAACTACCTGAGCTTCTATGCCTACTATCCTTCAAACGCCGGCACTATCACCGCTCCCGCAGCAGGTCTTGGCGCTTATTCCTTCACTGCAGAAGCTGCAGCAGCCGACCAGGTCGACTTTATGGTCGCTGATGTCGTTAAGGACCAGACCTACAACAATGCAAACGGCAACCCTGGCACCAACAGCACTGTCGACGGTGAAGTTCACCTGACTTTCCGCCACATGCTCACCAAGGTTAAATTCCAGTTCAAGACCACTGCTGACGTTGCAGACGCCACCAAGTCCCACATTGAGATTTACCTTAAGGACGCAAAGCTTCACGGTATCAACAACACCGGTACCCTTACCTCTTCCTTCAACGGCACCGCTACCAGCACCGCTTGGAGCGCAGTTTCCGGTGCTGCTGACTATGAGGTCTTTATCCTTGGTGCCGATATCAACAACCAGCTCCTCACCGACAATGCAGCAGATGCTGCTTCTGCCGATGCCGACCTCTTCCTGATGGTTCCCCAGGCTATGGTTGCTTCTACCCAGGCTCTTGAACTGGTTTGGGATGTCAAGGATCTCGTAACTGGCGTTACCACCGAGAACACCGCAACCGTTTACTTCAAGTCCGACCTTAAGGATG
>Ga0310690_10006192_pt1 | contig 15838 bp, 28 predicted proteins | sample AusTroGonzalo_MG_2_FD_207661 | JGI IMG/M metagenome (GOLD analysis project Ga0310690, IMG submission 207661) | Bovine rumen microbial communities from tropical cattle in Woodstock, Queensland, Australia - Gonzalo_04 (v2) (version 2) | ecosystem: Host-associated > Mammals > Digestive system >... | reverse complement strand
ACCACGCCCTTCTTGCCGTTCACCGTCACCGCCTTGGCAAACACGCCCGGCGAGACAGCGCCGTTCACCACGAATACATATTCCTTGCCTTTCTGGTCGCCCTTCACGGCAGCACGGAACACGGCCCCCTCCTGCAGCGGACGCGCCGACGAGGCCTTGGTCATCAACAGGCTGTCGCCGCCAATCACCACAAAACACTTGGCATCGGCAGGTGCAAACAGTTTAAACACGGTCTCTGTGGGAGAATAGGTCATCTCGTCGAAGCAGAATGTCTCTTCCGATACATTCCCCTGGCAGGCCATCATCATGGCAGCTGTTCCTGCTATTAGTAGTCGGTTCATAATGCTGGTTGTTTGTTTAGTAGGTTGCAAAGATACGATTTTTTTTTGATAATTCATGGATGAGCGCAGACAATTCTCTGATTTAGCCGACAATTTTTGACGGTTTTGCAAAAAGCAGGCAGAAGAATAGCTAGTGTCATGCCCGACACGCAACAAAAAATGCCCTCGCCATCAAGGCGAGAGCACTTTATCGTGTAGATATTTTGCCAATGATTACTCGGCAGCGGGAGCCTCGGCAGCGGGAGCCTCAGCAGCGGGAGCCTCAGCGGCCTTATTGCCTCCACGACGGCTGCGACGGGTAGCCTTCTTCTTGGTATCGGCCTTAGCCATTTCGGGATCGAAGTCTACCAACTCAATGAAGCAGATCTGAGCAGAGTCGCCCTGACGGAAGCCCAGCTTGATGATGCGGGTGTAGCCGCCGGGACGGTCGCCCACCTTCTCAGCCACGGGGCCGAACAGCTCCTTGATGGCTTCTTTGTTCTGCAGGTAGCTGAACACTACGCGGCGAGCGTTGGTGGAATCCTCCTTTGCCTTCGTGATGAGAGGTTCCACATACTTCTTGAGTTCCTTTGCCTTTGCGAGGGTCGTAGTGATTCTTTTGTGCATGATCAGCGAAATGGCCTGGTTGGCAAGCAAGGCGCGGCGATGATCAGCAGTACGGCCCAGATGATTGAATTTCTTATTGTGTCTCATTGTTTTCTTTTAATTTTTGGAGTTAAAGGAGTTAAGGTAGTTAAAGGAGTTAAAGACAATAGTCTTTTTCCTTGAGTTAAGGATTGGCAGTCAAGAAACAAGACTATCGTCTTTAACTCCTTTAACTACCTTAACTCCTTTAACTACTCAATCCTACTCTTTATCCAGTTTATACTTTGATATGTCGGTTCCAAACGACAGATTCAGACTCTCTAGCAAATCATCAAGCTCAGTGAGCGATTTCTTACCGAAGTTGCGGAACTTGAGCAGGTCGGTCTTGTTGTACTGCACGAGATCGCCAAGCGTCTCCACGTCGGCAGCCTTCAGACAGTTGAGGGCACGAACGGAGAGGTTCATGTCGACAAGCTTGGTCTTCAGCAGCTGGCGCATGTGCAGCACCTCCTCATCAAACTCCTGATTGTTTTCAGTCTCAGTATTCTCCAGCGTAATCTTCTCGTCGGAGAAGAGCATGAAGTGATAGATGAGGATTTTGGCAGCCTCCTTCAAGGCATCCTTCGGGTGTATGGAACCGTCCGTCGTCACTTCGAGTACGAGCTTGTCGTAGTCGGTCTTTTGCTCAACACGATATGGCTCGACAGAGTATTTGACGTTACGGATGGGGGTGTAGATAGAGTCAATGGCGATGACGTTGACATCGGTGCAGTATTCACGATTCTCATCGGCAACTACATATCCGCGTCCCTTGTTTATCGTCAGGTCTATCTGCATGGAAGCTTTTGAGTCGAGATGACAAATCACCAAATCGGGATTTAACACTTCAAATCCAGTCAGAAACTTGCCGATGTCACCGGCTTTAAATTCGGTAGAATTCTCGACATTGATGCTGACTTTCTCATTCTCGAATTCTTCTACTACTTGCTTGAACCTGACTTGCTTCAGGTTCAAGATAATGTTGGTCACGTCCTCCTTCACACCAGGAACGGATGAGAACTCATGCTCAACACCAGCGATACGGATAGTGTTGATGGCATAGCCCTCAAGCGATGAAAGGAGTATGCGGCGCAGGGCATTACCAACGGTTACACCGAAGCCCGGCTCCAACGGACGGAATTCGAACTTGCCGAACCGGTCGTTGGCTTCCAACATTACCACTTTATCGGGTTTTTGAAATGCTAATATCGCCATTAATTTAATGATTTAGTTCTTAGAGTACAACTCAACGATTAACTGCTCCTTGATGTTCTCGGGGATGTCGGCACGCTCCGGACGATGCAGGAACTTTGCAGACTTCTGCTGCTCGTCCCATTCAATCCAGGGATACTTGCTGTGGTTGAAACCAGCAAGAGCGTCTGCAATAACCTCGAGAGACTTGGACTTCTCGCGAACTCCGACAACCTGGCCGGGCTTCACCGAGAACGAAGGGATATTGACCACCTTGCCGTCGACGATGACATGACGATGGCCCACCAGCTGACGGGCAGCGGCACGGGTGGGAGCAAGTCCCATACGGAACACCACGTTGTCGAGTCGGCTCTCAAGCAACTGAAGCAGCACCTCACCGGTGATGCCGTCAGCCTTGGCTGCCTTCTCAAACATAATGCGGAACTGGCGCTCGAGTACTCCGTAGGTGTACTTGGCTTTCTGCTTCTCTGCCAGCATGACAGCATACTCCGACTGCTTGCGGCGGCGGTTATTGCCATGCTGTCCAGGAGGGAAGTTTCTCCTGGACAAAACTTTGTCCGGGCCATAGATGGGTTCACCAAAGCGGCGGGCAATCTTAGATTTCGGTCCAATATACTTTGCCATAATTTTGATAAAAGTTAAATTTCAATTTTGTAGATTCCTCCTTCTTTAGGAAATTCCAGGCGGTCCTAGGTTTTCTAGGCTTTCTAGGCAATCCTAGCAATTACACGCGACGGCGCTTCGGGGGGCGGCAGCCATTGTGGGGCAGCGGAGTGACATCGACAATCTCGATGACCTCGATTCCTGCTCCGTGGATGGCACGGATAGCGGACTCACGTCCATTGCCGGGACCCTTCACGTATGCCTTCACCTTACGCAGACCAAGGTCGAAAGCCACCTTGGCACAATCCTCTGCTGCCATCTGGGCAGCGTATGGAGTATTCTTCTTTGAGCCGCGGAAGCCCATCTTACCAGCCGAAGACCAAGAGATAACCTGTCCCTCGTCGTTAGCCAAAGACACGATGATGTTATTGAAAGAGCTATGAACATGGAGCTGACCAATCGCGGTTACCTTCACGTTCCTTTTCTTCGATACGACTGTTTTCTTTGCCATAATTCTAAAACTTTAAACTTTAAACCTTAAACTTTAAACTTTACTTTGTGGCCTTCTTCTTGTTTGCAACAGTCTTCTTCTTACCCTTACGCGTGCGAGCATTATTCTTTGTGCTCTGACCACGAACGGGAAGGCCGTTACGATGACGCACTCCACGATAGCAACCAATATCCATCAGTCGCTTGATATTCAACTGGATCTCGCTGCGGAGATCACCTTCAACCTTGAATTCAGCACCGATGATTTCACGGATTTTGGCTGCCTGATCGTCACTCCACTCGTTGACCTTCAGGTCGCGGCTCACGCCGGCCTTGTCCAATATCTTTGCTGAACTACTTCGACCTATACCGTAAATATAGGTCAATGCGATTTCGCCACGCTTGTTCTGGGGCAAATCTACTCCAACAATTCTTATTGCCATTTGTTAATAAAAAAGAGATAAAAAATAAGTTTAAACTTGTTGTACTTGCTAATAAGCGTGCAAAGGTAAGGAAATAAATTGATATTCCCTTACTTTGTCAGACTTATTTAGCATTCTTTAACCCTGACGCATCTTGTACTTAGGGTTCTTCTTGTTGATTACGAACAGGCGACCCTTACGACGAACAATCTTGCAGTCGGGGGTGCGCTTCTTCAGTGATGCTCTTGTCTTCATGTCTTTGTCTGTTTTTTATTTGTATCGAAAAACGATTCTTCCTTTTGTCAGGTCGTAGGGACTCATCTCCACTTTGACCTTATCACCCGGCAGAATGCGAATGTAATGCATACGCATCTTACCCGAGATATGCGCGATAATCTGTACGCCGTTTTCCAGCTCTACACGGAACATAGCATTCGAGAGACTCTCGATAATGGTTCCGTCCTGCTCTATAGCGGATTGCTTTGCCATACTGTGCTTTTAGTAAAGTTTCCCTTCTAATGATTCTACTTCGTCGAATGATGATAAAATTTCAGCCTCTCCCCTACGGACGACAATGGTATGCTCGAAATGAGCTGCGGGCTTTCCGTCGCGCGTACACACGCTCCACCGGTCTGGTTTCAGGTAGATGTCGCGCTTACCCATGGTAATCATCGGCTCTATGGCAATGCACATGCCTGACTTAAGCATCACGCCGTTTCCGCGACGACCATAGTTAGGTACTTGCGGATCCTCGTGCATCTCACGGCCTATGCCATGTCCGGTCAGCTCACGCACCACGCCATATCCGGCTGCTTCGCACCACGTCTGGACCGCACTGCTGATGTCGCCCAGATGTCGGCCCGCAATGGCATTCCCTATACCTTTATAGAGAGACTCCTTAGTGACACGGAGCAAGCGTTTAACCTCTTCCGACACTTCACCCACGCAAAACGTGTAGCAGGAGTCGCCATTAAACCCGTTCATGAGTGTGCCGCAGTCGATAGAGATGATGTCACCTTCTTTCAGCACAGTGTCCTTGGTAGGCACGCCATGCACCACGACATCGTTCACCGAGGTGCAAATACTGGCAGGAAACGGTCCACCGTAGGGATTAGGGAAACCCTTGAACGTGGGAGTGGCTCCATGGTCACGAATGAACTCATCAGCCACCTTGTCCAGTTCGAGGGTGCTCACCCCAGGTTTGATATGTCTAGCCAATTCGCCAAGCGTTTTACCAACAAGTTGGTTCGCTTGGCGCATCAGCTCAATTTCATCTTCAGTCTTCAGAAATATCTTCATCAGCCTTAGTATGCCGTAACACCGCCACGACCGTGGATTCGTCCAGAGTTCAACAGGCCGTCATAGTGACGCATCAACAGATGACTCTCAATTTGCTGCAGCGTGTCGAGCACCACACCAACAAGAATCAGCAGTGACGTACCACCAAAGAACTGCGAGAACTCGTCCTGCACATCGAGCAGACTGGCGAAGGCGGGCATGATAGCAATGAATGCTATGAACAGCGAGCCAGGCAGCGTAATTCTCGACATGATGGTGTCGATATAGTCGGCAGTATCCTTGCCGGGCTTCACACCCGGTATGAATCCGTTGTTGCGCTTCATATCCTCGGCCATCTGCGTGGGATTCAGCGTGATTGCCGTATAGAAATATGTGAACGCGATAATCAGGGCAGCGAAAATGACGTTATACAGCCAGCTGTGGTGATCCATCATGGAGCGCATGAACCAGCTTGCATTCTGGGGGTCGGAATAGCGCACCACTGCCAGCGGGATGAACATCAGTGCCTGGGCAAAGATGATAGGCATCACGTTAGCGGCAAACAACTTCAAGGGGATGTACTGACGAGCACCGCCCACCTGCTTGTTGCCTACCACACGCTTGGCATACTGCACGGGAATCTTGCGGACACCCTGTACCAGCACGATAGATGCGCAGACAACGGCATAGAGGATGATGACCTCGATGAGGAACATGACCAGACCACCGCCTGTAGCTGCTGCGAAGCGCGAACCCACTTCCTGGAAGAAAGCCTCGGGCAGACGAGCGATAATACCAATCATAATGATCAGGGAGACACCGTTACCAATACCCTTGTCGGTGATGCGCTCACCGAGCCAGAGGATGAACATACTGCCTGCAGCCAGAATGACAGAGGCAAGGACGAGATATACCCCCCATTTCACGCCTGGATCGAAAGCAGCACCAATCTGCATTTTCAGATTAACGAGGTAGCTCGGTGCCTGGAACAGCAGAATACCTACTGTCAGGTACCGAGTGTACATGCTAATCTTTTTGCGTCCGCTCTCGCCCTCACGCTGCATCTTCTGGAAATAAGGCACAGCAACGGCAAGAAGCTGCATGACGATAGAAGCTGAGATGTAAGGCATGATTCCCAATGCAAAGATAGAGGCATTGGAAAATGCACCACCCGAGAACATGTCAAGGAGCGACATCAGACCGCTTTCCGTCTGCTTACGCAGGTCGTCCAGCTGGCTATAGCTGATACCAGGCAGCAATACCTTCGAGCCAAAACGATAGATTGCCACGAACAGCACTGTGATGAGTATGCGCTGGCGCAAATCCTCAATCTTCCAAATGTTCTTTAGGGTGTCTATAAACTTCTTCATCTTCTTAATTAGATTATTGTTGCGTTACCACCTACTGCCTTGATAGCTTCCTCAGCCTTCTTTGAGAAGGCATTGGCCACTACGTCAAGTTTGGTCTTCAGCTCACCATTTGCCAGAATCTTCACCAGCTCCTTGCCATTGGTCAGACCAGCAGCAACCAGTTCATCGACGCCAATCTTGGTGTAGCCCTTAGCCTCTGCCAGCTTCTGAAGCGTCGACAGATTAACGGCAAAGTACTCCTTGTGGTTGATATTCTTGAAACCAGACTTCGGCAGACGACGCTGCAGGGGCATCTGACCGCCCTCGAAGCCAACCTTCCTCTTGTAACCCGAACGAGCCTTAGCACCCTTGTGGCCACGAGTAGAAGTGCCACCCAGACCGGAACCCGGTCCACGGCCTATTCTGCGACGCGAGTGTGTTGAGCCCTCTGCAGGTTTCAAATTATTCAGTTTCATAACTTGTATTCCTTATTAATGTGTGATTACTCTTTAGTCAATAATGGTCACCAGATGGCGTACCTTGCGAATCATACCGCGGACAGAGGGAGAATCTTCCTTCTCGACAACCTGCGAAATCTTGTGAAGACCCAAGGCCTCAAGGGTACGCTTCTGGTCAACGGGAAAACCGATCTTACTCTTAATCTGCTTAATCTTAATTGTTGCCATAGTGTATGTCTCCTTTTATCCTCTAAATACTTTTTCCATACTGATACCACGGGTTCCTGCCACGGTATAGGCATCGCGCATGCTGCTCAGAGCCTCGATGGTGGCCTTCACCAGGTTGTGGGGGTTCGAAGAGCCCTTCGACTTGGCCAGCACGTCCTTCACACCAGCACTCTCCAGCACGGCACGCATAGCGCCACCGGCTACGAGGCCAGTACCGGCAGCTGCCGGCTTCAGGAACACCTGGGCACCACCGAAACGGGCTTCCATCTCATGGGGAATGGTGCCCTTGAGCACAGGAACCTTCACCAGATTCTTCTTGGCAGACTCAACGCCCTTGGCGATGGCAGCCTGCACCTCACCGGCCTTACCCAGGCCCCAGCCGATAACGCCATTGCCGTCGCCGACAACCACGATAGCTGCGAAAGTGAAGGTACGACCACCCTTGGTCACCTTAGTAACACGGTTGATGGCAACCAGTCTGTCTTTCAGTTCTACGTCACTATTTACTTTAACTCTGTTCATTGCCATAATCGTTTAGAAATTAAGTCCACCTTTACGAGCTGCATCAGCGAGCGACTTCACACGTCCGTGATAGAGATAGCCGTTGCGGTCGAAGACCACTGCCTTCACACCGGCCTCAAGAGCCTTGGCAGCGATGAGTTCGCCCACCTTCTCAGCCTGCTGAATCTTAGGCATAGCCTCAAGACCCAGTGAAGAGGCGGCGACAAGCGTCTTGCCTTCCTCATCGTTAATCACCTGGACATATATCTGCTTGTTCGAGCGGAAAACGCTCATGCGGGGACGCTCAGCAGTTCCGAATACATTCTTACGAATTCTGTATTTAATCTTAATTCGTCTTTCAACTTTCTTTGTCGTCATAATCTTTCAATTCTTTAATTTTTCAATCATTCAATTCTTAAAGATTACTTAGCTGAAGCTGACTTACCCGACTTGCGACGGATAACCTCACCCTTGAACAAGACACCCTTTCCTTTATAAGGCTCAGGCATACGGAAAGAACGAATTTTAGCACAGATAAGACCGAGCAGCTGCTTGTCGGCACACTCCAGAATGAGTTGGGGGTTCTGGTTACGCTCAGCCTTGGTCTCCACTTTCACCTCGGCAGGAACCTGGATGAAAATAGGATGGGTGTAGCCCAGCGAGAACTCAATGAGGTTACCCTGGTTAGATACACGATAACCGACACCTACCAGTTCCATCTCCTTCTTGTAACCCTCGCTCACGCCCACAACCATGTTGTGGACAAGTGCGCGATAGAGGCCATGGAATGCCTGCTTCTGCTTGAGGTTCACAGGACTGTTCTCGTCAATGGCGAACGTCACGTGACCGTCCTCAATCGTCATCTTTATCGACTTGTCGACTTTCTGGGAAAGCTCGCCCTTGGGACCCTTCACGGTAACGACACCGTCCTTGTCCTGAGCTACTGTAACTCCGGCAGGAATGCTAATTGGTAATTTTCCTATTCTAGACATATTCAATTCCTCCAATTAATAGACATAGCAAAGCACCTCACCGCCAATCTTCTGCTGTGAAGCCTCCTTGTCTGTCATGACACCCTTGGACGTAGATAGGATAGCGATACCCAGTCCGTTAATAACTCTCGGCATGTCTTTGTAGCCAGTGTACTGGCGAAGACCTGGTGTGGAGACGCGCTTCAGATACTTGATGGCGTTCTCCTTTGTTACAGGATCATACTTCAAGGCAACCTTGATAGTACCCTGAGGGCCATCCTCGATGAACTTGTAGTTCAGGATGTAGCCTTTCTCGAAGAGGATTTTCGTAATCTCCTTCTTCAAGTTTGAAGCCGGTACTTCCACCACACGGTGATGAGCCATGATGGCGTTTCTCAACCTCGTCAGAAAATCTGCAATAGGATCTGTCATAAAATGAATGTTTTAATTAATCGGGACTCCCCCGACAATATTAAATATAATAACTCTCTTCTTTAAAGCGGTAGCAGAATATTTTACTATTCACTTTTCCCTTCCTTACCAGCTGGCCTTCTTCACACCGGGGATGAGACCATTGGAAGCCATCTCGCGGAACTGGATACGCGACAGGCCGAACTGGCGCATATATCCTTTGGGACGACCCGTAACCTTGCAACGGTTGTGCAGACGGATGGGGTTGGCATTGCGAGGAATGGACTGCAGTTTGCGGGCAGCCTCGTAGGCAGCCATGGCTCCCTCCTCGGTGTTGATGTCGGAAGTAGCGATGACTCTCTTCAGGGCAGCACGCTTCTCAGCATAACGGGCTACAAGCTTTGCACGCTTGACCTCGCGGGCTTTCATTGATTCTTTTGCCATATCTCTTAGTCGTTTTTAGCGTTCTTGAAAGGAAGACCGAAAGCCTTGAGCAGGGCATAGCCCTCCTCGTCGGTCTTGGCCGTGGTGACAAACGTGATGTTCATACCCTGGATGCGGTCGACAGCGTCGATGTTGATCTCAGGGAAGATAATCTGCTCCTGGATACCCAGCGTATAGTTGCCACGTCCGTCGAGCTTGCTCTCGATACCCTTGAAGTCACGGATACGGGGAAGGGCGATGCGCACGAGTTTCTCAAGGAACTCGTACATGCGCTCGCGGCGCAGGGTGACCATCACACCGATGGGCATCTTCTTACGCAACTTGAAGTTAGCCACGTCCTTCTTTGAATAGGTGGCAACGGCCTTCTGGCCGCAGATGGCCGAAATCTCGTTGATGGCAACCTCGATAATCTTCTTGTCCTGAGTGGCATCGCCAAGACCCTGGTTAACGACGATCTTCTTCAGCACAGGAATCTGCATGGCAGACGTGTAGTTGAACTGCTTCATCAAAGCCGGTGCAATCTGCTCGGCGTATGTCTTCTTAAGTTGTGCTGTATTCATTACTTAATCTCCTCTCCTGACTTTTTGGCGATACGAATGACGTTCTTGCCCTCGTGCTTGATGGAAACACGGGTGGCCTTTCCGCTCTTCGGATCAATCAAACTTAAATTCGAGACATGAATGGGAGCCTCGACCTTCTCGAAGCCGCCCTGAGGATTCTTGGCACTGGGCTTCACGCTCTTGCTGACGAGGTTCACACCCTCAACAATGGCGCGCTGCTTCTCCACCAAGACCTTCAGCACCTTACCAGTCTTGCCCTTGTCCTCACCGGTCAGGACCATGACTGTATCGTTTTTTCTAATATGTAACTTACTCATTACTTAAATACTTTAAATGTTAAAGAACCTCAGGTGCCAAAGAAACGACTTTCATGTTGACTGCACGCAGCTCGCGGGCCACCGGGCCGAAGATACGGCTGCCGCGCAGTTCGCCGGCGTTGTTCAGGAGCACGCAGGCATTGTCGTCGAAACGGATGTACGAACCGTCAGCGCGGCGAATCTCTTTCTTGGTGCGAACAATCAGAGCCTTCGACACTGTACCCTTCTTCACGTCACTCGTAGGAATGGCGTTCTTGATAGCAACGACAATCACGTCGCCCACGCTTGCATAACGGCGGCGCGTACCTCCCAGCACACGGATGCAAAGAGCCTCACGGGCACCGCTGTTATCAGCTACTGTAAGTCTTGATTCTGTTTGTATCATAATTACTTAGCTTTTTCTACGATTTGTACTAGTCTCCAGCGCTTTGTCTTCGACAGCGGGCGTGTCTCCATGATGAGCACGGTGTCGCCGATGTTGCACTCATTCTTCTCGTCATGTGCATGGTACTTCTTCGTCTTCTGGACGAACTTACCATAAATAGGGTGCTTCTCCTTGAACTTGGATGCAATAACAATGGTTTTATCCATCTTGTTGCTGATAACGACACCCTGTCTTGTCTTTCTTAAGTTTCTTGTTTCCATCTGGACCATTGTTATTTGTTAAGTTCTCTCTGACGGAGCACCGTCTTCATGCGTGCTATATCACGACGTGCAGCCTTAATCAGTGATGGGTTCTCCAGCGGAGTGACGTTGTGATTGAACTTCATCTGGTTGTACTTGGCAACCGACTCTTCGATACGCTCGGCCAGGTCTTTGGTCTCGAGCTCCATAATTTCCTTCGTCTTCATAACCAATTAAGCGTTTTTGTCATAGTCACGTCTTACTACAAACTTTGTCTTCACAGGCAGCTTCTGGGCACCGAGGCGCAGAGCTTCCTTTGCCACGTCGAAGGGCACGCCCTCGACCTCGAAGAGGATGCGACCGGGAGTGACGGGAGCAACCCATCCTGCGGGGTCACCCTTACCTTTACCCATTCGCACGTCAGCAGGCTTGCGGGTAATGGGCTTGTCGGGGAAGATGCGGATCCACACCTGACCTTCACGGTTCATGTAGCGGTTGATGGCAACACGTGCTGCCTCTATCTGACGGCTGTCAATCCACTTGGCATCGAGCGTCTTGATGCCGAAGGAGCCGAAAGCCAGCGTCGTGCCTCTGTGAGCGTAGCCCTTGTTGCCACGTCCGTCCTGAGGCCTTCTATATCTTACTCTTTTTGGCTGTAACATGATTGCTTCTTACGATTAACGGTTGTTTCTTTTCTTGTCACCACGGAACTTACGGCCATCTCTGTTACCACCGGCATTGCCGCGCGGACCCTGCTTCTCCTGCGAGAAGTTGGGAGCCAGGTCGACCTTTCCATAGACTTCGCCACGGCAGATCCAAACCTTGATACCCAGCAGTCCGACCTTGGTGAGAGCCTCTGCCTGGCAGAAATCGATGTCAGCACGGAAGGTATGCAGGGGTGTGCGGCCTTCCTTGAGCATCTCACTGCGTGCGATTTCAGCACCATTCAGACGTCCCGAAATTTGGACTTTAATTCCCTCAGCGCCAGCACGCATCGTGTTGGCAATAGCCTGCTTGATAGCACGGCGATAAGCAATCTTGCCCTCAATCTGGCGAGCGATATTGGTGGCAACGATTGTAGCGTCAAGTTCAGGGCGTTTCACCTCGTAGATGTTGATCTGAATCTCCTTGTCGAAGAGCTTCTTCAGTTCATCCTTCAGGTTATCCACCTCCTGACCACTCTTACCAATGACGATGCCCGGACGAGCCGTGCAGATCGTAATGGTGACCAGCTTCAATGTGCGCTCGATGACAATCTTCGAGACGCTGGCCTTTGCCAGGCGCTCGTTGAGGTACTTGCGGATTTTCTGATCCTCTACCAGGTTATCTCCGAAGTCCTTGCCTCCGAACCAATTGGAATCCCAACCTCTGACGATACCCAGACGGTTGCTAATCGGATTTACTTTCTGTCCCATTGTCTGTTATTCTTTTACGTCATTAGTTTTAGCGTCGACAAAGAGGGTCACGTGGTTGGAACGCTTGCGGATACGGTATCCACGACCCTGAGGCGCCGGTCTCATTCGCTTCAAAGTAACACCCTCGTCAACGAACACGCGGGTGATGAACAGTTCGCCTGCCTCGGCCTTGCGGTCGTTCTTGGCTTCCCAGTTGGCAATAGCCGAACGGAGGAGTTTCTCCACGTCGGCAGCAGCTGCCTTCCTCGAGAAATGAAGTACGCCAAGCGCACGGTTCACCTCCATGCCGCGAATCATGTCAACGACATAGCGCATCTTGCGCGGAGAAGAAGGGCAGCCTTTCAGCTTTGCAAAATACTGTGTCTTAAGAGCTGCTTTTCTCTCTTCAGCCTTAATATGTTTTCTTGCTCCCATAGTTAATTCTTAATTCTTAATGCTTAATGCTTGATTACCCCTGGGATTACTTCTTGTTACCGGCATGACCACCGAAGCGGCGTGTGGGTGCAAACTCACCGAGCTTGTGGCCTACCATGTTCTCAGTAATGTAAACAGGGATAAATTTGTTACCGTTATGAACTGCAACAGTGTGTCCCACGAAGTCCGGGGAAATCATTGATGCCCTGGCCCAAGTCTTCACGACAGTCTTCTTGCCGCTCTCATTCATGGCGAGAACTTTCTTCTCCAGAGAGACGTTGATATACGGACCTTTCTTTAATGAACGACTCATAATTTAACTCTTGTTTTCGTGTTTACTTCTTGTTTGCTCTTTCAATGATGTACTTGTTTGAAAGCTTCTTCGGTGCGCGTGTCTTCAGGCCCTTTGCATACAAGCCCTTGCGTGAACGCGGATGTCCACCCGACTGACGGCCTTCACCACCACCCATCGGGTGATCGTGCGGGTTCATCACAACACCACGGTTGTGGGGACGACGGCCCAGCCAGCGAGAGCGGCCTGCCTTACCCGACTGCTCCAGAGCGTGGTCGGAGTTTCCCACGGCACCAACGGTAGCCTTACAAGCAGAGAGCACCTTGCGCGTCTCACCCGAGGGGAGCTTAATCACGCAATAGTTTCCCTCACGAGAAGTCAACTGAGCAAAATTACCAGCCGAACGAACGAGCAGGGCACCCTGGCCGGGACGGAGTTCAATGTTGTGAATCACCGTACCCACGGGAATGTTGGCAAGGGGAAGAGCATTACCAATCTCAGGCGCAGCCTCAGCCCCTGACAGCAGCGTCGTGCCAACCTGCAGTCCATTGGGAGCAATAATGTAGCGTTTTTCACCATCTGCGTAGAAAAGCAGAGCGATGCGAGCCGAGCGGTTCGGATCATACTCAATAGTCTTCACTACGGCAGGAACACCATCTTTCTCTCGCTTGAAGTCGATGATACGATACTTCTTCTTATGGCCGCCACCCATGTAGCGGACGGTCATCTTGCCGGTGTTGTTTCGACCGCCGGTAGAACGCTTACCGTAAACGAGAGACTTCTCTGGCACGGATGCAGTAATATCCTCGAACGTGCCAATAATCTTGTGCCTTTGGCCCGGAGTTACGGGCTTTAATTTACGTACTGCCATTTCTGTTATTCAATATTGCTGTAAAAATCAATTTCATCGCCTTCCTTCAAGGTGACGATAGCCTTCTTGAAAGCACTCTTATGTCCCTTCACGAGACCGGCCTTCGTGTAGCGCTGGCTACGCTTGCCTGCGTACTTCAAGGTGTTCACATCCTCAACCGTAACGTTATAGAGAGCCTCGATCTCCTTCTGGATCTCAATCTTGTTGGCCTCAGGACGCACGATGAAGCCGTAGCGGTTAGGACGCTTCTCCGTGATCTTGGTCATCTTCTCAGTGACCAGTGGTTTGATGATAAATGCCATGTCTGTTTACTATTTGACAATTTACTGTTTACTATTTATCTCAGCCCAGAATGCCGTTGATGGTCTCCAGCGATTTCTCGGTAATCACAAGAACGTCGGCGTTCAAAACTTTGTACGTATTGACCTTCTCTGCCTCAATCACCTCGGTGCGCTGCAGGTTACGAGCCGACAAATATACGTTTTTATTTGCAGTTGGCAAAACGAAGAGCAGCTTCTTACCGTCGACTTTAAGATTTTTAGTAATATTTACAAATTCTTTAGTCTTCGGTGCCTCAAAGTTGAAGTCCTCCAATACCAGCACAGCGTTCTCCTGAGCCTTGTAGGTGAGAGCCGACTTACGGGCAAGAGCCTTTACTTTCTTGTTCAGCTTGAAGCTATAGTCACGGGGTTTCGGGCCAAACACACGGCCACCACCACGCAGCAGGGGTGAGTTGATGTCACCATGACGAGCACCGCCACCGCCCTTCTGGCGACCGAGCTTGCGGGTGGAACCGCTAATCTCACTGCGCTCCTTCGACTTGGCATTGCCCTGACGCTGGTTAGCCATATACTGCTTCACGTCAAGATAGATGACGTGGTCATTAGGTTCAATCCCGAAGATAGCCTCGTCCAAGGTCACCTTTCTTCCGGTCTCCTGACCTTTGATGTTCAATACACTAACTTCCATTTTCTTACTTCTTGATTAAGAGGGTTGAACCATTGCATCCGGCAACACTGCCCTTGATGACGAGCAGGTTTTTCTCGGGTATTACCTTTAACACTTTCAGGTTCTGCGTGGTCACGCGGTCGCCACCCATGTGGCCACCCATGCGCATGCCCTTGAAGACCTTTGCGGGGTACGAGCAGGCACCGATAGAACCCGGCTTGCGCAGACGGTCGTCCTGACCGTGAGTGCTCTGACCTACTCCACCGAAACCATGGCGCTTCACAACACCCTGGAATCCCTTACCTTTCGATGTGCCTACAACGTCTACGAACTCTGCGTTTGCGAAAAGCTCTACAGTGATGGTGTCACCCAGGTTGTAGTCCTCATCAAACTTGAACTCGGCCAAGTGAGCCTTTGGCGTTGTGCCGGCCTTCTTGAACACGCCCATCATGGGCTTCGTGGTGTTCTTCTCCTTTGCCTCGCCAAAACCCAGCTGGAAGGCCTTGTAGCCATCCTTCTCCACGGTCTTGACCTGTGTCACAACGCAAGGACCAGCTTCGATAACGGTGCACGGCACATTCTTGCCGTCAGCGAAAACGGATGTCATTCCGATTTTCTTTCCTAATAATCCTGGCATTTCAGTTTTGAATTTTGAATAATTGAGTTTAAAATTTTGTTCCTTTTTAAGTGCCATCTCGCTTTCAAATACCCACAAACACACTTAAAAAGAGAATCAGTCTACCTCCTTTTTGAAACCGAAAGGGAATCTAAACCGTTCTTTTTCAGCGTATTGATAGCATTTAGCCAGCGCAATAACTACTTTAGCGGGTGCAAAGGTACGCATTTTTTTCTGTTCTACCAAACTTTTTTATGTTTTTTTTCATTTTTCCGTGGTTGCCTCCACGGACCATGGATAGCAGCATCAACCGAGGTGACATGAAAGGCTGGCCTGACAATCCTTGTATTAACTGCATTTTTTGTTGCACTACTTGCACCTGACACCTCCGGGATGGTGAAAAATCCAGGCTTCCCAGATTTGTCCCAGGGCTTGGGACAAAAGTCCCAC
>Ga0310690_10006190_pt1 | contig 15841 bp, 15 predicted proteins | sample AusTroGonzalo_MG_2_FD_207661 | JGI IMG/M metagenome (GOLD analysis project Ga0310690, IMG submission 207661) | Bovine rumen microbial communities from tropical cattle in Woodstock, Queensland, Australia - Gonzalo_04 (v2) (version 2) | ecosystem: Host-associated > Mammals > Digestive system >... | reverse complement strand
CGCTTTCAAAGCCCATCGTGGGGATATGTTGTAACGATATATCAGGCCCGCTGCCAGTTCCGGGTTGGCGAAAATTTTGGAGGGATTCAGTTCACCCAAGTAGAACATCGTGCCTACACACGCGCCCACCTCCGAATTTTGCGCACGCAACGGGCGCACAGTCAGGGTCAATACCGACAGGCATAACATGCATATTCCGAGGGCTATTCTTTTCATTATATTCAATATTAAAAAGGCTGCAAAAATAAAAAAAATGCGTAAACGATTTATACAATAAAAAATTGTGTATTTTTGCCGCCCAAAATTTTATAAATAAAGTTATTACATAAAAAAGAAAGGATTTGATCATCGCTCAGAACAACCGGCCCAACAGATCTTTCGGACCGAAAAACAAGAAAGACGCCCAGCACAGAATCAATGAGTATATCACCGCACAGGTGGTGCGCGTGGTGGGAGACAACATTGAACCTCGAATTGTGTCATTACGAGAGGCATTGGCCATTGCCGATGAAAACGGTGTGGACTTGGTGGAAATTTCCCCGCAGGCCAACCCCCCTGTGTGCAAGGTGATGGATTACCAGAAATACTTGTACGAGCAGAAAAAGAAACTGAAAGAAATCAAAGCCAACAGCGCCAAGACGGAAATCAAGGAGATCCGCCTTAGCCCGCAAATCAGCGAGCACGATGTGGAATTCAAGTGCAACCACGCCATCCGGTTTCTGCAAGACGGCTACAAGGTGAAAATCATCATGACTTTCCGCGGCCGCAGCATCATTTACAAGGACAACGGAGAACTTGAATTGCTCAAATTCGCTGAACGCCTCCAAGAATACGGCAAAGTTGACCAAATGCCCGTGCTTACCGGTCGCAACATGACCATCCTTATGGTGCCTAAATCCAAGAAGTAAAATATATACAAACACTTATATTTAACCTTTAAAAATTATCAGAAATGCCGAAAATTAAAACGAAGTCCGCTGCCAAGAAGAGATTCACGTTGACTGGCACCGGCAAAATCAAGAGACATCACGCTTACCATAGCCACATTCTCACCAAAAAAACCAAAAAGAGAAAACGCAACTTGGCTTACAGCGCTATTGTCGAACAAAATTTGGATCGTACTGTCAAACAAATGTTGGGACAGTGCTAGTTTAATTAATTAAAAACAAAATGTTTACGCGCAGTTCCCGAAGTGCTTCATGCCACTGACGTAAACGGAAAGGAAAAAAATCATGTCAAGATCAGTAAATCACGTTGCTTCAAGAGCAAGAAGAAAAAAAATCTTAAAACGTACCCGCGGTTATTTTGGAAAACGTAAAAACGTCTGGACCGTTGCGGTGAACTCGTGGGAGAAAGGCCAGCAATACGCCTATCGTGACAGAAAAGCGAAAAAGAGAAATTTCAGAAGCCTGTGGATCACCCGTATCAACGCGGGTGCCCGCGAATATGGAATGTCTTATTCCGTCCTGATGGGCAGCTTAGCAAAGAAGAACGTTGCGCTCAACCGCAAAGCTCTCGCCGACCTCGCGATGAATAATCCTGAGGCATTCAAGGCCATCGTCGATTTAGTGAAATAAACCGACCAGCCGCCAGTTTTTTTAGTCAAAAGTGTTTGTTATATAGGAAGGGGAAAGCGAAAGCTCTCCTCTTTTTTTATTCCAAAAAGGAATACGACCGATATGGAAAGTTTTTTTATATTTGCCATCTAATACCGTATTTACGTATTTGATTGATTATCAATAAAATAATATAAAAACTATGCCGAAAATTTCCCAAAAAGGTGCAAGCATGCAGTCCTCTCCTATTCGGAAGCTGGTGCCGTTTTCTGATGCTGCCAAGAGCCGTGGCATTCACGTCTATCATTTGAACATCGGTCAACCCGATATCGAAACCCCGAAAGGCGCCCGCGACGCCGTGCGCAACGCCGACATTCCCGTCATCGCTTACAGCCACTCCGCCGGTAACCTAAGCTACCGCAAGAAACTGGTGGAATACTACCACAGCGTTGGCATCGAAATCACCACCGACGAGATCATCGTCACCACCGGCGGCAGTGAAGGCCTCCTTTTCGCCTTCAACAGCTGCATGGATCCGGGTGACGAAATCATCATTCCCGAACCTTTCTACGCCAACTACAACGCTTTCGCCACCATGTGCGGTGTGGTCGTGAAACCCATCATCTCCACCATTGAAAACGGTTTTGCATTGCCTTCCATCGAGGATTTCGAGAAGGTGATCACCCCGAAGACGAAAGCCATCATGATCTGTAACCCCAACAACCCCACCGGTTACCTTTACTCCAAAGAGGAAATCCTGAAGTTAGGAGAGATCGCCAAGAAACACGATCTCTTCCTCTTCGCTGATGAAGTCTATCGCGAATTCTGCTATGACGGAGTGAAACATTTCTCCGTCATGGAATTGACCGACATCGCCGACAATGTGGTGCTTTTGGACTCTGTGTCAAAGCGTTACAGTGCATGCGGCGTGCGTGTAGGTGCGTTCATCACGCATAACAAGGAAGTCTATGCTACCGCTATGAAGATGGCGCAGGCTCGTTTGAGCCCACCTTCCTACGGTCAGATCCTCGGCGAGGCCGCCGTCGACACACCGAAGGTCTATTTCGACAGCGTCAACAAAGAGTATGTGGCACGCCGGAACACCATCGTGAACGGTGTGAACGCCATTCCTGGCTGTTTCGTGCCGATGCCCAAGGGTGCGTTCTATTGCGTGGCCCGTCTGCCCATCGACGATTCCGACCGTTTCTGCCGTTGGCTGCTCGAGGATTTCAGCTACAAAGGCGCTACAGTGATGTTCGCTCCCGCAACGGGATTCTATTCCAAGAAGGGGCAAGGCGTCAACGAGGTTCGTATCAGCTACTGCCTTAACGTCTCCGACCTTGAGAAAGCCGTCGAATGTCTCCGCGAGGCCTTGAAGGTTTATCCTGGTCGCACCAACTAACGTTGACTGTTGACTTCAACTGTTGACCAATACTGATCACTGATCACTAATCACTGTTCACTGATCTATAAACTATGACATTAATAAGCACACATACCGGAAAAGATGCGACAGGCAGCCGTCTGTTGCATCTTTTTCTCTTTTTCGCGCTGACGTTTGCTGTTTTTATCCCAGAAAATGTTGAAGCTCAGCGAACTAAGCCGGAATATCAGACCGACTTTTCCAGTAAGAGCTATGTGGACACTGCCGCACCGATGATTTGGCTGGACGCGCATTTCGCCTACCATTTCCCCTTTGGCGACCTGAGCACTTTGTTCAAAGGCAACTTCGCTGTGGGCCCCGGTTTCACGTTCAAGTCCAGAAGCAACTGGACGGTCGGTTTCCATTTCGATTACATGTTCGGGGCCAACTTGCGCGACCCCAATTACTTCAACGGCACTTTGGCGAACGATGAGGGTATCATCATAGACGGAAACGGGTTGGTGTCGCACGGCGGTATCACTGCTGAAGGCCGTTATTGGACCATTATGGCCGATTTCGGGAAAATCATCCCCGTGGACCGCTGGAAAAATTCCGGAATCTGGCTCAGAATCGGTGCAGGGTATTTCAGTCATCGCCTGCGCATAGACGACTACAGCAACCAGTATCCGCAGTTGGACGGAGATTATGCCAAGGGCTACGACCGCCGATCAGGAGGGTTCGCCCTCAATCAGTTTGTCGGCTACCAGTTCGTGCATAGAAACCGCATACTGAACTTTTACATTGGAATAGAACTGCATGAGATGTGGACCAAGCCGGACCGCAACTACATCTTCTATGAAGGCCCGACAGATGATATACCCTACAAATTCAGCGGATTGGTGGGCCTCAAGGTCGGCTGGAACATCCCGCTGTACGAAAAGAAGACCACGACTACGTTTTATTATCGATAGCGATGATGACGCATGGCTTATGATGCTATTCGCAAATCACAAATCACAAGTCACAAATCACAAGTCACAAATAAAGGAATGCGAGCATTGTACACGATAGGAATTTGGTTCTACGGACTTGGCATCCGCGTGGCGGCACTGTTTAATGTAAAGGCGCTGCAGTGGATTAAAGGCCGACAGGATCTTTTTCCCGAGTTGCAGCGCGCCTTCCAAACGGATAACCGACCCGTGTGGGTGCATTGCGCATCGTTGGGCGAGTATGAGCAAGCGAAACCTCTCATTGAAAAGATTAAGCAGGAGCAACCTGAAACACCGATACTTGCCACCTTCTTTTCTCCTTCAGGCTATGCCCAGGCCGTCAAGAAACCTCTTGCAGACCACAATTTCTATCTGCCCTTGGACATGCCTTCCAGAGCGAGACGTTTTCTGAATCTGGTAAACCCCAAGGCTGCTATCTTCGTGAAGTACGAGTATTGGTATAATTTCATGCATCAATTGCACAAAAGAGACATACCATTTTATTATATCAGTGCGATTTTCCGTGATAACCAGCATTTTTTCAAGCCGTACGGTCGTTGGTTTGCCTGTCAGTTAAAACAGGCATCCCACTTTTTTGTCCAGACTGAAAAATCGAAGGAGCTTTTGAAATCTATTGGAATTCAACAGGTTACGGTTTGCGGTGATACTCGTTTCGATCGGGTGAAGGCCATTGCAGCGAAAGCGGAGCCGTTTGCCTTTATGGATGCCTTCCGTGGCGAATCGAAAATCATTGTGGCAGGTAGCACTTGGGATCCCGACGAACAACTTTTGGCGCAGTTTTTGCAACATTTCCCCCAATTCAAGTTGGTGGTAGCGCCTCACGAAATCAAACGTACGGAAGAAGTGAAAAAGATGTTCGCTGCTTATAAAACCGCCTTGTACTCCTCTATGAAAGAGGATCAACTGGCTGACAAACAGGTGCTTATTATTGACACGATAGGCATCTTAAGTCGTTTGTATCAATACAGCGCCGTTTCCTATGTCGGCGGTGCGTTCAAAACTGGGCTGCATAACATATTGGAAGCGGCAGTGTATGGAAAACCGATTTTCTTCGGTCCGCACTACGACCATTTCAACGAAGCAATACAGTTAGTGGCATTGAAAGGGGCGTTTTCCATCCATTCTTCCGAGGAAATGCGAGAAATAATGACAAATTTCGAAAACGACCCTGAATACTACCACTTGACCTGCAACATTTGTCAAGATTATGTGGCGCAGAATTCGGGTGCAGTTGATATTATATACAAACAAATCGAAGAATCCCTTTGTTGAGACGTTTCATGAAACGTCTCAACAAAATGAACGAGATAATTTCAAATAAAAATATCAAGACAATGAGTAAAACATTAAAAACCATTCTGATTATTGTGGGTGTCGTCATCGTTTTGGCGGCCATGTTTGTGAAACCGTATAACAATATGGTGCAGAAAGACGAGAGCTGTTCGAAAGCTTGGGCCAACGTGGAGAATGCTTATCAACGCCGTCTTGACCTTATCCCTAACTTGGTAAAGACCGTTCAAGGTGCAGCCGATTACGAAAAGGGAACACTCGAGGCTGTGATCAATGCCCGTGCGAAGGCCACGTCCGTGCAGGTAGACCCGAGTAATCTGACCGAAGAATCCATTGCGCAGTTCCAGGCTGCCCAGGATCAATTAAGTTCCGCTTTGAGCCGTTTGATGGTGGTGGTGGAACGTTATCCTGAACTGAAGGCCAACCAGAACTTCCTGGAATTGCAGGCTGAGTTGGAGGGCACGGAGAACCGTATCGCCGTGGAACGTGGCAAATTCAATGAAACGGTCAACGACTACAATACCTACATCCGTCGTTTTCCGAACAACATCATCGCCGGCATGTTCAATTTCGACAAGAAGGGTTATTTCAAAGCCACGGCTGGTGCAGAAAATGCTCCTGAAGTGGAGTTTAACTTCAACTAACCGTTTTTTTTAGAGAGCATTGAAACGGCTGTTAATCATACTGTTTGCTTTGGTTTCCGCATTGACGGGAACGGCAAAGGACGCGGACGTAATTCCACCAAAGCCTAATCCGCCGCGCTTGGTCAACGACCTTGCAGGCATCCTTACTGCTGATCAGATTCAGGAGAAGGAGGAACGGCTTGTGGCTTTTAATGATACGACCACGAACATGATTTGTGTGGTGACAGTCAGCGATTTAGGTTATTATTCGGCGGCCGAGTTCGCTTACGAAATTGGTGAAAGATGGGGGGTGCGATCCCCCGATGGCAAACGCAACGGGGTGGTGTTGCTGTTAAAACCCCGCAACGAAACTGCTGGAGAGGTTTACATATCCGTTGGTTACGATCTAGAGGGAGCGATTCCAGACGGAATCGCCAAGAGGATTATCGAGCTGAAGATGATGCCGGCCCTGCGCGAAGGAGACTACAACGCGGCTATTGATTCTGCATTGGCGTACATTCTGCCGTTGGCGGCGGGCGAGATCAAGGAGCTTCGTGACTATGACGACGATGATGGAGAGGCGGCCCTCATAGCTTTCTTGGTCATCATTGGCATCATAGTCCTCGTTTGTGTTGTTTTGCACAAAGCGGGAAAGGGCGACGGCAGCGGTGGAAGTCACTACGGCGGCGGCTACTTCCCGCCGACCACCCACTACGGCGGCAATTGGTCCGACTACAGCGGCGGCTTTGGCGGCGGCAGCTTTGGAAAAGGCGGTTTCGGAGGTTTCGGCGGTGGCGGAAGTTTCGGCGGGTTCGGTGGTTTTGGCGGCGGTGGCGGCTTCGGCGGCGGCGGTGCCGGAGGCCGTTTCTAATGATGAATGCAGAATGATGAATAGAAGACGTTGTAAAGAGGCAAAGTTTTGTGTCTCTACAATTCACCAATAATAATCACCAATGAACTACTTCATCACAAACGCGTCGGTCGTGAATGACGGCGAAATCTTAGAGGCAGACGTTTTCATTTCGAATGGGACAATATCCAAAATTGTACGCAAAGGTGAGACCTTTGAACCTGAGAACGCCCAAGTCATCGATGCAAGAGGCAAATACTTGATTCCCGGTGTCATTGACGAGCATGTGCATTTTCGGGAACCTGGGTTGACGGCAAAGGCGGATATCTATAGCGAAAGCCGGGCGGCGGTGGCGGGCGGCGTGACCTCTTACATGGAGATGCCGAACACGGAGCCGCAAACCACCACACAGGCCTTGTTGCGGGAGAAATTCGACCTTGCCGCCGAGAAATCCCTCGCTAACTACTCTTTTTACATCGGAGCCACCAACGACAACCTTGACGAAATCGTGAAAACCGATCCGAAAACGGTTTGCGGCGTCAAACTCTTCATGGGTTCCAGTACGGGGAACATGCTGGTGGATCAGGAAAATGTACTGGGAAGCCTCTTCAAGGAGTCGCCCTGTTTGATTGCCGCACATTGCGAAGACGAGGAGATTGTTAAACGTAACACGCAGCATTACAAAGAATTAACAGAAAAGCATGAAGTCGTGCCGAATGCGAGCATACACCCCTACGTGCGCACGGATGAGGCTTGCTACAAGTCTTCGGCGAAAGCCATTGAATTGGCTGACAAAACGGGTGCGCGACTGCATATCATGCATATTTCCACACGTGCGGAACTGTTGCTCTTTCGTCACGATATACCCTTGACATCTAAAAAGATAACGGCGGAAACATGTCCCCATTACTTGTTGTTCGATGACCGCGATTACGATCATTTCGGTTTCGCCATAAAGTGCAATCCGGCCATTAAATCAGCACATGACAAACGTGCGCTTTGGCGGGGGATCCAAGACGGATACATCGACACCATAGGCTCTGATCACGCACCACATCTGCGAGGGGAGAAATTCACAGACAGCTATTTCACTGCCAAGTCCGGATTTCCCTCTATTCAGCACAACCTGCCGCTCATGGTCGATCATTTTTATCGTAACAATCTGAGTGTTGCGCAGTTAGTACAGCTTATGTGCCATAATCCCGCAAAATTATATCGAATTGACCGGCGCGGTTTCATTCGGGAAGGTTATCATGCGGATCTTGTCTTGGTGGATACGCAGATCAACAAACTGATTACCAACGAAGAAACCTATTATAAATGCGGTTGGACACCTTACGATGGCGTTGCCGTTCATGCGCAGGTGACCCACACGTTTGTCAACGGGAATTTAGTGTACGAGAACGGGTTATTCCATGAGGAAAGCCGTGGGGAGAGGCTGGTTTTCAGTCGATAAGGCGCTTTGGGGTTTGTTGTTACCTCTTGATCCGTAAGGTTTTGCGAATTAATCGGTTGATATCTTCTGAGATATGCCAATAATAGCAGCCTCCTACAGCAACGACAAGCAGAATCAGAGTTTTGACGACCGCATCGCTCATGATGTTCATCATTTCGGAAAAAGGAAGTTGCATGAACAGCGGGGTGAGGAATTTCACCCAAGCGAAGTTCAGCAGTAACAGTCCTGCGATGAGCAGGAGCACCTTTATCTGATTCATGGATAAGATATTGATATTCAGCTTCACGCGAACTAATACCAGAAGGCATGTGTAGAAGGCAATGTAGGAAAGCAGATGCGACAGCGCGGCACCGTCCATACCATAGCGGGGAATCAGCACTACGTTCAGTACAATGGCCATGGTGGTGAGCATTACGGTGAAAATGAGCGACCAATAGTAATACTTGGAATAGTTTAGGACACTCGAGCTGACAAACAGCGTCGAAATAAAGAATTTGGCGAACCCGAGAATCAGCACCACGCTTTTGCCAGCCTCGTATGAAGCGCCATTGGGGAGCAGCATAAAGAGGGCACCGAGATTCACCCAAATGAACAGGAAAATAAGTGCGCTGGACAACATTAGATGCAGGGAAACGGATTTGCATAGCGTTTCGGCTCGCTGAAAGTCATTGTTTTTGATGGATTCCGAGATTTCCGGTTGCACAATGGCATTCAGTGACCGGTTTGGCACTTCCACCACGGTGGCGATGTAGTTGGCGATGGCGTAAATGCCCGTAAAGGCGAGTCCCATGCCCGCACTGACAAAAAAGGTGTTCAACAATGGCATCACATTCACGGTGATGGCATTCAGCAGCAGAAAGAGTGTATAGAAGCCGATATCCTTCAGCAGAGGTTTTGTAAATACCTTTGTGTCAGGCTTAACGCTGATTTTTCCTAATGTCAAGAGGTAGAAGAAATCTACCAGTGTGGCGATAAAATAGGTGATGCAGACAGCGATGACCAGTCCGTCAAGGTCGATGATATGCCAGTAACCATACAGCAGGTAGGCTGCTAACAATCCCACACGCACGCCGACTTCGTTTACAAATTTCGGGATCACGATGCGCATCAGCACGTTGGCATTGGCTTCGAACACGGTTCGATAAAGCATAAACAGCGACAACGGGAAAACGAATCGATAATAGGTGACGAAAAGTTCGGAATTTTTTGAAAACGTTTGGATGATAGTTCCTTCCAAGCATTTGGCCACCAATAAGAAAACAAGGAAGCCGACTATTGGAACCATTAAAGTCCAAAAGAAGAAGCCGTGATGTTTGGTGTTTTCGTCCTTGAAGTAGGGGAAAAATCGGATGATGGATGAGCCTGTGCCGAGTTGGGCGAAACTGGAGAAAAGGACGGCAGCGTCAATCAACACACGGGTGAGGCCGATCTCTTCCTGTGTCAGATACTTCGTCACAATAAAAAACGTGGTGATGAAACCGATGGCTATTCCCACGTAATTGACGATAGTACCCTTAATGCTTTGTCTTATGACTATTCCCATGCTGCTGTTTTGTGTTTACGGTTGAGACGATGCGCACATCGTCTCTACAGACGAAGAACCGTTCCAAGAGAATTATTTAGTGGGAATTTTCAACTTCTGCCCGATTTTGAGGGCATCTTTGTTGGCCAGATTGTTGTATTGGGCCAAGTCATTGGCGGTGGTGCCGTAACGTCTGGCGATAGAGGATAGGGTATCTCCCTGGCGGATGGTATAGGACGTGTAGTTCATCTGTTGTTGTACCGGCTTGATTTCAGGTTGCGGTTTGGTCGGTGCAGGCCCTCCTATGGTATCGCTTTTTGTTGACACAGAATCTTTTGATGCATTCTCCGTGATGATTTTTGTGGAATCTTGTTCTGGCTTTTTCGCATTCGGATTCGGCACCTTCACGGTAGTGCCTTTCTTGACCAGTAATCTCTGTCCAACACGCAGGTTAGTACTATGCAAATGGTTCAAAGCCTTGATGTTATTAACAGATGTGTGGTATTTGGAAGCGATTTTGCCCAGCGTTTCACCTTTTCTTACCACATGATATTTGTTCGGGGTTGTTTGCACAATCATCATGCCATCTTCGGTCACGGTTCCGTTGGTGGTTGCGATGTTCAGATTTTTCGTCGGGTTGAAGTAGGTGTCATAGTTGTAGTTTGGAATGGAATCGGCCATGGCGATGTACATCAGGATATCGTTGGAACGCAAGCGCACGGGCATGGGTTGGGTAAAGGCTGGAATGATGTCTTTCTTGTATTGCGGATTCAGCGTTTTGATTTCGTCATAACTGACATTCAGCACATTGGCGATTTGCTGGAAATGGGTTTCCTTATTGATCATAATGGTGTCCACATCGGAAGGGATGGAGATTTTAGCAGGTTTGATTCCGTAGAGATTGTGGTAGGTCATCATGTACATGGCGCCGATGAAGGCGGGGAAGTAGTTTTGGGTTTCGCGCGGGAGATAGGGGCTCACGCTCCAAAAATCGGTTTTGCCGCCGGAACGTTGGATGGCTTTGCGCACATTGCCTGCGCCGCAGTTGTAGGCGGAAATGGCTAATCCCCAGTCTCCGAATATGTTATAGAGATCACGGAAGTGCCGGGCGGCGGCTTCTGTGGCTTTGTATGGGTCGCGACGGTCATCCACGTAGGAAGTAACTTCCAATCCGTAGAGTTTGCCTGTGCCGTACATGAATTGCCAAATGCCGGTAGCCCCGGCGGGGGAAACGGCCGTTGGATTCAGGGCGGATTCGATAATGGTGATGTAGACCAGCTCTTCGGGGAGGTCGTATTTGTCGAAAATGGCCTTCATCCAAGGATAATAGTATTGCGCTAACCCCAAAATCACGGATGAACTGCGCTGGCGTTGTACGGAATAGAGTTCAATGAAACGCTTCACTTTGTCGTTATAAGCGACTTGAATAGGGGTGTGTATATCGCTTAACCGTTTGAAAATCAAGGAATCGTTGTGATCGTATTTGGTAGTGTCATCGGTCAATTTGGCGAGGACGGAGTTTTGGGAGGCGAGGTCTCTCTTCACGTACCAGACATTCAGCAGGGAGTCCATCAGACGAATTTCGTTGCGGGTGAAGATCTCGAGGCTTTCCTGTGCGGCTTGGGCGGCTTGAGCGGCGGCGGTATCCTGCGCAACATCATCGGTTTGAGCCTTCAAATGACATGCAAAACCGCACAATAGGGATAATATCAATATTTTAAATCGCATAAATCAATTTATAAGATGCTAAAAATCAAAACATTAAATATCTTTAATGTCAAAAAATCAGAATCCACAATACTTCAAGTTAAGCAAATGGATTCAAATTTGAGGGCACAAAGATACGATTTTTTTAACGCACTCCCTAATATTTTATTGTATAGTTGTTCCATTTTAACTCCTTACCCTCTTTGAATAAGGTAGTTATGGATAAATTTCCTTCTTCGTCATACAATTGCCAAACACCCTCTTGCAGTCCGTTTTCGTATTTTCCAGTAAGGCGAGTGTTCCCGTTTTCCCAGTAGAGCACGTATTTCCCGTCCATCACGTCGTTTGCATAGTGGATTTCAGAGGCTATTTTGCCCGATTCGAACCATGTTTTCCAAATCCCTTCCCGTAAGCCGCCTTCATAACGTCCTGTTTCCAAGGCTGTTCCGTTTCTGTATGACCAAATGCCCTCTTCGTATCCGGCGGTATATTCTCCCTTTGTCACGGGTTGCCCTTCTTCATCGTATTCCACATAGCGGCCTTCCAATTCCCCATCCTCATAATTGGCCAACGTCATGGTGTCGCCGCTGGGATAGAACCACAGCCATTCTCCGATTTTCTGTCCTTTGTTGTTGTAACTGCCTGTAATTTCAATTGTTTTATCCGTAAAATAGAAATTCCATTCTCCTATTGGCTTGGAGTTTTTGTATTTTCCTTTGGAACGGAGCTCCCCCGTAGGATAGTACTCTTTCCATAATCCTTGTCGCAGTCCGTTTAGGTCGGTGATGCCTTCGTAACGGAGCCATCCGTCCTCATAAAGATATCCGTTGGTGATTTTGCCTGTGGAATCGAAATCGCGGCGAATTCCGTCGGGACGGCCATTGTAGTAGGTGGCCACGATGGCGACTTGGCCGTTGGTGTGGTAGGTCTGACGCCGTTCCATCTGTTTGGTCTCCTTCGCATCCTTGACCAATTGGTCGTTCTCGTACTTTTCCACATACAGAAAATCACCGTTTTCATCATAATATTTGAAAAAACCGTGTTTTTTTCCGTTGAGATATTGCGCTTCCAATCGCAAAATGCCATTTTCCCAGAAATATTTCCAGCTGCCTTGCTTGAGCCCGAATTTGTCGGTGCGGTTGATGACCTCACGACGGCTCCTCACGCCTCGGTAATATTTTGTCACCGCCACCACCAATCCGGTGTCGTTGAACTCCTTGGCCAATCCGTGTGGCAGTCCGTTCATGTATGGGACGGTTTTCTTCCATACATTATTCATGCTATAGGTGTTCACGCAGCCGACAATCGTGTCCTGCTTCCATTGTGTTATGGTGTATTCATCTTTCTGATATACAATTTGTTCCCCGTTTTTTTTATCTTCTGTGTAGTGCACTTTCATGCGTACGGAGGCGTCATCGTTGTAGAACGTCCACAAACTGTCGAGAAGGAAATTTTTGCGGTTCCCTTCCGAAACGAGTACGCCTTTTTCGTTGTAGGATTTCCACCAGCCTTCGGGCTTACCGTCAATGAGGCGGCCTTCGCTCGATTTCACGCCGTTGGGGTAGTAGAATATTTTGTAATCAGAGGAAAAAGTGGAGTCCTGAGCCTGGCAGAACGTCCATCCTAAAAGGAAAATCAGCCCAAGAATCCACTTTTTATTCATGGAACAATCCAATTATTTTGTACCCGTGAATTTGACAATACTTACCCGGGTGGTCATAAGTTCGAGAATCAGAATCTCGTAATACATGTCCACGTTGACTTGGTTTCCGCTAAAGGTGGCTTCAATTTTGACATTTTTGATTTGCTCGGTAGCCGTATTGTAAATACTGTTTTGGTTGCCGACGTATTGAAGCAATTGGGTGATCAGTTCGGCACTGACTTCGTTGGAAACATAGGCGTTGGACGATCCGTTAACCGGGGAGAGGGAGATGATACTGTACAATAACATGTTGGAAGTCAGCGGGTTTTCTGTAAACAGCACAGTGCCGCTTTTGGTGGTGTTGCTGGTGATAAATGAGAAGGTGCCCGTGTATTTACCAGCGTACGGATTCGTGTTGGTGCAAGAAGTCAGCGCAAAGACTGCCGCCACAAGGGCAATTACTATCTTTTTCATTGTTTTGATTTTTTTGATGATTACCTGATTTTGAAACGGCAAAGATACAAAAAATCTAACGTTAGGCCACAGGAAGCCAAAAGATTAAAACACGGCATGTTGGAAAAAAAACATATCTTTGCCGACAGAAAACATCTTTTTATGACTGTAAATATCATCACGCTGGGTTGTTCCAAAAACATTGTGGATTCGGAAGTTATGGCTGCGCAACTGCATCGTAACGGCCACGAACTTTACTACGAGAGCGCGCAAAAAAGCGATGTTGTGATTATCAACACGTGCAGTTTCATCCACGATGCGCGGGAGGAATCCGTGAACGAAATCCTGAACCAGATTGAGCGCAAGAAACGCCGCCAGATCAAGAAGTTGTACGTGGTAGGATGCCTTGTGCAGCGCAATATGTCGGAACTGCAGGAAGCCTTGCCTGAAGTCGATGGTTTCTTCACTTTCGCGGAGCTCCCGAAACTGTTGGAATCACCTGACTTCCAGTTGCTTAATACACCAGACAGAATGCTTTCCACTCCGCGACACTACGCCTACCTTAAGATTTCCGAGGGCTGTGACCACCAGTGCTCTTACTGCTCCATTCCTCTTATCCGCGACCGGCAGGTCTCCAAACCGATCCCTCTTTTGGTGGAAGAGGCGCGACGCTTAGCCGATCAGGGGGTGAAGGAGCTGATGCTCATCGCGCAAGACCTCACCTACTACGGCATTGATCACAGTGGCAAGCGCGAACTCGCAAACCTGATGGATAAATTAGCGCAAGTAAATGGTATTCAATGGATTCGGTTGCATTACGCTTACCCGCTGAATTTCCCGTATGAGATTCTGGAGGTGATGAAACAGTATCCGCAATATTGCCGCTATCTGGATATTCCGTTCCAGCATGTGAGCGACGACATTCTGCAGAGTATGCGGCGCGGCGGCAGCTCGGCATACATCTACGACCTCATCGCACGCATCCGCGAGACCATCCCTGGCATTGCGCTGCGCACCACGCTGATTTCCGGCTACCCGACCGAAACCCGCGAGCAGCACAAAGAGCTTGTGGAGTTTGTGAAGCGCAACCGCTTCGAACGACTCGGCGTTTTCGCCTATTCCCGCGAAGAAGACACGCCTGCCTACGATCTCGGCGACCCCATCAAGGCCTCCGAAAAGACCAAACGGGTGAACGAGATCATGAAACTGCAAGAAGGTATCTCGTTGGAAATCAACGAAACGCGTGTCGGCACCACCATGAAGGTGCTGATTGACAGCGAAGAACCCGACTGCTACATCGGCCGCACCGAATTCGACTCCCCTGATGTCGATAACACCGTCTTCATTGACAAGGAGAAACCGCTCACCGTTGGTGAATTCTACAACGTGGAAATCACCGACGCAGCGGAATATGACCTGTTCGGGACAGTAAACGATTGAACGTCGTAGAGACGCAAAATTTTGCGTCTCTACACCACCCTTCATCCTTAACCATTAACCTTTTACAATGAACTTACTTCAACTTTTCAAAAACCTCCGTCCGTTTGTGAAACCATACAAATGGCTGGTAATCATCACGTTGATTCTGACTTTGGTCGGGTCATTGATGGCGCAGGTCAATGCCATCGTGCTCGACAAGACGGTGGATGCCATCAACGCGCTCATCGGCACCAACTTTCAGTGGAGCCAAGCGGCAAGGATTATGACTATCATCAGCATTGTACTGTTAGGCAAGGAGTTGCTCTCCGCGCTGGTTACCTTCGCGCAAAACTACTATGGCGAGCGGATGCGGATTTACGTCAGCCGCGACCTGGCGCAGAGCGTCATCGTGAAGGTGCTCACGTTCAAGATGGCGTTTTTCAATTCCGGAGACAATGCCACGGGCAAGTTGCAGGCACGTATCGACCAGGGTGTCAGTTCGTTGTCGCGCACCGTGCAGAACTTCTTCATCGACCTGCTGCCATTGTTCACCAGCGCCTTGCTCGCCCTCATCCTGATGTTCGCGGCCAACGTCTATGTCGGTTTGGTCGCCCTCGGCATCGTGCCCATCTACTTCTGGATCACTTACCGGCAGGCGCGGCGGCTCAAAGGGTGGCGCCGCGAGATGCGTAGCCATTTAGAGAGTAAAAGTCAGGGTATCAAGAACATTATTGACTCGATTAACGTCATCAAGAGTTTCAATCGCGAGGAGATCGAGGCACAGAAACAGTTGGATATACAGAACCAAGTTACTGAGAACCAGATGAGAACCCGCAAGGTGGCCTTCTACTACAACGGGTTGAAGAGCTTCGTGAAGCAGATCGGCACGGTGCTGGTCATCATCCTCACGGCCTACTTGGTGCTCATCGAATATCCCGGCATGACCATCG
>Ga0310690_10006189_pt1 | contig 15842 bp, 10 predicted proteins | sample AusTroGonzalo_MG_2_FD_207661 | JGI IMG/M metagenome (GOLD analysis project Ga0310690, IMG submission 207661) | Bovine rumen microbial communities from tropical cattle in Woodstock, Queensland, Australia - Gonzalo_04 (v2) (version 2) | ecosystem: Host-associated > Mammals > Digestive system >... | reverse complement strand
GTTTCGCTTGTGTCCCCTTTTCGGGTGACAACCTCTATATGTTAGCAAATTAAAAAAACAATGTCAACGGATTTTTCAGAATTTTTTTGATTTTTTTAGGGTTTTTTAATGATTTTTTTTGACCCGCTTTTTACCACAATATCTTGTATGTTTTGATGGGTAAAAACCACAAAATGAAGCCGAAAAATCACCCCAAAAACACAAGGAATTGAATGGAGATGTTTCGACAGGCGCAACATGACAATTGCAAATAGCAATCTGTATTAAATTCCTACTGCTTAATTCCTAATTAAAGCGACGCGTTAACGCCTATCCTTATATATATGCGTATATGTGCGTACACATACACCTGCGCGCGCTCGCGCGCGTAAAAAACGCCGAGGCAGAAGCTCGGCGTTTTGCTGGGCGGATTTATTCCGTTTCTGCTTAAGCTTTCATCGCGTGATACTTTAAGACTGCGACGATGGTCTTGCCATCGAGGAGCGTGCCGTCAAGACACATTTTATAAAGGTCGTCGATGTGAAAATACTTGATTTCGAGAAATTCATCCTCATCGGGATGCGCGCCCACGTAAGAAAGTCCCGTGGCAAGGTAAACCCGAATGATCTCATTGCTATACCCCACCGTGGGATAAAAAGAGGCAATGCGTTCGATGCGCTCGGCTTGCAAGCCCGTCTCTTCCCGAAGTTCGCGCACGATGGCACTGTCCGGCGCTTCGCCCACTTCGAGCTTGCCCGCGGGGATCTCCCAAATGTGCGCACCGAGCGGATAGCGAAACTGGCGAACAAGGGGAACGTAGCCTTTTTCATCCACTGCCAAAACCGCCACGCCGCCGCGGTGTTCCACAAACTCGCGCTGCGCCGCCTTGCCGTTAGGCAGTTTTATGAGGTCGTTGCGCATATTGATGACCCTGCCCTTGTAGATATAGTCGCATTCGGTCGTGACCTCGGTAAAATCCTTGCCGGCGTTGAACTCTCTGTCCTCGTACTCTTTCATGGCTCTCTCCGTAAAAAAAGCCGACGGGAAACGTCGGCTCTTTTTTGATTAGTTGTTGTACGCGTCGATCAGATCCTGATAGACCTTGTCGTTATAGGTGATTTTCGTGACGCTCTCATCTTCGAGCTCGTCCTTGTAGAAGTCCTTCTTGAACTTGCCCTTGGCTTCGTCCTGCTTTTCCTTGATGATGGACTGTCCGAGGTAGCTTGCGATGGTGCCTTCCGCAATCTCGGTCTCACTCTCCGCCGCCTTGTACTCGGTGATATCGGACACGGCGGTGAGGGGCTCCACAAAGAGCGTGCCGTCCGCAACGGCGTTATCCGCCGCATAGCCCGCGAGCATAATCACGTGGATGCCGTACTCGGTGTAGCAGTATCCGTATGCGCCGACGCCGCTTCCCTTAATATCCCAGTTCTCCGCGTCCGTGCCATACGCAAGCGCGCGAGAAAGCGCCGTGAAGTTTGCAACATATTCGCTCTCGGTTTTGCCGAGCGCATAGCCGAGCTTGCCGTCCGAAAGCGTGGTGAAGAAGCCCTCGTCGTCATTGCACATATAGATCCACTTTTCAAACTTGTCGAGGATCGCCTGTCTCTCTTCCAAGGTGGCGTTCTCGCCCACGGTGCCGAGATCCGCATACATGGCGCGGAGCACTTCGTGCACGTTGATGGTCTTGTCCTCGTTCACTTTTGCGCCGTTCAGAGCGAAGCCGTCGGCAGAAACGTACTTATCGGTATTGGCGATAAAGTCGTCGTTCACAAATCTCTTGGCAGAGCACTTCACGCACGTGCAGGTGCCGTCGCACGCACCCGGCTCGGTGCCTTTATAATTCGTGCACTCGGGGCAATCGCAATCTTCCGACTCACACTCGGCGTCCTTATCGTATTCCACGTTGCTGATATACACGGGCACTTGATCGATCAAACTGTTGAGGTACTCTTCGAGCTTCTCATCGCTTGCGGTCTTTTCGTCCTTGAACTCGTCATATTCCGCTTGGAGCTCGTCGGTGAGCTTAAAGAGAACGTGTTGTACATAGAAGTAACCTTCGTCGGTGTGCACGATCTGCGTCTTGGACTTTTCCGCATCGGTGATCGTGCTTGCGTAGTCGCTGTCGTCCACGAGGAGCTTGGCTTTTTGGTCCGCTTTGTTCTTATCGTACTCCGCTTGGATCTCTGCGCCCGTTGCCTTAAGGTCTTCGGCTTGCATCTCTTCCACCATGTTCACGACCTCGGTCTTGAGTTTGGAGAGATAGTAATAATCCATCGTGCGGTAGTTATTCTCAAGGGACTTGTTCATTCTGCGCTCTGCTTCCACCAAAATCTTGTACTCTTCGATGTCGGAGGCTTTTGCCGCAGTCTTATCCGCTTCGAGCGTCTTTTCAAAGAGGGTGACCTCGGTGACTTCCTCTTCTTCCTCCTCCTTGGGCATTGCGGGGCGAGAGGGTTTTGCCGCGACGATCTTCACATCGAAGGTGGCGGTGGTCGTGCCGAAAGTGACTGTGATCGTGTTCTTGTCCGTGACTTCATCACTCTTGAAGCCCGTCACGGTGTAATCGCTACGGATGAGGTCCACGGGGGTCTCAACGTCCTTGTACTTGACGGACACCTTGAGTCCGTTGAGGTTCAAAGAAGACGCGCCCTTTTCATACTCCTTCTTCACCTTGGTGGTGTCGAGGATCAATTCTTCAATATTCTCAGTGGATTTGGTATTACGCGCGCCGTTTTGGAGCTCGGTCTCGTACGCCTCGCGATAGCTGTCAAACGCCTCTTGCATCTCTTCGTTGTAGGACTTGCGCGCCGCGGCAAGGTACTTGGGAGAGAGGAGCGACTCGATCTCCGCGATGCGCTCTTTCTCGTTATAAGCCTTGTTCACGGTGGAGGCGGCGTTGGCTGCCGTCTTTGCCTCTTCGTCATTGCCGCTTTGCACTTTGTCAAACAGTACGGCGATGCACTTCAACGTATAGGCTTCGGTCTCGGCAAGGCTCTCATTTGCTTGCGTGAAGCTGGTGGCAAGGTTTTCCAAAATGGCTTGCCAGTTGCTCTCAGTGATATAGCCCTGTTGATAATAGGAATAGTATTGATAGACCCAGTTGTTGATGGTATTACTCAGGTCCAACTTGGTGACTTGGCTATTACGACCGCCGTACGACACGGACGCCGTGATCTGCGTCACGTCGCGCTCATTGTTCTTGGAGAACATTTCGCCGTCACCGCAAGCCGTCGCTACGATCATGGAAAGCGCAAGCACAAGTATTATCAGAACCGTCAGCAATTTCTTTTTCATTCCAATGCTCCTTACAAGGAAGTGCGCGACGCGCACACCCTATTATAACTAATGTACTTATCTATTATACCTAATAAAGCGCTCGCTTGCAACTCTTTTTTTTCGCGGCGACGTATAACGGCGCATATACTTCTCTAACTGCCTCAATCGCGAGCATTACGTACAACAGTACGCGCAACCCGCCTCACGCGGAGAGCGCTTGTCTATGCACCGTTCTCCGCCGCCGCAGGTTGTTTATTCCGCATTCCTAATTCCTTATGTTCCCGATCAAATTGCCGCTTCACCGCGGACCGCGCGTAAAAAGCGTATAAGCGTATTTACGCGAACCATCACGTTTGCACTCTTGATGGAATAAGTCGCTTCCGCACCGAGCGTCTCCAAGGGTTTTATCTCCCCTTGCAAAAGCGAGAGGGCGTTGCGCACGTTTGCGCTGACGGGGTAGGTATCGTCTGCAAAAAGCACGCGCACCTCGGTGGCGGAGACCGTCACTTTTTTGATAAACAGCGAGGCGGCGACGCTCTTTAAGTATGCGATGAGCACAAGGTTATGCGCCTTTACGGGCGGCATTCCAAAGTTTTCTTCCATCTCCAAAAGGACAGCATTTTTGCTCTTTTCATCGGATATTGCGGCAATTTTTTTATAGAAGCGCAGGCGTTGGAGCTCGCTCTCGATATAGTCTTTGGGAAGATAGGCATCCGCCTTGACAGAAAGCTCCACGTTCCCGCTTTCCGGCAAGGTCTCGCCATTGAGTTCCGCAATCGCCTCGCGGAGAAGGGTGCAATACATCTCGTAGCCCACCCGCTCGATATGTCCGTGCTGTTCCGCGCCGAGCACGTTGCCCGCGCCGCGTATTTCAAGGTCCATCATCGCAAGGCGATAACCGCTACCGAGGTCATCGTTTTCCACAAGCGCTTTGAGCCTTTTTTCCGCGTCGCCCGTGAGCCACAGCCCTTGCGGGTAGGTGAAATAGGCGTAAGCAAGCTTTTCGCTTCTACCCACGCGCCCCTTGAGCTGATACATCTGCGAGAGCCCGAGGCGGTTGGCTTCCACCACAACGAGCGTATTGGCGTCGGGGATGTCGATGCCGTTCTCGATGATGGTGGTGCATATCAAAACGTCGGCTTGTTTTTTATAAAACTTGCGGATATTCTCTTCCAGCGTGGTGGCGGGCATTCTGCCGTGACCCGTCACGATGGTGGCTTCGGGCACGAGGGTTTTTACGTCGCTTGCAAAGGAAGCGAGCCGCTCCACGTTGTTATAGAGGATAAAGATCTGTCCGCCTCTTGCGAGTTCGGCGGTGACGGCTTCTTTGAGCATCGCGGGGGAATATTCCGCCACGACGGTGCGCACGGGTTTGCGGTTTTTGGGCGGGGTGTCGATGAGACTGATATCGCGAATGCCCGACAGCGCCATATGCAAAGTGCGCGGAATGGGAGTCGCGGACATCGAAAGCACGTTGATACTCGTGCGCAGGCTCTTGATTTTCTCCTTATGCTCCACACCAAAACGCTGTTCTTCATCCAAAACAAGCAGTCCGACATCGTAAAATTCCACGTCCTTTGAGAGCAGGCGATGGGTGCCCACCACCACGCCGACCGAACCGTTTTTGAGCCCTGCGACGATCTCTTTTGTCTCCTTGGGCGTGCAAAAGCGCGTGAGGCAAGCGCACTTTATTTTGAAGGGACGGAGACGCTCGGACACCGTCTCGAAATGCTGCTCCGCAAGGATGGTGGTAGGGGCAAGGAAGGCAACTTGCTTGCCCGCAAGCAGCGTCTTGAACATTGCGCGCAAAGCGACTTCCGTTTTGCCGAAACCGACGTCGCCGCAAAGGAGCCTGTCCATCACCTTGCCGCTCTCCATGTCCGCCTTGACATCCTGAATGGCGGCTACCTGCCCCGCCGTTTCCTCATAGGGGAACCCCTCTTCAAAGGCGCGCATCAGCTCGGAGTCCGGCGGATACTTCACGCCACGGCTCTTTTCGCGCTTAGCATAAAGTTCCACAAGATCCAGCGCCATTTTGCGAATGGACTTTTTGGCGCGGGCTTTCTCCTTGGCAAAATCCTCTTTGTTGGGGTTGGAGAGGGGCGGATCGGTCTCTGACCCGCTATATACGTTGAGCTTGTCCATCTGCGTGACGGGCAGATAGATCTTGTTTTGGTCTGCGTATTGGAGCGCGAGATAATCCCCCTCGCCCGCGTAATTTTTGATGTGCGTGATGCCGAGGCACCGTCCGATGCCAAACTCCTCGTGCACAACATAATCCCCCACCTTGGGCGCGATGACGGCGCGGGTGGGCAGCGAGAGCGCGGACGCTTTGGAAAGGATGTCGCCGCTCCCCACGATGGTGACGCGCTCGCTCTTGGACGTAAAGCCGTGTTTTAAGGGACGAGGCACGAAGGTGACGTGCGGGGCAAGGTCTCCGACAAGGTTTCGGAAGGTCTTTTCGCGCGCTTTATCCTCGCAAAAAACAAGGAGCTTTCTCCCTTGTTTGACCTCGTCCGAAAGAAAGCCGACGAGCATATTGGAATTTTTGAGATAATTAGGGAGCGAGGCGGAATTCAGGGTGAAAGCGCCGTCCCGCGCCGTAATCTTTTCCACAAAAGAGGAGAGCCCCAGTTGCGGCATGGCGGAAAGCCCCGTCATGATCACGCGTTCGCCCACAACGGAGTCGCGGTGCGCCGCAAGCACTTCCCCGTCTGCGGCAAGTCGGTTGACCCTGCCGTAATGGTCCGCCAAAAAGGAGGAAAAGCCCTCGAATATCTTTTTGGGTTCGTCCACGATGGCGATGAAGCCTTGGGTATAGTCGAAAATGGTTGCAAATTTCTCCTTGATAAAGGGGATAAAATAGGTGAGCCCGCCGTCCGACGGATTTGCCGCCGCGCGAATGGAGAGCGCCGATAAAACGTCGTCCGTTCTGAGTCTTGCCGCCCTGTTTTGCAAGCCGCGCGCCGCCGCGATGCGCTCTTTGGCAAGAGCGACGTCCTCTTCCGTCAAAAGGATCTCGCTTGCGGGCGAGAGAATCAACTCGGTAAGCGTTTTTTTGACCGCGAGAAAGTCAGGCGCATAGCTTTTGATGCTTTCCACCTCATCGTACAAAAACTCCACTTTCACGGGATCATCGGAATTTACGGGGAAAATATAGAGAATGTCGCCCACGAGGCGGTACTCCCCTTTCTTGGGAACGGCATCCACCCGCTCGTAGCCCGCATAGGCAAGGCGAGCGGTGAGCGCAAGGGGATCCGTTGTCTCGCCCGTGCGAAGCATGACCGTTGCGCGCCGAACGTCTTCGGGGCGGGGCAGATAGGAAAAAACCGCTTCTACCGTGGTGACGAGCACGCGCACGTCCTTCTCGGCAAGAGCGGCAAGCGCCGCGATACGGGCATAGGAAAGCGCATCCGAACGCCGCCCGAGCAATACGTCTCCGCGCGGGGGCAGATACACGGCGCGCGTGCCGTAAGAATTGATCTCACTCACGACGTCAAGCGCCGCTTCTTCCGTTGCGGCAAGGTAGAGGGCCTTGGTGGGCGTTGCAGCCGCAAGGTGTGCTTTTTGGGGAGAAGATATGCCAAAAACCAGCGATTTTTTCTCGCCGGCAAGTTCATCATATATGCTTTTGTATATCTCAAAGCCTTCTGTGTAAAGACTTTCCATAGTCCGTTTTCAAGGGACAAATTCCCTTGCGGGTCAATTTTGGGGCGTGTTGATCTCCCGCGAGAACGCCGAAACGTCCCCTTTCATAAGATAATCCAAAATGGCTTGCGCCGCCTGTTCCGCCGCCTTCGACAGGATCTCTTTGGCTTCTTTTCCCGCCTTTTTCAGCACATACGAGGCAAGGTCTTCTCCCTCGTGCGGTCTGCCGATACCCACGCGGACTCGGGGCAACTCGCCGCAGAGCGAAGTGACGCTCCGCATGCCGTTGTGCGTGCCGGCGCTCCCCTTTTCGCGGAAGCGCAACGTGCCGAGCGGCAAGTCGATATCGTCGTAAATGATAAGCGACTCTTGCGCGGGGACGGAAAACTTGACCATCGCGGACTTTACGCTCTCGCCCGAAAGGTTCATATAGGTGGTGGGCTTCAAAATGCGGACTTTTTTGCCGCCGACGTTCCCTTCCGCCATAAACGCGCGCACGGTAGCCGCCTCTTTGAAAAAAAGCGACAAAAGTTCGGCAAGCTTGTCCGCCACCATAAATCCCACGTTATGATAGGTGCCCACGTAATCGGCGCCTATGTTTCCGAGCCCTACGACTAACATTTTATTTCCTCTTTATCTCCGCGCGCGATCGCCCGATCACAAAACTGCCCTCGGGCACGTCTCGTGTGACGGTCGTAGCCGCCGCGATATATACGTCGTCTCCCACGGTAACGGGCGCGACAAGGTTTGTATTCGCCCCGATAAACACGTTGTTTCCGACCTTTGTCTTGTGTTTTTCCTTGCCGTCGTAATTGGCAAACACCGTGCCGCATCCGACGTTGGTGCCTATTCCCACCTCGGCGTCGCCCACGTACGCAAGGTGCGCCGCTTTTGTGCCGTCTGCGATCAAGGAACGCTTGACTTCCACAAAGTCGCCGATACGGCACCCGTCTCCGATGAGGCTTCCCATTCGCACGTACGCAAAGGGTCCCACCGTCGATTTTTTGCCGATCTCACTGTCTTTGACCACCGATTGCAGCACCGTTGCTCCTTCGCCTATCACGCTGCGCTCTATGGTGGAAAAGCTACCGATGACTGCGCCGCTTTTCACCGTGCTATCTTGAATGAAGGCGTACGGCATCACCGTTGCGCCCGCTTCCACGCGGCTTCTTGAATCAATGCGCACGTTTTCCACATCGGGGATAATCGCCCCGTTTTGTGCGGATAATTGCGCATTTTTCATATATATTTCCCGCTCCGCGAAATGAAAGTCTTCGCGGCTTATTACGTTCCGAAGCTCGGCGGTACGGAGTTTCCGTTTGGCGGTATGTCCCGCAAGGAGCGCCGCTCGCTCCGCGATCATTCCCCGTCCGATCTCCAAGGCGGGGATCGAGCGCTTTTCCATATCCGCAAGGACCGACGCAAGGTACGCGGGAGTCACAAGGGGCATGGACGACGGGATCACGGCAATGTATTTTGCCATCGTAAGCGTCTCTTTCGGCGGTTCTTCCGTCACCACTCGGTGCGGCGTATCCGCAAACACTCGCTGCAAACGATCAAGGGGCAGTTCCCCCGCAATCGGGACGGAACGGAAAGCAAAGGGCTTATCTACTATGTACACAAAGAGTCTGTTCATAGTAGTAAGCTATGCCGCCGCCCTCGGCGTTATGCAATCGTCAGCCTTTGTAACTGTCCTTCAATCCGACGATGAGGTTGTACTCGCCTTTTTTATTCTTGACGTAATAGCCGAGGCGCATAAATTGGAATCTGTCGCCCGTCTTTGCATCGTCCAAGAAAGGTTCCGCCTTGCCGTGATAGACGATCTTGGTCACGGGATTCAGCCTCTCGCCGAAATCGCGCCCGTCTTCCACCTCGTCCAACAGGTAATCGTAGTCGTTAAGCACGACGTCCTTCGCGTCCGAGGGGACCCAATGCAAGACGCCCTTGACTTTCATGCCCGCATTCGCACCGCCCGACATACTGTCCTCGATGTACTCGCAGGTGACGCTCTTGACCGTACCGTCCGCATTCAGTTCGTGCGACTTGTACTTGACGATATACGCGCCCTTGAGACGCACCATGCCGTCCGGCTTCAAGCGGTGATACTTGGGAGGCGGATCCAACGAGAAGTCGCTCTCCTCGATATAAATCTCCGGCGTGAGCGTGACCGAATGAGTGCCCGCGCCCTCTTGCGTGGGATTATTATCCACTTCTACGGTCACGGGGGCTTTAAGGTTCTCGATGATGAGCTTCAAGGGCGACTTGACGACCATGGCTCGCGTGGCGTTCGCGTTGAGGTTCTCGCGCACGCAATGTTCCAAGAGGGAAGCTTCCACCATGGAATTGCTCTTGGCGACGCCTATTCTATCGCAAAAATCAAGGAGCGCCTCGGGCGGATAGCCGCGTTCGCGCATACCCGAAAGCGTGGGCATACGGGGGTCGTCCCAGCCCTCCACCACTCCCGTGTCCACAAGGCGTTTCAAATAACGCTTGCTCATAATGGTGCGGGTGAGCCCCAAGCGGGCAAACTCTATCTGGCGGGGATTGTCGCCGAAGCCGCAGTTGTATTTGACCCAATCATACAAGGGGCGATGGTCCTCGAATTCCAACGTGCAGATGCTGTGCGTGATACCCTCGATGCAGTCGCTGATGGGGTGGGCGAAGTCGTACATCGGATAGATGCACCACTTGTCACCCGTGCGATGATGGGTGGCGCGGAGCACGCGATACAAAATGGGGTCGCGCATATTGATATTGGGGCTTGCCATATCGATCTTGGCGCGAAGCACCTTTTCGCCGTCCTTGAACTCGCCGTTTTTCATGCCCTCGAACAAGCGGAGGTTCTCCTCCACCGAGCGATTGCGGGAGGGGCTCTCCACGCCGGGTTCGGTGAGCGTGCCGCGGTTTTTGCTGATCTCTTCCGCGCTCATATCGCACACGTAGGCTTTGCCGTCGCGAATGAGTTTTAAGGCAAACTCATACATTTGGTCAAAGTAATCGCTGGCGTAAAGCTCCTTGTCCCACATAAAGCCGAGCCACTTGATATCCTCCTTGATGGAGTTCACGTACTCGACGTCCTCTTTGGTGGGGTTGGTGTCGTCAAAGCGCAGATTGCACGCGCCGTGATACTTCTTTTTCATGCCAAAGTTGATGGCAAGGCTCTTGGCGTGCCCGACGTGCAAATAGCCGTTTGGCTCGGGCGGGAAACGCGTTACGACGCCCGTCACTTTGCCTTCGGCAAGCTCTTTTTCAATGATCTCTTCGATAAAGTTGGTGTTTTCCATTGTTTGCAGACCTCTTTTTTATTCTCAGGACAGACCGTCTATCACGCCGTCCTCGGAAATCGTCATTTTGTAGGCATTGGGCACTTTGGGAAGTCCCGGCATCAGCATCACAGAGCCGCACTCCACCACCACAAAGCCAGCGCCGCCGCGCACCGTTACGTCGGTGACGGGGAAGGTAAAGCCCGTGGGTCTCCCGAGTGCCTTTTGGTCGGGGGACAGCGAATATTGCGTCTTGGCAATGCACACGGGGAAGGTGCCGAAGCCCTGCGCTTCCGCCGCGGCAAGTTTGGCTTCCGCCGCCTCGGAGAAGGTGACTTCCGCCGCGCCGTAAATTCGCTTTGCCACTTTTTCTATCTTTACTTTGAGGGGGTCGGAAAGCTCGTACGCATAAGAGAGCGTATAGTCCTTTTCGCTTGCTTTCAACACTTCTTGCGCCAAGGCAAGCGCCCCTTCGCCTCCCTTAAGGAAGCATTCGTTCACAACGGCGGGAACGCCTCTTTCCGCGCAATAGTTGCGGAGATATTCTATCTCCCTGTCGGTATCCGTCGCGAATTTATTGACGGAAACAACAAGGGGCACGCCGAATACTTTGGTGAGGTTGTCGATGTGCGCGCCGAGGTTCACGATGCCCGCGCTAAGCGCGTCAAGGTTCTCCGCGGTGAGTTCGGATTTATCCACACCGCCGTTGTATTTCAAAGCGCGAACGGTGGCAACGAGCACGACGGCGGCGGGTTTGAGCCCCGCTTTGCGGCACTTGATGTCAAGGAACTTTTCCGCGCCGAGGTCCGCGCCGAAGCCCGCTTCGGTGACGGTGATATCGGAGAGAGAAAGCGCCGTTTTGGTGGCGATCACACTGTTGCACCCGTGCGCGATATTCGCAAAGGGGCCGCCGTGGATAAAGGCGGGGGTACCGCCGATGGTTTGCACAAGGTTGGGCTTGATGGCGTCTTTCAAAAGGATCGCCATCGCTTCTTCAGCGCCGAGGTCGCCGCAAGTGACCGCTTTTCCCTCTTCATCGTAGCCCACGATGATGGAAGCAAGCCTCTTTTTGAGGTCGGTAACGCTCTCGGAAAGGCAGAGCGTGGTCATCACTTCGGATGCGGCGGTGATATCAAAGCCGCCTTCGTGCGGGTCTCCGTCCGCACCGCCCTTTGCGCAAAGAACGATCTTGCGGAGCGAGCGCTCGTTCATATCCATCGCGCGACGGAAAGTGATGGTCTTGATCTTCTTTTCGTTGCCGAATTTGATGTGGTTGTCAATGAGCGCGGCAAGCAAATTATTCGCCGCGGTGATGGCGTGCAAGTCGCCCGTAAAATGCAGGTTGATATCTTCCATCGGTAAAACTTGGCTGTAGCCGCCGCCCGTCGCGCCGCCCTTGATGCCAAAAACGGGACCGAGCGAGGGTTCACGGAGCGCAAGCGCGCACTTCTTGCCCATCAAGGTGAAAGCGTCCGCAAGACCGATGGACACCGTCGTTTTGCCCTCGCCGAGGGGCGTGGGGTTGATGGCGGTAACGAGGATCAGCTTGCCGAACTTCTTCCCCGGGCGCACGGATACCTTTGCCTTGTACTTGCCGTACTGCTCGATATCGTCCTCGGTGAGTGCGAGTTTCGCCGCGATCTCCCGAATGGGACGGAGCGTACATTCTCTTGCTATTTCAATGTCACTTTTCATGCTCTATGTCCTCCGCAGTGGGACGGAAACTTGATGTCTTCCGAGCGGATCTCCATCTGCCCGTCCTTCTCTGTAAATCCGAATTTCAAAAAGTAGTCGCTTGCATACGCCACCCGAAAAAGCGGCAGCGAACGCGTGTAAGCGTCCATCACCGCGCGGGTGAGAAAGTCCCCATAGCCGCGTCCGCGAACGGACGGCGTAAGGTACACCCCCTCCAAAAGCGCGCAGTCGGGGAGAAAGGATACGTGCGCCGCGCCGATGAGCGCTTCTTCCTCATAGAGCGCAACGTCCACGCCCTCATGATAAGAGGCATTCACGCCTTCCTTGCGGAGAAATGCTTCGCAACTATCGTCAATGACCGGTTTTACGTGTAGCATAAAACTCCCCCTAAACTATGCTTCTAAATTATAAAGAGTAAAGGGGCGCGTTGTCAACTGTTGCGGCGGCATATAAAGGGAGATATACTTTGCTAACTACCTCGTTGCCAAACAGTTACGTACTTGCAGTACGCGCCTGCTCGTCGCCTTGGAGATCGCTTGCATCTCCCCTGTCTCTGTCGCCGCAGTCTTTCGATCTTTGTGGATAACATAAAAAACGCACATCCTTCTTTTGGTGCTTTTCTTCAAAAGAAAAGTGCAATTAATTTTGCTTTTTTGCAAAAGCGCAAAGTGGCGAAATGCGGTCAATTCATTCCGGATGTTTGACACTCGTTTTCCGTTCTCGCTATACTATCAGTATCTTCCGATTGTCCCGCCTCGCAGCGGGAAAGGAGCGGTCATGAGCAACGATCTTCGCAAAAAAACACCCATTATGGGCTGGGCGTCTTGGAACTGTTTTCGTACGGATATTTCCGAGCAAAAGCTGAAAACGCAATTTGACGCTTTGGTCTCTACGGGGCTCTCTGAATGCGGCTACGAATACGCCAATATGGACGACGGATTCTTTGGCGGACGGGGCGAAGACGGCGTGCTTCGCTTTCACAAAACGCGCTTTCCGAACGGCATCAAACCCGTTGCGGATTACGCCCATTCCCTCGGGCTGAAAGCGGGCGCATACTCGGAAGCGGGCAAGACTTCTTGCGGGTATTATTATGACAACGAAGGCGAAAACGGCACCAATGTCGGGCTGTGCGGACACGAGGAACAGGACCTCAAAATGTACCTTGAAGACTGCGGCTTTGACTTCATCAAAGTGGATTGGTGCGGGGCGCTCCGCGAGGGCGTGGACGAAAAGGAAGAATACACCAAAATCGGCGCCGTCATAAAGGAAATTCGCCGCCGCACGGGGCGCTGCATTGTCTTTAACGTCTGCCGCAAGTTTTTCCCCGGAGAATGGGTGCTTGACATTGCCGATTCTTGGCGGACAGCCGCGGACATTCAACCCAATTTTGCCTCGGTGATACGCCAAATCGACTATATAAAACCCCTTCGGAAATACTGCGCGCCCGGGCACGTGAACGACCTGGATATGATGCAGATAGGCAACGGGCTCACGCACGAGGAGGAAAAAACGCACTTTGCGATGTGGTGCATGATGTCCACTCCGCTGATGATCGGATGCGACCTTACAAAGATCCCCCAGGAGACCCTTGACGTGCTGAAAAACAAGGAGCTCATCGCGCTGGACCAAGACCCGGCGTGCCAACAAGCCTTTGCAATAAAAGAATACAAAAGCGAAGACGGCGCGCTCCTTGGCGAAGTATGGATAAAGACCCTCGGCAAGGCGCTTTCCGAGGAGAAAGCCATCGCCTTTTTGAACCGAAGCGACGCGCCGCTCACAATGTCCGTCACGGCAAAAGAGGCGGGACTCTTGGGCAAAATGATCTCTCTACGCGATCTGTGGGCGCACGAGGACCTTGACCCTGCCACCCCGCTCACTTTTACGGTGCCCGCGCACGGAACGGTAATGCTCCGCGCCAAGAGCGAACGGGCGGGCGAGGCGACGGACATAAACGCCGCATTGGAATATCACGAACCCGAGCCTTTCTCCCCCATCTCAAAGGAAGAGGCGCGGGCGCTTATCGCCAAAGGGGCTTTGCTCCTTGACACAAGACCGAGAGAGGCGTACGTGGCGTGGCATTTGGCGGGCGCTTTGAATACCCCCTACACCGAAATTTACTCACACATCTCGGAGACCGTCCCCACAAAGGACACCCCCTGCGTGCTCTACTGCGCCAAGGGGCTCCGCAGCGCGCAAGTAAAGTACACGATGGACCATATGGGATATACGGCGGTCTACGTGCTCGGCGCCATCCAAGAAGGTGAAACGCTCTGATAAAGACGTAAAAAGCCAACGAAAAAGAGGACGAAACACGACGTTTCGCCCTCTTTTGTAACAGGAAATCTTCCTTATTCTCCGTATATTTCGTATGAAATTTTTCCGCCCGACAGTTTAATGATACAGTTGCGGAAACCCGTCTTATTATCGTAGTGAGAACCCGCGTGCAAATTGGGATAATCGTATTTATCGGACTTAAATTCCGCCGGCGGAACGTGCGAATGTCCCGACACAACGTACTGCACGCCGCACGCTTGGCACTTATCGGCAAACTCGCGGAACTTGTAGTCGTGCACAACGTGGCAGTCCTCGCAAACGTGCTCGTATGCGGGCAGATTGTCTTCGGCGATGAGCGCGATGTGAGACAGAACGAGGTGGTAGGTATAGCCCTCGTAGAGCTTTTTATCCATTTCGGCGGTGAACCATTCGTATTCCTTATCCTTATAGGAGTTAAAGTTTGCAAGCCCCGCATAACGCGCAAAGTCATCGTCATGATCGTTGGCAAAGTTAAGCACCGTAAAATAAGCGTCGCCCATCGTAAAGGTGTAATACGCCTCGCCCGTCTCCGAGCCTGTGGGAATGAGTTCCCACAAATAGGGCGCGAGCATACCGCGATATTCGTGGTTGCCAAGGGTATAATAGACGGGAAGCACGCTCCCCGAAGCCAGCGCGGACACCTTCAAAAGAGGCTCCACGATGTCGCTTTCGATATCGTTATAGCTCTCCGCGTGGTCGCCGAGCATCAAAACAAAATTATACTCGTGCGTATCGTAGGCTTGTTTTACCGCGAGCTGAGACGCCTTGGTGCCGCCTTGGTTATCGGACACACAGAGGAAAGAAACGTCGCCGCCCGTATAGGCACGGAAAGCGTAGGAAGTCCCTTGGATCTCCTTGCCCATCACCCAATTTTTGTCCGTACCGTCCTTGGTCTGACGGGACGAAACGTAGTAAATTGCGCCGTCGAGCGCGGCTTTGGGCACGTCTATATGGTGGATCTGCCTGTCGTACAAGATCACGCCGTCCGCTTCTTCGTTATATACTGTCTTTTCTCCGTTTTTCTCTATGGTGACGCTGCCCGTGCCGGGACCCGTCGTGGCAAACAAAATGGAATACCCGTCCGCGCCGTTCACATAGACCGATGGCTCCGCCGTGAAAGCATAAGGGCGGAGATAGGTGCGCACAAACGCCCCCGCAAAAGGGACCAAGGTGAGGCCTGTAATAACAAGGACCAAAAGGACCGTCGCCGCCGTGCGGAAGGCATTCCCCGCGTGGAAGAAATCCAAAGAACTGTGGACAATAAGTGCGTCAAGCACACCGAGCTCAAGGAACAAAAGAACAAGCCCCATCGTGAGGCTGACCGTGCGGCTAACGCCTATGGTCTCCGTCACAAGGGTGTAGAGAACGCGCACTGTAAAACCGCCTATGACGCCGCAAACGATGGGCGCGATGATAAGCCCAACGAGCTTTGCGCCTTTGGCGTCTGCAAGCAAAAAGCCGAGCACCGCGACCAAACACCCGATGCCCACCGATATCCAACGAATTGGCACGGGGCGCTTATCCACGTAAAGTTGCGGTAGGCGGAGCGCCAAAAGCACCACCCCTACATTTACAGCCAAGATCAAAAGGTAATAAACCCACGGAATTTTTGCAAAAAGTTTGATAATCGGCATCTATCTCACCTCTTTGACAATTATAACACGG
>Ga0310690_10006187_pt1 | contig 15843 bp, 17 predicted proteins | sample AusTroGonzalo_MG_2_FD_207661 | JGI IMG/M metagenome (GOLD analysis project Ga0310690, IMG submission 207661) | Bovine rumen microbial communities from tropical cattle in Woodstock, Queensland, Australia - Gonzalo_04 (v2) (version 2) | ecosystem: Host-associated > Mammals > Digestive system >... | reverse complement strand
AGTATTTATATTTCTGCAACAGCAAAATATGATGAGAAAACAAATACTTGTTCTGCAGGTAGTCTAATGATTGCGGGAAGTTTAGAAAATGAAGCAAGCTCTCCTTATAAAATTACATCATTTTATATAAAACAGACATTTCACGCACTTGATTATCAAGATGCATTAAAATATCAAGATTTTGCAGATAAAAAAGCAACGACAGTTAGTTCGGCCACAAAAAGAAATCCAGCCGTTATTATTGAAAACTATAAAAATACTTCAGATTGGTATCGTATTTGGTCGGACGGTTGGATAGAACAGGGAGGTGTCACAAGTTCTGGAACAAGTGCATCTGTCACTTTTTTAAAACCATTGACAACAACAAACTATACCGTTTTAGCAACGCCAATATTAAGTGAAACTGATTCTGGGGGAATTGATGAATGTCCGGCTATTTATGGCAGAACTACTACGGGATTTAATGTATCACAACACGAACAAACAAAATGGGTTGCTTTCGGTTATTAGGAGTTCAAAATGGAAGAAAATCAAATTGAAGAAGAAAAAAAAGAATATAAAATCGGCGACATTGTTTGTTTGAATGAATATACGGACGCCGCTATTTGGTGCAGAGAAAATAATGCCACTTTAACAGAAATCAATCCTGAAGAAGAAACGCGCCGGTTTGAAATTATATCTATTCCGGAACCACCTACGCCAACAGAAGAAGAACAAAGAGAAAATCGGAAAAAGGCATACACAAAAGAAGTTGATCCGATTACTTCACATATTGAAAGGTTAAAAGACGAGGAACAGACAGAAGAAATCGTCATAAAAATTAATGAACTTAAAGAAGAACGAAACTTAAAGATTCAAGAAATCAAAAAAAGATATCCTTATGCTTAATAAGAATCTTTCTTCCCCTGCCATCCGCAGGGGAAGTTTTACAATTTTTCAATTAATTCCGCATAATTATTTCGGAATAAAAAATTCCGGCCGACACCTGCTTTTTGAGCGGCCTCTATATCCCGCTTCTTATCTCCCACAGAAACAGATTCGGACATATTAATATGATATTTATCTTGTGCCTTCAGAAATAAGCCACATTCCGGCTTTCGATCCGGCCCCGTTAAATCAGGGCAATAAAAAACATCGGTTAGATTTATTCCTTCTTTTTTAAATTGTTCAATCATGTATTGGGTACATTTTTCATAATCAGAAACTGTATAATAACCCCGTGCAATACCTGACTGATTTGTAATAACAATAATCAAATACCCCAATTCCTGGGCTTTTTTGCAGAAATCAATAACACCGCTAATCAAATGGAAATCGTCCGGTTTAAAGACATACCCATAATCCACATTAATGGTACCGTCCCGATCCAAGAACAGAGCTTTAGCCATAAACAGCTCTTTCAACTAGATCACAAATAATGTGTCCGACGGTAATGTGCATTTCCTGGATATGGGCAGAAGTTGTTGCCGGCACTTGCAGACAGTAATCTGCCAAGGCTTTCATTTGACCATCTTTTTTTCCGATGAGTGCCACTGTCTGTATATTCATTCGTCTCGCTTTTTTAAAGGCCCGAATCACATTTGCTGAATTACCGCTGGTGGATAATCCGAACAAAACGTCCCCGGATTTTCCGATACCTCTTAATTGTCGGGAAAAAATATATTCATACCCATAATCATTCCCAATGGCCGTTATGTTGGACGTATCTACCGTTAAGGAAATAGCCGATAACGCCGGCCGATTTTTTTTATATCTCCCCACAAGCTCTGCTGCCAAATGTTGTGACTGACCAGCACTTCCTCCATTGCCGCAAAAAATTATTTTATGCCCTGACAGGATAGCCTTTATGCACAGATCTGCCAATTCTTGAATTTTGTCGGTCTGATCTGCCAATAATAACAGTTGATGGGATAATTCTTTTAGCTGTTCCGTAACGTATTGTTTCATGCTCTATCCTTTCATTTTTTTAACCAAATCAGAAGTGGAATAACCTTCCACCCGTTTCAAGATTACTGCTTCCCCGCCATAATCTTTGACAAACCGCCCCTCTGGCCATTTATCCAGGGTATAACCTTCCTTTGCCACAATATCAGGCCGAATTTTATCTATTATCGGTAAAGGCGTTTCATCATTGAATAAGATAATATAATCAATAAACTCCATGGATGCCAACAATAAAGATCTTGTTGCTTCATCTTGAATGGGGCGATTGGGTCCCTTATGAGATTTAATCCACTGATCTCCATTCAAACCTACTACCAAAATATCACATAATTCTTTAGTCCTCATAAATGAGGTCAAATGGCCTAAATGACAACAATCAAAACATCCGTTTGTAAAACCGATCTTTTTCCCTTTCTTTTTTAACCCTTGAATGATTGATACTGCTTCCTCCAGAGTAATAATTTTATTTTTCTGATGCCAGCTGTAATCTGTTTTTTCCGATAATTTATGTTTCAATTCCACAGCCGTCACCGTTGCCGTTCCGACTTTTTCTACCACAATACCGGCCGCCAGATTAGCCATTTTCATAGCTTCAGGATAGGACAATCCGCTTCCTAATGATGCCCCTAATGCAGCTAAAGCCGTATCCCCTGCCCCCACGACATCAAAAACCTCCCGAACTTCCGTCGGAATATGACTGATTTTTTTTACATCATCGGCTCCGACATGTAACATACCGTATTCACTAAGTGTAATAATTAAATTTTCAATTTGATATTTTTTAAACAGTATAGCGGCCCCTTCAGAAACGGCTTGGTGAAAATCGGGAGATTTAGGATCATAGGTCCGCCCGGTTGCTTCGGCAAATTCCTTTAAATTGGGCTTAACCAAAGTTGCACCGACATATTTAGAGTAATCGCCACCTTTCGGATCAACAATAATTTTTTTCTTTATATTCCGACAAACATCAATGATCATTTTAGCCGTCACCGACGTCAACAAACCTTTATCATAATCTGATAACAGAACAATATCTGCTTTTTTAATCAGATGAACCAATATTTTTTTGAATCTGGGCAATATATCCGTTTCAAAGGATAACTTTTCTTCCTCATCAACCCTCAGCATATGATTACCGTTTGAAATCAGGCGTGTTTTAACAATTGTCGGATAATTTTCCAATTTCAACAGGTAGGCATTCACCCCCGCTTCCGTCAATAATTCTGATAATTTCTTTCCCCACTTATCCTTACCGATAACACCGGCAAAAACGGTTTGACACCCCAAGGCCACCAGATTGGCCGCCACATTCCCGGCACCGCCCAATACCAGTTTTTCTTCCATAGCTTTTAAAATTGGCACAGGTGCTTCCGGTGATATTCGCTTAACACTTCCATAGACAAACCGGTCCAACATAATGTCCCCGATAACCAAAACCTTAACTTTTTTATAGTTGTCAATGTATGAAGTTAACCGTTGCATATCCGCTCCTCAAATTTAATTTATGCCGCCCCTTGTGCCAACAAATCATGAATATGAATGGTTCCGACGGGTTTCCCGTTTTCCACTACAAACAAGTTGGTAATTTTTCGCTCATTCATCAACCGAATAGCCTCTGCACACAGAGCATCTTTTGATATCGTAATCGGATTTTTTGTCATCAATTCTTTAGCCGTCACATGCATGGTATCTGCCGAAAACTTACGCCGCAAATCACCATCTGTCAACATACCGACCAACAATCCTTCCTGATTGATAAACCCGACACAACCTAACCGTTTTGAAGACATTTCTAAAACTGCTGTTTGCATATCTACATTCTCGCTTAACAGCGGCATTTCGGATCCGACATGCATTAAATCGCTGACACGTTGCAAAATAGCCCCCAATTTACCGCCCGGATGACGAACATTAAAGTCTTCTTTGGTAAAGCCACGCCGTTTCATCAGACAAGCCGTTAAAACATCCCCAAAAACCAATGTCGCCGTTGATGAATTTGTCGGTGCCAGTCCTAGAGGGCAAGCCTCACCGGTATTGGGCAACAACAAAACAACATTGGCTGCTTTTCCAAGCGAACTTTGTGCATTTTTTGTCATTGCGATTAAAGGAATATCAAAGCGCTTACAATAGGTCAGAATATCTATCAGTTCTTTTGATTCACCGCTGTTGGAAATCGCCAAAACCACATCTTTTTGGGTAATCATTCCCAAATCACCATGACTTGCCTCAGATGGATGGACAAAAAAAGACGGTGTCCCTGTTGAAGCTAACGACGCCGCTATTTTCTTCCCGATATGACCGGATTTTCCCATACCGGTAATAATCACCCGCCCTGTGGCATTTTGCATCATATCCAATGCGGTCGTTAAACTTTCCGTCAATCCGTTTTTTAATACTTCCAATGTATTCTTTTCCGAATCAATGGTTTTCTCGGCAACAATTTTATCTGTATCAAATAAAGACATAGGCCCTCCAATCATATTGATACTTTTACCCAATCACGCTCTTTTTGTCAAGGCTTATTTTCGTTTCAAATATCCGATAACCGCCGTCACGGCTGCTGGCGTAACACCCGCCATACGCATCATGGAACCGATGGTTAAGGGTTGTGCTTCTTTCAATCGTTCTATAATCTCGGCCGATAATCCTCCGATTTTGGCATAATTTGTACCGGGCGGGATCTTTAATGCCTCATCCTTTCTGAACGATTCAATATCAGCCTGCTGACGGGCCAAATAGCCGCTGTATTTACCCTCTATTTCCAATTGTTCGGCCACGTCTGAGGGAATAGTTGCCATTTCCGGGAAAACTTTAATCAGAGCTTTCCAATCAACACCCTGATAGGATAATAAATCAAAAACTGTCCGTTTTTGTCCGTCGGCATTAACAATAAAACCTTTTTCTCCCAGCTCTTTAGCTGTATAGGTCTGGGATAGAATCTGCCGACGGGCCTCTGCCAATTGTTTTTGCTTTGTCTCAAAAATCACTCGTCGCTCCGCCCCGACACAACCGACCTCTATCCCTTTCTTCGTTAAGCGTAAATCGGCATTATCAGCCCTGATACTCAGACGATACTCTGCCCGCGAGGTAAAAAGCCGATATGGTTCATCAACTCCAAAAGTTGTAATATCATCAATCATGACACCGATATAACTGTCCGCCCGATCAAAAATCAGCGTTTTCCCGGTATTTAAGGCCATCAGGGCCGCATTAACACCAGCTACCAACCCTTGACCGGCCGCTTCTTCATAACCGGTTGTTCCATTGATTTGCCCTGCCAAAAACAGGCCGGGTATTTTTTTTGTTTCCAATGTCTGTTGCAGTTCTCGCGGATCCACATAGTCATATTCAATTGCATAAGCATACCTCAAAATTTTGGCCTGTTCCAAACCCGGTATCGTATGGATAAAAGCCTCTTGTACGTCTTTAGGGACACTGGTGGAAATACCGTTCGGATAAATACTGTTACCCGTTCTGGATTCCGGTTCTAAAAAAATATGATGGCTGTCACGTCCTGCAAACCGAATCAGTTTTGTTTCAATGCTGGGACAATACCGCGGCCCCGTTGAGGTAATCTGTCCGTCAAACAAAGGCGCCCGATCCAAATTGTCCAAAATGATTTTATGTGTTTCGGGCGTTGTATGGGTAATATAACAGGGCATTTGCTCCGGCTGAAAATCACGCGTCAAAAATGAAAAAGGCTTCGGCGGATTATCACCATCCTGCCGGGCGCATTTGGACCAATCAATCGTATCTTTATCAAGCCGGGCCGGTGTTCCCGTTTTAAGGCGCCCCATCTTCAAACCCAACCGTTTTAAAGCGGGCGTCAACCCTAAACTCGGCTCCTCTCCCCAACGTCCGCCCGGTGTTTGTTCCGGCCCTACATGCAAAACACCGTTTAAAAAAGTTCCCGTCGTCAAGACGACCGCTTTCGCCCGCATTGTTTCACCGGCAACAACAACGCCCACAACAGACCCGTTCTCACAAATCAAGTCATCGGCTGAACCTTCTATAATTTCTAAATTCGGGTAGTGAAGCAAGATTTCTTGCATTACCTGCCGATAAAGCGGCTTATCGGCCTGTGCCCGCGGTCCTTGCACGGCAGGACCTTTACTGGCGTTTAACATCCGAAATTGCAGACCGGTTTGATCAATCACTTTTCCCATCAGGCCATCCAAGGCATCCACTTCCCGCACCACCGTTCCTTTGGCAAGCCCGCCGATCGCCGGATTACAGGACATATCCGCAATGGTTTTAATATGCAATGTCACCAGGGCCGTCTTAGCCCCAACACGTGCGGCGGCCGCGGCAGCCTCACACCCGGCATGCCCCCCTCCGACAACGATGACATCATATTGATTAACCATCAACTATTTCCTTCTTCCGCCTATTTCCCGATACAAAAATCCCGAAAGATAACATCCAGCAAATCTTCCGCATCAATGCGACCCGTAATGCGTCCCAGAGCCCGTGCCGCCAACCGCAGTTCTTCGGCTTTCAGTTCCAACTCGGCCACCTGAACGGCTGCATACAACCGTTCCAAACAGGTTTTCAACGCTACCCGATATCGCTCCCGCGTAATTAAACCACTCCCTCTGCCCACAAAATCACGTTCCAAAACGGATTTTATTTCTGCCCAAAGATTCGGTATACCGACACCTGTCTTGGCACTAACCGTTAATTCCTTTCCCCGTTCAGACATTAAATCTGATTTATTCCAAACGGTAAGAACCGTTTTATGTTTTAAATTTTCGGGTAACTTTTCTGCTTTTGGCCAACGCGTTCCATCTTGAACATATAAAATCAGGTCCGCCTCTTCGGCCTTTTGAACAGCGCGGCGAATACCTTCGGATTCGATGCGCCCTTCTGTCTCCCTCAGGCCTGCCGTATCTGCCAATACCACTGGAAACCCGCCGACATCCAAATGCGCTTCCACAATATCCCGCGTTGTGCCGGCTATTTCGGACACAATTGCCACATCTTTATGCGTCAGTGCATTGATCAAACTGCTTTTTCCGACATTGGGCGCCCCGATAATGGCGATTTGAAAACCTTCTCTCAGCCTTTCGCCCGCTCGGTTATCATTCAGATAGGCTTCTATTTTGCCGGCCAGCTCCAAAACATGACCGTCAATTTCCTTCAGTTTTTCAGGGGGAATTTCCTCTTCGGGAAAATCAATAAAGGCCTCCAGATAAGCCATATGGCGAACAAGCTCTTGCCGCCATTCTTCATAAAGTTGCCCCAGAATTCCCTTCATCTGCCCAAATGCTTGAGTCCGTTGTTGTTCCGTTTCCGCATGAATCAGATCCAATAACCCTTCGGCTTGTGTCAAATCCATTTTACCGTTAATAACGGCTCGCCTTGAAAACTCTCCTCGTTCAGCCGGCCGACAGCCGCTTTGATCTCCCAAAGCCTCCAACACGGCCTGGATCACAGCCCGACCACCATGAATTTGAAATTCAATCACATCTTCACCGGTAAAACTGAACGGTGCTTCAAAAAACAGGACCAACGCTTGATCCAAAATCTTCCCGTTATGTTTAATCGGCTTAAAATAGGCATGTCTCACAACAGGTTTTTCCAGGTCTGTCAATTGCTTTAAAACATCCCTAACCCGATCACCCGATACCCGAATGACGGCAACACCGCCCTTTCCAGGTCCGCTGGACAAGGCATAAATTGTATCCGATAAACAATAATGCAGTTCTTCCATCAGATACCTCTTAACACTTTTACAAATTCTGTTCGCACCAAATCTACATTCTGATTTTTATCGGCACTGGTTACAATCATTTCCGGATAACAGGCCACATGTTTTTTCCCGATATCCATCACTCTTTCAAGCATTTTTTCGGCCTGCCCTGCCGTCACTTTGTCCGCCTTTGTCAGAATAATTTGGTAACTGACCGCCGCTCTATCCAACATTTTCATGATATTTTCATCAACCGGTTTAATCCCGTGCCGAATATCTATCAGCAAAAAGACCCGCCGCAACGTCTGCCGCCCCCGCAAATAATCGTGTATCAGTTTTGTCCAAACCCGCACTTTGGCTTCCGGGGCGTTGGCAAACCCATAGCCCGGCAAATCCACAATAAAAAAACGACCTTTTTGTTCAAAAAAATTTAATTCCTGCGTCCGCCCGGGTGTAGAAGAAGCCCTAGCCAACTTCGGAACCCCCGTCAAAGCATTGATTAAGGAACTCTTCCCGACATTGGATCGGCCGGCAAAGGCAAATTCCGGCAACCTTCCTGCCGGCAATCCTTCCGCTTCAACAACTCCTTTGACGAAAAAAGGTTTTTCCTCAAATAATTGTTTCCCTTCCTGAACCAATTCTTCGGACAGATCCATTTAGACCCCGACTTTTTTCATGATATACTTTTGCTGTGCAATAGACAGAATATTGCTCCATGTCCAGTAAATAACCAGACCGGAAGCAAAATTACCCAACATAAACGTAAAAATAACCGGCATCATATTCATAAAAATTTTCTGATCTTTTGCCGTCGTCGTTGAAGGATTTAGACGTTGTTGAATCACCATAGTTAAACCCATCAACAATGGCCAAACACCAATATTTAAAACAGATGGAATTGGCCAGGGTAAATATCCGAATGCCGTAAATACGGACGACGGATCGGGTTGTGATAAATCGGTAATCCAACCGAAAAACGGTGCCTGACGCATCAGAATGGAAACAGACAGCACTTTATACAACGCGAAGAAAACTGGAATTTGTATCAACATCGGTAAACATCCCGAGGCTGGATTAACCTTATCCCGTTTATATAGATTCATCATCTCAATCTGCAGCTGCTTTTTATCATCTTTAAAGCGTTCCTGCAAAGCTTTAATTTTAGGCTGGACTTTTTTCATTTTTGCCATACTTTCATAGGACTTTGTCGCAATCGGCAACAATGCAATTCGGATTAAAGTAGCAAAAACCAAAATAACAATTCCCATATTACCGATCAGGGAATAAAGCCATCCCAAAAAGTATAAAAACGGCTTCGTTAAAAAGTAGTACCAACCAAAATCAATTGAAAGATCAAACCGCGGAATTCCCTGTTTTGTGTAATCATTAATCAATTTTAATTCCTTGGCACCCGCAAACAATTTTGTTGTCCGTGTTAAAGTTTGACCGGCCGCAACGGTTACAGGCGTTCTAAATGAAGACACATAATCCTCACCGATTTTTTCAAATTTCATTGTCGAAACAGTTGATTGATCCGGCACAAAAATAGCCTGCCAATACTTATCCGTTTGGCCGATCCAACCACCCTGATTTTCAACAGAGAAAGATTTATCCTCTTTAATTTCCGGATAGCGACTCTCCTTTTCTTTATTGTCAAACAGTCCCAAGAACCCCTCATGAACCGTTGATCTGCCCTCCGGTACAGAATCCGCCGCCCGAACAATTTTCCCTTCCAATTGACCGGAAAGGGCCTGATTCGATCCATTACGAATAATATCGGTAAAAGTCATTAAATAAGCATTATCCAGTGAAATTTGGCGCTCCACGACAACCCCACCCTTTTCCCATGTCAGGGTAATCGGTGTTTCGGGGGTCAGGGTTTCCCCTGTTACACGGGCTGCACCTCGTGTGTCAGGTAACGTATTTCCCACCCAATTTAAAGTCGTATAAAAATTTTGATTTAATAGCTCAACCGCCGGACTGTCCGGCTCAGTGCTTTCCCGGTATTGTGTTAAATTTAAGTCATTCACCCGACTGCCGGTTACAACTAAAGCACCTTCCACAAAATCGTTTTTAATAACAATGCTTTTCCCTTCCGGCATAACTGCTTTTGGTGACATTGATTCAGTTTCAACCGATGCAACTGTTTCTGGGTTTGTTTCCTCTAAAGGAATCTCAACCATTTCAGCCGGTTTCATGGCCAATCTGTTAAATACCGTCAGGACAACGATAATCAAAACCATTGCCAACATCATATTTTTTTGATCTTTTTTTTCTTCTTCTAACATCTTTTTTCCTCTTTCTGTTTTGGCCTGGGAACAGGGTCATATCCCGAACCGCCCCACGGGTGACATCGTAAAATACGACGAAGACTCAACATAGCACCTTTTACAACACCATGCAACAAAAAAGCTTCCCGTGCATATGCTGAACAGGTCGGATAAAATCGACAGCACGGCGTTTTAAACGGTGAAACACATATTTGATAAAGGCGAATCAGCCCTCGGACAATGAATCGCATGGTATCCTTTTCCCTTCCAGAGATTTTTTTATTTCCGTCAATGCCTGGATCAGATCGGCCTGTAATTTAGTAAACGGTCTGTCTTTTGTAGATAACCTTCCGATAAAGACCAAATCCAACCCGATCATCTCTGCCATTATCGGACACAACCGAACGGCTTCTTTCAAACGCCGTCTGGTTCTGTTTCGAATAACAGCACAGCCGATCTTTTTGGTTACGGTAAAACCGGTCCGTATTAAATTCAAATGATTGGGACATGCCTGGACAATGACACTGCCCGAAACGGATTTAACACCCGTGTTCGCGACATTCAGGAACATCTTCCTTTTTTTCATTCGAATTTGTTGAACGGACTCCATGACTTACCTTTCTAATAAAAAAACAAGACACCGACGATCATTCAGCGGTGTCCCTGTTTTTATTATATCATTCTAAACTTAGGCGCTGACGACTTTACGTCCCTTACGCCGACGGGCATTGATAACGGCCTGTCCGCCTTTTGTGGCCATACGGGCCCGAAAACCGTGACGCCGTGTCCGAACAATTTTGCTGGGTTGATAGGTGCGTTTCATAACTTTTTCTCCTTACATTTTAAAAACTGTTTCTGTCTTATACACTCATTTTTGGCAAAAGTCAAGTTATTTTATAAATGGAACACAAAAAAGTAATTTATAAAATCCGGAACAAGTCATCATCCATTTTTTATATTGACACCCTTTAAAAAACCTTATATGCTCAATGTATCAGAGAAGGAGCACAAAAATGACAGTCGTTATTCAAAAAGAATTATTAATTCCCGCTTTAGATAATGGCCGGGTAAGATTTATTGCCGACGGCGACCTTACCCCACCAGATGTAGATGAGATTTTACGCGCCAACGCTGATCGCTTGGCTGATTCAAGCGACAAATATGACAAGCTTATTGAACCTTTATTTGAAGAGTCTGCAACTAAAATTACAACCCATCGGGGAACAAAAAGATTGACTCCCCACCCTTGCAGGATAAAAAGTTAATATTCCTTTTAAAGAAAATTTTTAATTTTTCTAGAATACCGGCATTTTAAAAATACAAAAAACTATTTTTTCTTTTTCCCTTTGCCCTCAAAAGGATTCACCCGTTTGCGCATATGGATCCGAATTGGCACCCCAACCAACCCAAAGCGCTCCCGTATTCCATTTGATAAATACCGCAAATAGGATTCCGGCAACTGATCGGGATTACTGGAAAAGATCACAAAAGTTGGTGGACGCGTACTGACCTGCGTCATATATTTCATCGGGATACGCCGACCATTTCGGGCAATCGGTGTGGGATGCGCTTCGGTCATCTGCTTTAAAAAGTCATTCATTTTATGGGTCGGTACTCGCTTATTCCATAATTTATATAACTTAAAGACAGCTGTCATCATCGGCTCAATTCCGAAACCCGTCTTGGCCGACACCGTCACAACGGGTAATCCCTTGACCTGTTGCAACGATTCTTCCATCTTATATTTTAACTCGTTTAAAACCGTTTTAGGATTCGAAATTGTATCCCATTTATTCAGAGCAATTATCAAAGACCGCCCTTCATCCAACACTTTACTGGCAATCATCAAATCTTGCCGTTCCATCGGTTGATTGGCGTCTAAAACCAAAACGACCACTTCCGCAAAATCAATGGTATTACGTGTATCCGCAGCTGATATTTTCTCTAAATCATCATCTATTTTACCGTATTTTCTCAGGCCCGCGGTATCCGTTAATAGAATATCATTTCCTTTCCATTGCCATGATACCGTAATGGCATCCCGCGTTACACCAGCTTCCGGTCCCGTCAACAAACGTTCTGTCCCGAGCAACCGATTAATCAACGTTGATTTGCCGACATTTGGCCGTCCAACAATGGCCAACTTCAACGGCCGTTTTTCTTCCTCGGGCATTTCTTCTGTCTTGGGACAGAGCGGTTTTAAAAATTGATATAAATCTTCCATACCCAAAGCATGTTCGGCCGATACCGGCATCGGATCTCCCAGACCCAGCCGATAAAACTCTCCCAAAGCATTCTTTTGCTCTGCTCCTTCACTTTTGTTAGCCACCAATAATACTTTTTTTTGAAGACGCCGCAACCGACCGGCCAATTTTTCGTCCAAAGGAGATAATCCGCTTCTGGCATCCACAATCATTAAAACGATATCTGCTTCTCCGATGGCAATTTCCGTCTGATCCCACATCGCTCTGGCCAAACTGGTTGTTTCTTCCAGTCCCGCCGTATCAATTGCGCGAAAGGAAATATCCTTGATGGTGGCAACCCCTTCTTTTCTATCGCGCGTCACGCCGGCCCGATCGTGAACGATAGCCAAACGCCGACCGCACAACCGATTAAATAAGGTTGATTTTCCGACATTTGTTCGCCCGACTAAAGCCACTGTTTTCACGATCGTCACCTTTTATTGGTAAAATAACAAATTCCCTTTAGTATCCAACATCAACATCGTGTCCCCACTGAAAACAGGTGACCCAGCCAGTGGTCTCTGAACTTCCCGTCTTGTTTCCTGACCTGTCTTTGAATCATAAAAGATAACATCGCCTTTACTGGATGTTACGACCACGGAATCATTCACCAAAACAGGCCCGTGCCAGACCGTCTGTTCCTTATCCGTTTTGCTTGAAGTTAAAGGGACACTCCAAAATTGCTCACCCTGATTCTTACTCAGAGCCACCAATTGATTCTGGTTTGTAATAAGGTACAAGGCATTACCGCTGACGATTGGGGTTTCACGCCCACCTATCCCGACATGAAACAAAGACACTCCGTTTGCCAAACGATAGGCGCCGGACTTTCCGGCGTTTCCGATTAAATAAACACTTTTTCCCTCTATAACCGGAGACGCCGTCATATGAGGCATATCCAAAATCGGATTAAAGGTTTTTTTCGTCCACATATCTTCCGTCCAAAGTAAAACCCCCGTATTCACATCAAAAGCATTGACACGCCCGTTGGTTGTCGGAACCACCAATACGGAATCCGAAACCGCAGGTGAACCCAAGCCAAAGAAATTCGTCATAGTCCGTTCATCGGCATATTGCCAAAGCGTTTTACCGTTGTCGGCGTCCAAAACAAACAGCTCGTTATTTAGAGAGGAAACAAAGATCTTACCGCCATCAATTACCGGTGCAGACCGGAGGGGTGTATTTAATTCCCGAATCCAATCGGCATTTCCCACTAAATCCGTTGCCAGAATCACACCATTACCGGCCACAGCATAAATTTTCTTATCGTCCGAGGCCAAGCCTATACTTTTTGCCTGTGTTCCCGTAATTTTTATAAATGATTTACGCCATAATTTTTCACCCGTTTTCAAATCCGTCGCCTGCAGGTAAAAGGCACTATCCAACGTATAGACGATATCCCGAATCACAATAGGTCCCGCCAACGTCTGATTTTTAATGTCAACACCCCGACCGATGGAAACGGACTTTTGATAAGCTATTTCCCCATCCGTTTTAATGTGTTTTTTTGCATTGGCCGCATTAACATTTAAGGCCAGCCATTCTTTTGTTTTTTGAGCCTTATCCAAGACGGGCTTCGCTTTTGTTTGAATCAAACGATCAGGTTCAACAACAATACTTTGCCGTCCTTCCTTAGGTGCCACCGGGCCTTTATCCGCACAAGACACCAACAATAAAGCCGATAAACAAACAATAATTAATCGTTTCATTTTCCGATTCTCTCTGATAGACGGGTTAAGCGTTCTCTGACGGCCGGTTCCAAATTCTGTCCTGCCAAAGCCTCATCCAACAAACCTTTAGCTTCTTTTTCATCACCTGATATCTGATAGAGCCAGGCCGCCAACTCCACGGCTTGCCCATAAAATGCCCCCTGTTTGTCTTTTGCCAGAGGCAGTATCATTTGCAAAAGTTCCGCCGTGTTACCGACATTGACCTGTTGTCCGACATAGGCAACCGTGGCCACATTACGAATGGCTTCCGGTGCCTTTGAATTCGCGCTCAAGGCCTTTAAAATTGCATAAGCTTCTTTATTTTTCTTTTTCCGAAGCAGAAGCCCTGCTTTTTCCATCTGTGCAATAAAGCGATAACCGGTCCGTCCGTTTTCCCCTAGGGCCGTCAAGGCTTTTAAGGCCTCTTCTTCCTCACCTTTCACCGCTGATATCAAAGCACTTTCCAATTGATCAGATTCGGCAATACTGACTTTTTGTTTCCAGGCCTGATACCATTCCACGGACATAGTCGCGACAATAACGCCGATAACACATCCGATAATCAGGAAGCGATATTTTTTCCACATAGCCGCCAATTTTTCCTGGCGGAGTTCTTCATCAACCTCGCGTTCAAAGATATGCTGTTGAATTTCAGCAGCTTCTTCCGCCCGTGATTTTTTTACTTCATTTTTATGTGCCATAGATCAATTCCTTTCTTAAAAGATATTCTCTTATAGCAGAAAAGCAATTTTTTCGCAACGATTTATTTTTCTTTTTTGGGTAACTTCCCCAAGATAGGCAGAATCAGCCTCGCCGGCAAGATCCCCCCAATCCACGCGCCAAAGGCCATAATCCACGGAAACGCTACAATAGGTGGCCGCCGCATCAGCTTTTTTTTGATCAGGGCCGCTGCTTTATCCGCTTTCATCAGGAACGGCATACGAAACTGATTTTTATCCGTCAGGGGTGTTTCAATAAAACCCGGGCACACCACGGTCACATGAACACCGTATGGTTTCAGGTATCCCCACAAAGCCTCACCCCATGCTTTCACACATGCTTTAGATGCCGAATAGGCCGGACAGCTGGCCATTCCCCGATATCCCGATAGAGAACTGATAATCGCGATATGCCCGCTTTTATTTTTTTTCATGGCTTCCATCATCGGTAGGACCACATTGATCACACCAAAGATATTGGTTTCAAAGATTGTGCGACTGCTGACCGGTGTTTCATCCATGCCCAAGACACCGGCCGAGACACCGGCATTGGCAATCATCAAATCAACCGGACGAATGCTATTGGCCTGATTGACCGCCGACTCTGCTGCACCGGACTCACGCACATCAAACAGATACGTATGGACCTCGGCCCCTTTTTGCTGACACGCCGTAGCCACAGCATCCAAGCGTGCCTCATTTCGACCGCACAAGAACAAAGTCACACCCTCCCCGGCATAGGCCAACGCCAACTCCTTACCGATGCCACTGGAAGCCCCTGTAATAAAAACTGATTTAGGTATAGAACACATTTTATTTTCCTCTCATAGGGGTATCATAAACTTTTTTTTCTGATTTGTCATCTCTTTTTTCTTGACAAGCACATAAATAATGAGTATAATGCCCACCATCAAAGATGCCTCTGTGGCGAAACTGGTAGACGCGACAGACTCAAAATCTGTTGATGGCAACATCATGCTGGTTCAAGTCCGGCCAGAGGTACCAATAAAAATACCGTCCGTTTTGGGACGGTTTTTCTTTTTGTTTCCAAGCGCTTGTGCAGGTTCGATAGTGGGGGTGCGAAAAAGGCTTAAAAACCGTAAATTATCGAACTTTTAAAATAAATTCTTTATAATTCAATAACTTATTAAAGTTCAAGTCTGGCTAGATCCCCAAGAATTAACAGAAAATAGAATAATATATTGTGTTTTATAGAATAATCTGGTACGATAGAAGAAGGTTCAAAAAGGAGAATTAAAATGAAAA
>Ga0310690_10006185_pt1 | contig 15846 bp, 7 predicted proteins | sample AusTroGonzalo_MG_2_FD_207661 | JGI IMG/M metagenome (GOLD analysis project Ga0310690, IMG submission 207661) | Bovine rumen microbial communities from tropical cattle in Woodstock, Queensland, Australia - Gonzalo_04 (v2) (version 2) | ecosystem: Host-associated > Mammals > Digestive system >... | reverse complement strand
ACATTGCAGAAAGTGCGCGAGTTATCAGAAGAAATCGCAAATCAGCCGAACGAAGAAGCCGCAGCAAACATTGATAAGCGTCATGAGAATGACGATACCTTGGATGCACAATATGAGGCAGCAGATACAGCACACGATAAGAATGTTATTTTGCGACAATACGATAGGCAAGCAGGTGCAGATTATAATGACGCATTTGATGCTTATGCTGATGCGGTAACTAACGTTTGGAATTCTTGGACGAGTGATGAAATTGCACGCATTCGAGACACAAACATCAATCGTGGTATAACAGAGGGTCAACATCTTCATTGGAACGGCGTCTTAGAAGAACTTGATATAGATCCGAAATCTGAAGATGCTGCAAAATTGCGTAAAGCTGTTGTCGAGTACAACGATTACGTCGACGCATTAAATACGGCTAAGGACAATTTCGATAAAGCCACAGCACAATTGAAGACCACTCGACATGATAATGCGATTAAGCGTATTCAGAATGTTACGGATGAATGGCAAGCAAAGATCGACGCCACGCAAGCTGAGATTGATCGTGTTAATAAGGGTCTTGAAGCGCTTGGCGACACAATGAACAGAATGAAATCGATGTCGCCAGAAGATGCTAAAGCAGAAGCGCAACGATTTGAAGACGCGTATGGGTTCTCGATTGATCCAAATGCAACTTATGCAGAAAATCGTGTTGCAGGCGAGACAAAAAAGGCTGAATTGTATGATCAACAATCTACCCAGTATGCTCAAATGGAAGAGAATGTGGGTAATCAAATTCGGCTTGAATTGGAACGCGGATTGATTTCAGTGCAAGAAGGCGAAGATCTCGAACAGCAAATTTTAGCATACCGTCAGGCTGGTTTAGAGGCAGAACAGGCCATGGCGGATGCGTTGAATGAAGCTGCGAAAGCGCTGAGCGAAGTATCTGACGAACAAAAGACATTAAACGCTGCCAACGAAGCGTATACAGATGCACAGCGGAATATCGATGTCAAAGATTCAAAAGGCAAAGTCGTGACAGCACAAGACTATCAAGCTGTGATCGATTCGCTGGAAGGTACGACGGATGAAAACGGCGTACATATCCCTGGCGTTATTGAACTTGAAACACAGCAGAACCTACAGATGAGGGAGCAGTTAGAAGGTCTTGTTGAAGGTACCGATGAGTTTAATGAGCTACAGGATGCTATTCAGGCGAGTGACGATAAACTTATTAATCTCAACAACTCATTGACTCAGACTAAGCAGGCTCTGACGGATTTAAAGCTCGGCAAATTCGATGACGAGTTGCGTGATATTGCACATAATGAAACCATGTTAGACGCTAAAGAGACTGCTGCTGCAGCCGTTGGTGATATGGTCGGCGCGGTGCTAGGCGGTGGTGGCGGCGGAAGCGGCGTAGATTACGGTGACGCTGCTGTTTCTTTGATGCATATGATCGGCGGCGGCGTTGCAATCGGCAAGGGTATCGCAGAGGCTATTAACGATCCTAACGGGTTTAGCATTTCGAGTGTTTTCAGCTCTGCTAGCGATAGTTTTGATGAGTATTACAAAACTCAGACACATGAAGGTATTCTGCAAGACCAACATTCAACTCTAGAGGCCAAGGGTGCTGAGATTGATGAGTGGTTTAAGCAACCTGGTAATGATGAGACGAATGCTGACTATCAAAAGATGGTCGCGGAAAAGCAAGCGAACGAAGAAGCGATCGCTCAGAATGAAGCGGAACAAGCACAACGAGCAGCAGATGCAGCTGAAAAAGCATCCAACGCCCTTGGTGGCGGTGGCGGCGGTGGCGGCCTTAGCGATTCGCTAGATGAACTTAAGAAACTTATCACCGACTTAATACATCGGCACACCAACATCATGAAACGTCGCTTGGCGGATATCGAGCATAAGCTGTCAAACATCTCTCGTGAGATGGAAATCACGGAGACGATGGGTCTCGAAACAACGCCGGATCAAATCGTCGAAAAAATAGACGCGACCAGAGAAGAAATCAGCTTTTATGAAAACACCTACATTCCTCAGTTGGAGAAAGAATATAGGTATACAGAGAGCGAAGATGACGATGAGTCGCAAGCCGAACGCACACAGGATTATTTGGCGTACTTAGAAGCAGTCAATACGATGGAAGATCTGAAAGTAGAGTTGTTAAAGCTGGAGCGTATTGAACTGCGTGACAAAATATTAGAACCGCTCAAAAAGGCGCATGAAGAAGCCGAACGAATGGTCGATATCCTTGCGACCATTGACGGTTTGATTACTGACGACATGTTGTTCGATGCCAATGACGAGCTAACACGTAACGGTCAACAACGCTTGACACTGCTTATTGGACAATATCAGGCAGCGGAAGCTGAAGTGCAAAATTATCTCAATGAAATTGAGGCACTTGAACGTAGCCGTATTAATGGCGAATATTCTGATCTCGAGTTTGAAGAGTTACTTGGCGAAGCGCAAAAAGGTTTGTTCGAAGCTGAGCGTGATCGCGTTGATTTAGCTGAGCAATATCTTGATGTTTTACAGCAAGTTGGACAAAAAGAACTGGATCAGTTAAATGAACTAATTGATGCGCGGCAAGAGGCATTACAGGCCAAGAAGGACTATTACGATTACGATAAAAACATTCGTCGGAAAACCAAAGATATCCAATCGCTAGAGGCTCAGATTGCTGCGCTGGAGGGTTTAACGGACGCAGAATCTAAGGCAAAACGCGCAAAGCTAGAGGCGGACTTGTCTGATGCAAAAGACGAATTGGAAGATATGGTACAAGATCATGTCTTTGACTTCGACAGCAAGGCATTAGATAAACTTCGTGAAACGTTAGAGGATGCGTTTGAAGACCAATGGAAAGCAATTACTTCTGATCTTAAGACGTTAGTAGATTATGTCGGTGAGATTAGCAGCAACGTATCCAGTTCAACGATCGCAGATACGGTGAAAGACATCGCCGCACAGGTTGGTATTGATGCTGTTGATATCAATGGCACACCAACCGATGCTGCAAACTTATCTGGTGTATTTGAAGAGTCCTTAAAAGATACACTCGACAATCGTTATAGTAAATCAATCTTAGATACATGGGAAGAGACAGCCAAACAATTCTTTGATATTATGGTGTCAAAGGGATTATGGCACGGAACATGGATATCACCATCTTCTGCTGAAGAAGCTGCATATGAATCCGCGAATAAGATAGACAACGATTCGCCGATCGGTGGAAAGTTGCCGATGACGAATTGGGACAGAATTAAAAAGGCTATTCGCGAGATGGGGCCGATTCTCGGCACAATCTTTGGCTTCCCCGCTAATCTGATTGGTTCCTTTTGGGGCGGTGCAGATGGCGGCGAACCTTCTGAAAAAGTAGATAGTTGGCTGGGCGGCTTTGCAGATTTCTTAGAGTTGCCAATTTGGAATTTCAGTAAAGCAGTAGACTCGTGGAAGCACCAATTTGACGACGCCTACAATAACGGCTATAATCCAGCTGGCGCGGCTATTAATGCTTCACAAGAGACTAGTGATCAATGGGCAGAGATTGGCAATGACATTAAAACAGGCTGGGACAAACTGGTTAATGGTCTGAAAAATGTATTTGGCAGTCATGCCGCTGGTGCCAAACGCATTAAGCATAACGAAATGGCTTGGACACAAGAGCATGGAAAGGAAGAATGGATTGTTCGTAAATCTGACGGCGCTATCTTGACACCGCTTTCTAAGGGTGACGGTGTGTTGCCGCCAGACATTACATCCAAGCTATATTCGCTTGCTCAAGGTAATTTGCCGCAAATGCAGATGCCAACGTTAAATTTGCCGGATTATAACGTTGTCGAAGAGTTCTCGCCGACCTATAATATTGATTGTTCGATCAATGTGAATGGTAGCGTGGATGCCACCGTCGTGTCAGACATGAAGAAGTTCAGAGATGAAGTTAAAGATGATATGTATCAGTATATTAGCGATAAGATGTATCGTGGGTACATTCATTCCGGCGGCAAGCGTCGGCTATAAACAGATTAATGGAGAGGGCGTTATGCCCTCTCCTTGCGATATATAGTCTATTAGAAGGGAGGCTGATGCGACATTGTTACGTTCTAATTTTAAATACAACGGAAAATGGCTCTCTGAGTTTAGTATGAAAATGTATGATCCAGATACTGATCCGCAAGGTGTTACACGGACAATTGACAAGGCAACACAAAACGCTGCACGTGAAGTGCCGAATCATTACACAACCTACCGTAACGATGTATTAACGCACCATTTTCTAATCATTAAAGACCCTGATCTGTTTAGTTCTTCGTATGATTTGCGATTAACAGAGAAAGATATTCATATTCTCAAATCGTGGTTGTTTTCCACAACGCTTCCTGCAGAACTGATTCTTCCAATGGATGATGAAGAAATCAATATTTCATATTTTGGTGTATTTACAGAGGTACAGTATTTTATGCCGGTGCAGAAAACTTGTTTTGGTTTACAGTTGACGTTTACTTGCAATGCACCGTATGGGTTCTCCCCTCTTACTTCTAAACGATATTATATTACTGGATCAGATGTTTCTGGTGACTATTTGAATAATGCGGTACAGTTTGCTAAAATGACACCACCAAAGATTATTATTCAGGCAGAGGTTGGGCAAACATTTCAAGATGAAGTACTTACGTTAACGAATCATCGTGACCATCATAAGTCAATGACTATTAAACTGCCTGCTGGTTTAGAATGCATTACGATTGATTGTCAGACTAAGGTTACTATTGGTAAACGAACCATAAATAGTGAAATTGTGGAGTCTGCTCTTACCCTAACTGACCTTGGGTTACAACTGTTTGATGTTGACACAGATAATCTACGATCGTTTCAATTGTTACAGCTGTACGGCAACTTATACTGGTTAAACTTACAAAACGGTAGTAATGCATTGCAGTTTGTGACACAAGGATTTCGCGAACAGAATCAATACACTGTTGAGATACAAACACGATATATTATAGAGGCAGGTGGATTCTAATATGGAGTACGCTACAAATATTTATGTTTGTAATGTCATGGGAGATATTCTATATCCACTCGACGATATCGATAAATCAAGCGTTGTATTAAATGAACGACTAAATGGTCAATGGGAATTGTCTTTTACATATACTCAACGCAAGGGAGAAATCTCGCCGGCGTTTGATGCGCTAGAAGAAGGCATGTATCTATTTTTGGAAGACAAAGGTCATTTCAAAATGCGTCAACCGTCTTTACGAATTGATTCCGTAACTGAGTCCAAAACAATTAATGCATTCAGTTGTGATGTCGAATTTGAAGATAAAACTATTACGTTTCCTATCAATATGGGAACCGAGACATCGTTAGAGTTTCAATTAAATGATGGCAAACAAGAACTACCATACACCTGGCTATCAGTCGATGAGAATAAAGTAGTGTATGGGTATTATAATGCACATGCTAATACATTTTATACAGATTCCAGTCAAACGGTTGAGCTTGCAAAAGATGACCAATTATTTTATGTGCATACGACGTACTATCACGGAGAGCTCGTTGAGACAGCTTATCAATGGAATGGTACGAGTTTTGTTTCTACAACGATTAAACATGACGCGTTTGAGTTGTTGCGTGATCCATATACTATGCATCCGTATGATTGGATTGTACTATATAATACTTATACCCAACAATTAAAAGAATTTTTAAAATGGTATCAAGAGTGGTCAATCGATCAACAAGTTAGTCAGGATTATATGATTACCTTGGCTCGCGGATCATATGGATATTACGATGAAGCTAACGATAAGTTTTACCGTGATATGGAAATGACAGATGAAATAGACGCTGTTTTAGGTCTGTATTATATTGATATGACATCCAGCAATGGATCAGCGTTACATCATGCATATATGTACGGCATAGATCCTGATGGTGATAATCTATTAACATTTTTACGTACACCAGATAACGATCATTACGATGTTGTGAGCGACGATGAATTTAATAAAAGATTAGCACTGTTAGATCTGATACCACGTTTGGTCAGTAGCGCAAAACATATTGAAGGTGTGTCTGACGTCGTAACGGTCGATGACGTGATGGACACGTCGACAGTCGATTATCGATATACGCAATATGCGTTTAAACATGAAGACGAAAATAAAAACATTGTTGCTATATCATTTAGTGTAAATACCATAGACGCCAATGCGGATTTCGAAACACGTATCCGGATGTTGATTGGATATTATAAAAAGTATAGCAAACAATTGAGTTTACTCGATATCATGTGCGCACAAACGAATTACGCATGGGCTGTTGGCGATGTATATGGCTTAAATAATAACCCGATCGACTACTCATTAGCTAATACGCGTATGCAGTTTGATATTGACGAGACGATATATTCGTTTCTCGCTTCGACATACGCACAATGGTCAAAATGCTTGGTTACTTTTGATATTCTGAATCGAAAAATCAACATAACCCCCGTTGAATATGTTGGCAGAGATACGGGCGTCGTATTAACATACGACCAGCTTTTGACGACACTCAAAATAGAATCTAACGAAGATACTCTTGCGACTCGTTTGACGATAAAGGGTGGAGACGATTTATCGATTGAACAAGTTAATTTTGGCCAAGATCAAGTTGTGGATTTGGCGTATAAATTAAATGCGAGGGATCGCAACGGTAACAGAATCTATGTCTCAGATACATTGGCTGAAAAATATGCGCGATATGAAAAAGTTCGTGAACGGTTACGTACCGGCAAAGTCGGATTAGAGCAATATTTCAAAACGCTCGACCCTATTTCCTCTGAATATAGCGAAGTGCAGGAAGAATTAGAACAGTGGGACGAGGATACCGAAGGTTATTATGATCTTTCCAAAATACGTAATCAGCTGAATGCTGAGTTATATGAATTAAAATATCGTGTTCCAGCAGATAGTGTACATGAAGATTGGGATACATACAATGATAAAGAAATAGAGGAAGCTTTAAAAACATATTCAAACAAACTTCATGCGCTCTATGAATTATATGCTGAAGATTATGGTAGAGAATGGAAGAACTCTGATTTACCGACCCCAGATCCATGGGTAAATTTGAGTACAGATACGACGTATCCTGTGCCTGATTGGATATTGCTTGAGGACGATGAAACGATGATGCCTAGATTGTCGTTTATCCAAGCTACAATGTATTGGTGGGATTTTGTCGCATACCACCAAACACTAACGCAAATTAAGATTGCAATGCAAGCACGATTCGAAAGCGATCCATCCTATAAATTTTCTGGTATTACAGCAACATCTGACAACGCAGATATTCGAGAGCAGTATAAAAAGATAACCGCCTTTGAGACAGAATGGTCGTTATACGGTTCTATCGAATTAGAGCGTAAAATTGGCTCGTATGATACGCAAATGCAAACATTGATTGATGGAGATGCCGTACAGGTCAAACATTGTGAATGGGAAAACTTAGCAAATATTGCATATGAAGAGGTACGATTTGGATATTATGACACATCGCAGAACAGATTCTTTACTAGTGTTTTAAAAGATCAAGAAATTGACCCTGTATTACATCGTTTTTATGTAGATATTACGCAAATTGGTGGACAGCCGAAAAAAGATATATATCAATTTAATGGAACGACGTTTATACAGGTTGTTGCAACACCAACTCTACAGAATACGCCACATGGACTTGGGTGGCTTGAACGTAATATTGATATTCAAACAGCAAGGTTAAGCGTATTACAATCTCAAATCGATGCATTAGACCCGATCTCCCCTGATTACGATCGTCTAAGAGATGAATTTGAGCTACAAATTGTCGAGCAAACCAAATTGATTGAGCTATTGGAGAAAGATTCAGTTCGTCAACAACAGGATTTTATTACTCAGGATACGTCAATTGATTTAACGAAAAAGTATTACTCATCTTTACAGTTTGCTTTTACAGACTCGACAGGAGGCTTATATGATCAGGCATGTGATGTACTTAAAAAGAAACATACATGGGGTGAATTACGAACTGAAAATCCAAACGAAAAAAGTTTCTTTGTAAATGATGTTGCATATAATGCATTACTTGACGCCAACATTATTTCCAAAGAACATCTACAGTGGAATCAGCTTACAGACTCACAAAAGCAACGTTATGGAAATACTGAGGCGAATTATGCGTATGATACCTACAAGGAAATCTATGATTATCGTATGGAAGCACAAGAATACTTGGATACATACGTAACGCCAGTAATAGAGAGTAAAGAGTCTGAGTTACAGTCTGTGCAAAATCGTCGTACCGAGATATCTAATATCGCTCGATTGGATACCTATAAACATCCTGAAAGCGGAGAATCATTTTCTGCATATGAATTGAAAGTACTCAGTTTGTTAATGCGAGATGCTGAATATACGAATGAATATATCTTTACCACAACATTGCACGATACAGTTGAAGCTGTTGACAAAATGGAAGAGTTGTATCAAGATGCGATTGAACAGGTACGAACTTTTTCTCGTCCACAGCTTACATTTACTGCAGAAGCTGATAACCTATTGTCGTTACCACAATTTGATGCTTGGCACGATCGTGATAACAATCAATTTCAATTAGGAAATTATCTGTATGTAGAATACAGAGATGGCACTTTTATTCGTGTTAGGATGGTTGGTCGTAAATACAATCCATGTTTGATGGGTGGTAGCGATTTTGAGATTGAGTTTAGTAATATTACTTATACCAAAACCAAGGTGTCTGATGTTGAGAATGTTCTAGGGCTGGCTACGTCGACAACATCTGCTGGCGGCGGTTCTTCTGGCGGCGGAGGTAGTGGCAGTACAGAAACATGGGATGAGATATATGCTGTATTAAGCAGTGCTATGATTAAACGTCTACTAAGCCCAGAGTCATTTATTCGAGAAGTGTCGAACGTAGTTGCAAATCGTGTTATTCGCAAAGCGCTTACCACAAAAGAACAAATTTATAATAGCTTGGCGAGTGGATTAGCTGATATAAATGGCGAATGCCTGTGTGGTAGTTGGATTCGGTCTGAAGCTGAACACGACGACGGACAAGGTAATTCATATCCTGTGAGTTGGTTAAACCTAGATGATGGAACTTTTAGTTTTGCGAATGGCGCGTTAATGTTTGTGAAAGACGGGTCAATTGGTAGCCAACAATATGGAAACCTTGTTGTAACCGGTGAAGTTAATGCAGACGCCGGCCAAATTGGCGGCGTGCAATTGGGATGGATTGATATTGAGCACTATCAACAGAACAAGATCAATCGTTTATGTTTAAACCAAAGCGGCATATCGTATCTGAATGCAACGCCATATGCGGTTGCAAATCCAGCCGGAGAAAATCCGAGTGCACAACATTGGCTTGAATTGGTCGATGGACAATATGAGCTAACGACAGACACATCTCCACGTAACTATGCAACATATTATAAACAACAATTAAACAAACAGTTTCGGGTCGGAGAGATTAGTGGTACATGGCAAATAGAAATGCGTGAAAGTGCATATATTCCAGGTACTGATGAGAAGTCTTACGATATATACACTTATTATAGTCCATGGGGTTTTTATGGCAGATATCAGATCATGTCGGCGACTCCGAATAGTGTGGAGATTAGTTTTCAGCACGGCAGTGTTACGGCAACTGGTCAAATTAAAGGAAATGCATTAACAGCAGACACTGTTACAGCGCAGACATCGGTGAGTAGTGCGCAGGTCGTAGTTGGCAGTAATGGTGTTAGTAACGACGGCGCCTATGTAGGAACAGGTAATTTAAGAGTGTATGGTGCTAGCAAATGGATCGCTGTAACACCGAATAATAATACGACTGTATCTAACAGCACGACTTATAACGGTGTGTCAATGCATTCAAGCGGTCAGATTCGTGCAAGTGATCGCATTACAGGTGCATCTGTGTACGCAGGCACAGTTAATTGTGCGCAGCATTCGGATTTTGCAGAGTTATTTGAATGGCAAGATGGTAATCCGCAGAATGAAGATCGTCGTGGTCGATTTGTTACATTAATTGGGGATAAAATATGTTTGGCACAATCGAACGATGAGTACTTAGTTGGTATTATCTCTGGTACGCCTGCAGTGATTAATAATACAGCAGCCGATGCATGGCATAATAAGTATCTACATGATGAGTTTGGCGCAATTATCACCGAGCCTATTGTACATGATGCGATTGTCGATAGCAACAATGTAGTAATTGAAGACGCGTACATAGAATATAAGCCTGTTATCAACCCTAATTATGATGAGACGCGTTTATATGTTCCACGCGAACAGCGTCAAGAATGGGCACCAGTTGGTATGGTTGGTCAGATTATCATGTTGGATGATGGCACTTGCGAGGTTAATGGTTTCGCAAAGTCCGCCGACGAAGGTATTGCTACTAAAGCAGACACAGTAACAAACTATAGAGTAATGAAACGTATTGACGACCATCATATTATGGTCGCGGCGAAGTGAGGTGATTTGATGGAAATAGTCTTAAAAGACCAAGATCAGAATGATATTCTCTCTCCGACACTAACACAATGGGATCAGGGCGTCACGATTATGATTCGAGATTTCTTGTATCCGCTCGACGGCATCCATCCGTATCTGCATTTTTATAACGTCACTAAACAACACTTCTATGCGATTGGCGACCAGACTGATGGTAATCAGTTGGTGGTGGACACTACGAATCACACGCTGATGTGCCGTATTCCCAACCAGCTTCTCGCAGAGCCGTACCCGATTACGGTACATGTATATCTGACTAGCGGCGGTTCCGCTATTAACGACGATACGTCAGTTAAAGCGCGCACTGTGTATACTGCGACCATCGGTGTCGAACCGCGTATGAAGCCAGACGGTATTATTGACGAAGATAATAACGGTGGTGAGATTTCTGCGCAATATATGCGAGAGTTGCTTGGCGAGTCAATTAATGAATGGGAAGATACCTTAAATGCTTTTTACGGCACCGAGCCAAATATTGAGGCAATCTCTTGTTTCTATGATCCACAAACGTCGACAATGTATAGCGATTCCAGCCATACAACAGAAGTGGTGGGGGATGTTGGTTCGTTATATAGAGACGGCAACACAGGCAGCCTGTATTTTTATGACACAGATCACTGGGTAGAATACAGTGTATATGGCGTAATGGCGTACGCTAAATGCAGAGCTGACGCGTGTTTACGGTCACAGCAAGACACTGCGGACTATTGCGACTCTGTTTTAGACGCGTCTGTTGAGCGTTTGCAAGATACATTTGATGCCGCATTAGATGATTGTGTGATACGCATCTCTACATCGACTCCAACATCCCAAAGTTATGGCAGCGAAACAAAAGATGTTATTACATTTGTGATTGGTGCGTGATTATATGGGAAAGTCATATAATAAATCAATTACATGCCCATATTCGTCACAACGATATTATACTGCGCGTAACGGCGAAACAGGATCTGCGCGATTTGATAAGAACACATCGGACAATATTTATTTTGGTGTGCCAGTAGAGTTGGACGGATATTCCAGCGAAAGCGTTATCTCTAATATTAAGCTTACATACGACTTTCGGTCTACGACTACTAGTACGAATGGGTCTTTGGCAACCGACAACGGAAAAACCTGGGGTAAGGCGTTGCTCGGTAACAGCGGTATGTTTACCTTGAGTGGTAATGATATTACGTCCTTTAATGGCGCTGACGCAGACAGTTCGGCAAGTAGTACATGGTCTGGTGTTGAAAATTCTATCGAATGGGCGTCGTCACGCAACGGCGGCTCTGATATTTCATCTGGCACGATTAGCGGGTCGTGGAAGGTCAGAGGGTATAGTTGGGTTGGCGCACAAATTTTTCTACAAAACACGTCGACATCCAGTCTGAATCCACTACATCTATATTTGCGCCGCGTTACGTTAAACTATACTTTAACTGTTAAAAGTAGAATTAAGTTTTTTGACGGTGCGACTCAAATTTCTCAGTCTGTTCTTGATTTTGGAGACGCCGTCACGGCTCCATCTGTAACGGCGCCAACAGGCTATAGGTTAAAAGGCTGGCGCAAAGATTCTACAAGTGGCACTTTGTATACATCACTGGACGCGTGTGATGGACACGACGTATCGTATTACGCCGAGTGGGAGTTAAAGAACTATAATGTGCATACATGCGCCGTTAACCAAAATGGCGGCAGTATTAATGCTCCATCTGGTCAAACTGGAGATGCCATATATACTCTGAATGGCAACGCGATTTCTGTGACGGCGCCATCAACCGATTATGACATTAATAATAATGGGTCTGTCAAGTATGTGTTTTCGTATTGGTCGATGACGGATTCTGCTGGTAGGGCTGTTGGAAATAACGTCACAACTAATACGATGACTTATGGTGTACTATCAGCGGAAAATATCGAGACATTGTTTTCAAATGGCGACACAATTACGGCTACCGCGCACTATCGTCAAGTATATGATTTGACGGTTGGTTTGGATGCTTCGTATAGTAACAATAGCGCCGACGGTTTGTCTTCTGTGACGATAACACATATGACGTTAAATAGCAGTGGCAATACGGTTGAGACAACGACCACTGTTCAGCGTGCGAATTTAGTGAACGGCCTAACTACTGTACGTGGATACACAAATGTCTTTACTGTGCGATATTATTTGAGCAACACAGCACAACATACAGATGACTTTGTGTTGGCGCATATAAATCCGTCTAACATGAGCGGATTCTCAGACGCTACTAATCCAACTCCGTTGACTAGTAGATTTACGTCAGATAACAAACCGTTGAACTACAATGTAACGACCACAACGAGTACTATGTCGTTTACTGTTGGCATCTTACGAAATTATTATGCGCTTAACATTATTTATAATGGCGCAGATGCTGGTGATACGCCATCTAATGTTGTAAAGGTTTATAAAATAGAAGGCGGTGACACGGCGCAATTGTCGGTTGCTGACTTGTCACACATTCCGCGTGGCGTTAATATGTTGATTGAGGCTCGTGATACTAACGACGGTACTCGTATGACAAAGTATACGGCTGATTTAAGTAACGCGTCGTCTGGTATTACGCTTGGCAATGGCGAGGTTATCAGCGGAAACACACGGTATTATACGGCGACGTTGTGTCCCACCATTATTACCAATAGTAATACTAGCTATAGTGTTACTGCTAATTTGTATCAGGCGTTTTGCAATGTGCGTGAAATTGTCAGAACCATTAATGCGGATACTGGCGATACAACGGACGCCGATCCAGTCGATACGTCCGTTCGACGTACTAGTACATATACGTTTTCATATATCGCACGCGGTACTTATCAGATTGGCTCTGCATCGTTAAGTAGGGTTGGAGAAAGTGCACCAGACGTTACGTGGAGTATAAGCGACTTAGATAACGGCACTCTCACCTATACGTATCCAGCATCTGGCAGTAGCGGTATTTTGGATGACATGGTGTTTGTAATCACATATATCCCGAATACTACAGCTTATGTGTATTTAGCTGTTGGGTCATGTGTGTATGGTAATGTTGACGCGACAAATGCAGTACTACGTTCGCAATACGCAACGACAAAATTGGCGATTGCCGGCGTTGTTGAGGACGCTTCATACGAGGTGACACGTATGCAGTATCAATGGTACGTGACGAACAGTAGTAACGTCACAAGTGCGGCGAGCGCATTATTTGACATTGATATTACGTCGTGGGTGCGGAGTGCCGGGAGCACTAATTCAACGAACGTATTTGCTCCAGCGCAGGCGGTTGCAATTCCATATCGCAACACGGCGTCCAACGACAATTTGAGTGCGCTTGATGCAAACAGTTATGCGACGTGTAAAATCTTCGTGACATTCCGTAAGAACATCATTTATCACAGCAGCCGACTAAACAACACGACTACGGTCAAGCGTCCGTCCGCGTTGTATTATACGTCGGTCGGCGGGACGCCGCAGCCAGTTATTGCCGTTTATGCACAGACACGCACACACACGACGCCGATCCTGTTGTTCGGCGATGTACACTGAGACACTTGTTCTCGCTTTCAGCCGCTCTCCCCGGAGGGCGGCTTTATCATACATTTTTCCGACAATTGGCGGAATATTTTTCCGACGATTGGCGTGCATAGTGCACACATAACTGATTAAAAGGAGATAAGATATGAGAATTATCAACGTTGCGCTGGGCGCTGTGCGAAGCACGATTGAGTTCGGCGTTATTATGGCATGGCTGTTTGCGTTGGCTGCGTGGCTCGATGATATGGGCGCTCACGACTAAACGCATCATGATATGCCGTTTGATAATAATTGACTCAAAGGAGAATTCGAGATGAAGAAAATCATCAACGGTATTTTCGGGGCAGCGCAAGGAGTCGTTGACTTCTTTGCGTTTTTAACTTTCCTTATGCCGTTTGCAGATTTCCTCGACAGGATGGGGCAAGAATAACGCCCATAGGGAGTGGTCAAAATGACACAACAAGAGGTATGGGATCTTCTCTCAAATCTCAAAGTCGGAACAGTTGTTGCTTGGGTGATAGTCTTGGCGGCCATTGTTGCTGTAGTGGCAATGGGCATCAAAAAGCTATTCAAGCTGTTTCGTGATTATTCTGCTTATAAGGCGGGTAAGGCAAAAACAGAAGCGCGGCTTCGGGTACATGACGAGACACTCGATAAGATTGTGCAGAGTAACGAAATGCAAACGAAACTTCTGATTCAGGTGGTTCGTTCGAACATTATTGTAATCTGTCAAAATGCAATCGCCGCTGGTTATATTACGGATGTACAGCTTCGTGAGGTTACTGAGCTTTATGAGCTTTACGAAACAAGCGGCGGCAATTCATATGCATCGATGTTGATGGAGAAGGTCAAGACGCTGCAAGTCAAACGCGTTCTCGGGGACGTGTGATTCCGATTGTTTGATAACCACCGTGCAACCTGCACGGTGTATTTATATTTGGAGATGATTATATATGGTTACAGTTATTAAGAAAAATGTCGGCGGTACTAACCCTTGGTATCACTATGCCGGTCTGTCGACAGACACGAAACCGGTGAATGCGCCGGAAAATTCACTGTTCTCGGAAATTGACACTGGCAAAAAGTATTATACATCAGGTAATGCTTGGTATGAGCTCCCGGCGCAAGACGGTGGTTCTGAAGGTTCTGGCTCCAGCGGTTCATCCCTCCCTTCCATGACAGGCAAGAACGGCAAGGTGTTGGGTGTCACGCTTGACGCACAGGATCACGAACAGGCAGAATGGGTCACGCCTTCGGGCGGCGGTGCTGAAAAGTTCGTGGTCACGCTTACCGCCGACGACAGCGGCGCGGAAACCGTGTGGACTGCGGACAAAACGATTGCGGAAATCGTGGAAGCGTATGAAGCGGAACAGGTTGTGGTGGCGAAGGCAATTTATGAAGGCGAACTAATGGAAATACCAATTTCGTGGGCTGGAGAAGCCGTCGCCGAAACGAATGCTTGCATTTTTACCGGCATTTTGTCGGTTGAACCGGGTTACAATTATGTGCGATTTATTATGGGAGTCGAGCAAAGCGGCACTACATCTTGGATGGTTGAAGATCACGCTGTAAACAGTGTTCCCGACTATTCATCCTTAAACAACGGTCAAGTCCTTGGCGTATCTTCCGGCTCACTGGCATGGGTAGACAACTATGCTTCGCTGATCGTCACGATGACGGAAGATTCCCAAAACGCAGGAACGTATGTCGGGGATAAGACGTATTCTGAAGTGACTGCTGCGATGGGCGCAGGACGCACTT
>Ga0310690_10006184_pt1 | contig 15846 bp, 13 predicted proteins | sample AusTroGonzalo_MG_2_FD_207661 | JGI IMG/M metagenome (GOLD analysis project Ga0310690, IMG submission 207661) | Bovine rumen microbial communities from tropical cattle in Woodstock, Queensland, Australia - Gonzalo_04 (v2) (version 2) | ecosystem: Host-associated > Mammals > Digestive system >... | reverse complement strand
CATTATCCCGCTTTTTGCTGTCCTGCTGGCCAGCCTGCCGGCTCATGCCCAGGAACATCGCATCTACACATGTTACCGCACCACCGGGCCTATCAAGGTGGACGGGAAACTTTCCGAACCCGACTGGGAGGCGGCGCCTCGTTCCGAAGCCTTCGTGGACATCCGCGGCTTGGATTTCCAACCGGCGCCCGCCCAGGACACCTGGATGAAGATGCTCTGGGACGATGAGTGCCTGTATATTGCCGGCATCATTCAGGAAAAGCATGTCACAGCCTCCCTCACCCAGCGAGACGCGCTCATTTACAGGGACAATGATTTTGAAGTGTTCATCGATCCCGACGGCGACGGCCAGTTCTATTTCGAGTTTGAATGCAATGCCTTCGGCACTTTGATGGACCTGATCATGAACAAGCCCTACAACCGGGGCGGCACCTTTTTCATGCCCTGGGACTGCAAGGACATTCGCGTAAAGGTCCATGTGGACGGCAAGATCAACGATGCCCGGCGGGTGGATGAGGGTTGGACCGTTGAGTGGGCCATCCCTTTCGACTCCCTTGCCCTCGGGCACCTCAACCCGAAGCGGATTCCCGTATGGCGGATCAACTTCTCCCGCGTTGAATGGCCGGGAACAGGAGGCCGGGAGGAGAATTGGGTCTGGAATCCCACTGGCAAGGTAGATATGCACATGCCCGAAAACTGGGGTTACCTGCATCTCATCGATACCCCTGTCAGGACAGGCAGCAAGTAGCGTCTGTCACGTTAGTAGCCGTACTTCTTCCGGTAGGCAGCGATGAGCGAGATACTGAGAATGAGGCAGCAGACCTCAGCGGCGTCCACAGCCAGCCAGATGCCGTTGGGGCCTAGGAGGGCGGGAAGCAGGAACACAAAGCCCAGCTCCAACACCAGGTTGCGGATGAACGACACGACAGCCGATACCTTTCCGTTGCCCAGACCCGTGAACCATGCGGACGAGAACAGATTGACGCCGACCAGGAAGAAACTGGCCATCGAAATCCGCAAGGCACGTACCGTCAGGTCCGTCAACTCGGAATCGTAGCCCACGAAGACGCGCGCGGCCGGACGGGCGGTCAATTCCGACAGCAGCGTGATTCCGAATCCCAGCACCAGCTGCAGAACCAGTGAATGCCGGAGCAGGCTCCGCAATTCCGCTTTATCCCCTGCGCCATAGTTGTAACCCACAACGGGCGTGACCATGATATTGAAGCCAAAGAAAACAGCCGCAAAAACGTAACTGTAGTAGAGCAGTACCGAATACGCCGCCACACCATTCTCGCCAATCATCTTGAGCAGCTGAAGGTTATAGCAGATCGCCAGGACGTTGAACGAAATGTTGCCCACATATTCAGACAGACCGTTGACGCAAGTCCGACGGATGTGCTTGCGGTTGAACACCGCATAGACCATTTTCAGTGAACTGTTATTGCGTCGGCTCGAGAAATACCAGACCGGATAGAATCCACCCAGGAAACAGGCGCTCATCGAGGCGGCCGCTGCGCCAGCGATGCCCCAGTGGAAAACGACGATGAACAAGAAGTCCAGTGCCATGTTCGTCATCCCGCAGACCAACGACATCACCGTGCCCAATTGCGGCTTTTCGGCCGTCATGTAGAACGACTGGAAAAACATCTGCAGCATGAACCCGGGCAAGCCGACCGTGCAGATGCGACCATAGATGACGCACTGGCGAACCATTTCTCCTTCCGCCCCCAGCAACCGGGCCAGTGGTTCCATCAAGAAAAAAAGCGGAATCATGAACACGAGCGACAGGATGACCGTGAACTGGATGAGCATCGTGAAGATGCGGTGGGCTCCTTCACGGTCGCCCTGGCCCATCGTCATCGATACCAGTGCCGTGCCGCCCGAACCGATCATCAGGCCCAGCGCCCCGATCAGCATGATGGCCGGCCAGATTACGTTAAGTCCCGCAAAGGCCGTCGTTCCCACGAAATTTGAGACAAACAGACCGTCCACCACGCTGTAAACGCTTACTACGAGCATCATCAGCATGCTCGGCACCGCCGACACGATCAGCCGGCGATATCCGTAATGTCCGTCCAGTTTAATCTGCATACACGCGAATCGAGGCCGCAAAGATAGAAAATGCTGACGAAATGCCTATCTTTGTCACGATGAATACCGATATCATCCGCATCCGTGGGGCGCGGGAAAACAACTTGCGCAATCTGTCGCTCGACCTGCCGAAATACCAGGTGACCGTCTTTACCGGCGTGTCGGGGTCCGGCAAGAGTTCGCTGGTTCTCGACACCATCGCGGCGAAAAGCCGTCGCGAGCTGAACGATACCTTCCCGACTTTCGTGCAGCAATACCTCCCGAAATACGGGCGACCGAAGGTCGATAGCATCGAGGGCCTGCCCATCGCCATTGTCATAGACCAGAAAAAGCCCACGCAGAATTCTCGTTCCACAGTCGGCACATATACAGACATTTACGCATTGCTTCGCCTGCTCTTTTCGCGGGTAGGGCAGCCGTTCGTGGGGTATTCTGACAGTTTCAGTTTCAATCACCCGCAAGGCAGCTGTCCGCGATGCGCCGGCCTGGGCGAGATCCGCGAACTCGACATCCACAAGCTCGTGGACTTCGACAAGAGCCTCAACGACGAGGATACCATCCATTACATCGCCTTCGGCAAGGGAGGATGGCGCTGGATCCGCTACGCGCACAGCGGCCTCTTCGACCTCGACAAGAAAATCCGCGACTATTCTCCCGAGGAGCTGGACCTTTTCCTCAACAGTCCGCAGATCAAGTTGAAAAACCCGCCGGCCAATTGGCCGAAAACCGCAAAATACGAGGGCCTGATTCCGCGGATGTACCGCAGCATCATCAACTCGGAGGAAGGACTGCTGCATGCCGCAGTGCTGAACCCGATGCTGACCATGGGCACATGCCCGGATTGCGGCGGCACACGCCTGAATCCCAAGGTATTGACCTGCAAGATTGAAGGACGGAACATCGCAGAAGTCTGCACCATGAGCGTGTCGCGGCTGAATGCCTGGGTCCGGGGACTCTCCAGCCCGCTGGCCGCCGACTTGAAGGAAGCCATCGGGGCGCGTCTCTCAGCCCTGGAGGAGATTGGCCTCGGCTACCTGTCGATGAGCCGGCCGCTCGGCACGCTTTCGGGCGGCGAGGCGCAGCGTTGCAAGATCGCCAAATACATCAACTCCTCGCTCGCCGATGTGCTGTATATCCTTGACGAGCCCAGCGTGGGCCTGCATCCACGCGACATCGAGCGGTTGAAGCGCTCCGTGCTGCGACTGCGTGATGCGGGCAATACCGTCCTCCTGGTGGAACACCATCCCGAGATGATCCGCATCGCCGACCACATCGTGGACCTCGGGCCGGGCCCCGGCATCGACGGAGGCCACATCATCTTCGAAGGAACCTGGCAGCAACTGCTGCACAGTGATACGGCCACGGGGCATCTGGTCGAGGAACGATTGCCGTTCAAGGCCGCGCCGCGGCCGGGCAACGGGGTATTCCGGGTCAAGCACGCATCGCTGAACAACCTGCGCGACGTATCGGTCGATTTTCCGCTTGGCATATTCGGCGTTGTGGCCGGTGTGGCGGGTTCAGGCAAGAGTTCGCTGATGGAGTGCTTCCGGCAGCAGTTTCCTGCACCGGATGAAGTGATTTACATCAGCCAGAAGAACATCGGCGTGAGCCTGCGCTCCACGCCCGGAACATACATGGATGTCGCCGGGGATATCAGGAAGGCTTTCGCCCGGGCACACAAGATGAAAGAGGCGTACTTTACCTTCAACGGCGAAGGGGCCTGCCCCGTGTGCGGCGGCAAGGGTGTGATCGTGTCGGAGATGGCGTTCATGGACGCCATCGAGACCACCTGCGAAGCCTGCGGCGGACTGCGCTACCGGGAAGAGGCACTGAGCTACACGCTGACCAGCCCGACAACGGGCGAGACACTCAACATCGCCCAGGCCATGGACCTGTCGGTCCGGCTGGCATCCCGGTTCTTCGCCGGCACCATCATCGAGCAGAAATTCCGTCCACTGGTGGATGTCGGGCTGCAATATCTCCATCTGAACCAGGCGCTTTCCACGCTTTCCGGCGGTGAGTTGCAGCGGCTGAAGCTGGCTTCCTATCTGGGCGCGAAGGGACGGATCTTCATTGTGGACGAGCCCACGGACGGCCTGCATGTTCAGGATATCCGGCATATCATCCGGCTGTTCGATTCGCTGGTGGACCGCGGCAATACCGTTTACATGATCGAGCATAATCTTGATGTCATCCGCAGCGCGGACTTCGTGCTGGAACTCGGCCCGGGTGCGGGTGAAGACGGCGGCACGGTGCTGTATACCGGCACACCCGCCGGCATGTCCGCCTGCCCCGATTCCGTCACGGCCGCCTTTATCCTTTGAGCGTGGCTGCGAGAAATACCAGGAAGCTGAGCAGCAGTATAAAAACCACATAGACCACTGCGATCCAGAGGCCTGTCCTCACCGCCAGCCAGAAACTCTTTTTCCACGGAATCCGCAGCCACTCGTGATAATCCAGCATCAGCAGGAGAAACATCAGCGAGACGCTGATGGATGCTTTTTCCCCCCAGCTGAGCAAAAGGGCGAACAGCATGAAGAAACTGAACTGGCAGAGGATGTAGGCGGAGGCCGCCGCGCAGGCCGACGGACTTATCATGTACCTCCGGCGCAAGGTGGGAATCATCGCCATCCATAACAGCATGAACTGGCCGAGGAACAGCGGAATGCCCTGGCTGCGGAGCGTGTTTTCCAGCGCGGCGATGGCTGCCTCGTGCCGGGTGTCGACTTCTTCAGGGTGCTGGTCCAGATGCAGGTACAGGTATCCCTGCCGGGTGATGCGCGCGATATTGCCGACAAAATGAAAGGCCGACACGGAATCCCGCTCCGATTCTTCAATCAACTTCATCCCCGGCAAGGAATCCTTGTGCTGCACAGGCTGCAACACGGCCGAAATCAACGCAAAGAAGGCATAGAAGATGATGAGCGCAGTCAGCGGCGCCAGATAGCGTTCGTGCTGGCCGCTGATATAGTCGCGGATCATGTGTCCCGGCCGCAACAGCAGGTGCTGGAATGTACGCTTGGCGTCGTAGTTCAGGAAAGGGATGCTGTCGAAAGCACCCTTGTAGAAGTCCCCGGATCTTTCGCCGGCATTGGCGGTTTTGGTTTCATGCGGCTTCTTCCAGGGAATGAATCCCAGGTTCCGCCACATCTTGAATGCGCGCAGGCGCACGGAGAGATCGTGTCTTCGAGCCACCTACTTCTTGATGTTGGACAGGTCGAACATCAGGCCGTTGTTACCGGAGGTCATCACCTGCGGCAGCTCGCCGTTCCACTTCTCGATCCAGTCTTCCTGGACAATCATCGGGCTGAGGGATGCGGCGATGGTGCGGTTGTAATAGGCCTCGGCGTCGGCCTTGACCTTGGTGGCTTCTGCCTCACCCTTGGCTTTCGCGATGGCAATCTGCGCGTTGGCTTCTGCCTGCTTCACCAGGTTCTCGGCCTTGAGAGCCTCCTGGATGGCCTGGTTCTTCGCCTCGATGGCAGCACTCAGCGACTGGGGCGGCGTGATCTGCGACGTGAACTCCGACACGATGAAGCCTTCCGCGCTCAGCGACTTCTCCAGCATCTGGCGCACTTCCTGCTCGAACTTGGCGCGGTTGCCCATCAACTCATCCGACGTATAGTTGTTGGCGCTGATGCGGTATGCATCGTAAATGCAGGTGCGCATATAGCCTTGCTCAATGTCCTTCAGGGAACGACGATATTTGTTGAAGACATACGAGGCCTTTGTCCGGTCGAGCTGATAAGCCAGCAGCGGGTCCATCGAGAAGGTCGCTGCATCTTTCGTCGTGACGGTGAAAGGCGTATAGTCCACGCGCTGGATGTACACCGGATAGGTAAATACGCTGGTGGTGACAGGGTTATAAAATGTCAGACCAGAGACTTGCGTCGAGATGAGTTCTCCCTGGTCGGTGAGAGAGAACTTCTTGAACTTGATGCCGATTTCGGAGTTGTCGATCATTTTGGTGCACGAACTCACTGCGACGAGCAGCACAACGATGCCGGCAATGATGTAAGTCCATGTCTTGTGGGAGGTTTTCATAGTCTTTTCTTTTCGTTTCATCGTGCAAATATAACAAAAGAGGGCGAAAAGGGTGTATCTTTGCGAGCGTGAAAAGAATCTTGTTCGTTTGTCTGGGAAACATCTGCCGCAGCCCGATGGCGGAGGCAGTAATGCGTCATATGGTTACAAAAGCCGGAAAAGCTGGTGCGTTTGAAATCGCGTCGGCTGCCGTCAGTGAAGAAGAATGGGGCAACCCGATTTATCCACCGGCCGCAAGGACCCTGCGGGCGCACGGCATTCCTTACGATCCTGTAAGGACAGCCCGCCAGATGACAGCCGACGATTACGACAAATACGATCTGATTATCGGGATGGATGAAGCCAACATCCGCGCCATCCAGCGAATCGCCGGCGGCGATCCGCTGAACAAAGTGCATCTGCTGATGGATTACGTCGGTACCCACCGCTCTGTCGCCGACCCCTGGTACACCCGCGATTTCGAAACCGCCTACAACGACATCCTCACCGGCTGCCGCGCCTTGCTGGATCATCTCCAGCTATAACCACAAGAATTTGCCGATTTCCTTTTCTGAAGCGCCGAGTCGCTGAAACAACTGCATTCCCAGCCGTTTCTTTTCGGTAGCCGGCAGCGGTTCAGACGACCTGTCAGCAGGAACTATACAATCACACGGCAGGAATGAGAACAGATCTCGACAGAAATACGGGAGAAACTCCTGGCGGGGGCGCGGCCATTTACTTCGCGAGAGGCTTCTTCGAGGCCTGAAGGGCCTGCTGTTTCCGCTCGGCGCGCTTTTTACGGCGTTGCTCGCGGTTGTTGGCTTCCGAGGGGAAGATTTCGACGGCGGCATCGGTCAGTTCATCGCTCCAGACGTGGTCTCCGCCGACGATATGCGCCCAGGGGCACAGGGTGCGATAATCATGGTCAAGGACGACCGTATACGGCGGGCCGCACCGGTCGTTGACATCCATATACAGATGGCGGCCGCCCTGGTAGATCAGCCGGCAGCAGTCGTCGGCGCCCATTCCTTCCGCTCCGAGCTTGTCAAAAATCTCACCGGTAATCTCATAGAGATCATAGGCACCGGGGCCGGAGGTCTCTGCCGTATAAAGGCCGGTTTCGGGGTCGTAGCACGCTTTCCAGCCACATCCAGATTTGAATTGCATGACAAAAGGGTTTGTTCGGTAAGGACTGTACAAAGATAATCATTAACTTTGTATATCTCAAAGATGGGCACCATTTGCTACATACCGATGCTGGAAGGGCAGACGCCCGACGTGGAACAGTGGCTGGAAGAAGCCAGCCGACGTTATGGCATCACGCTCATACTGCTTCCGCCGGCGGACTGGAACAACGACCTGACGCCGTGGCCGGCAGCGCCTGTCTTCAAGAAAGGGAAGGCCTTCGGCGGGAACGCCGAAACCTATCTATACCAGTTGGAAAGCGATATCCTCCCCGGGATCGAGTCGAGGCTCGGTACGATTCCCGACGAACGCTGGATTCTCGGTGTCTCACTCGCCGGGCTGTTTGCGGTCTGGGCAGCCGCCCGCAGCAATTCCTTCTCCCGCATCGCCGCCATCTCCGGATCGTTCTGGTTCCCGGACTTCCCGCAGTGGCTGCAAACACAGACCTTCTCCCCCAGCCTGAAGGCCGCCTATCTTTCCCTTGGATGCAAGGAAGCCGAGAGCCGGAATCCACACCTCAAGGATATTGCGACCCGCACAAGGGAAGTCGCCGGAATTCTCTCTGGAAAAGGAATTCCGACGACTTTCGAATGGACGGAAGGCACTCATTTCGCGCCGGTCATCCCCCGGCTGGAGCTTGCTTTGCAGCACCTCGCCGCAGGGGCCGTCCGTTAAGAGCCTTCGTGTTACTGAACCTGTAGCTGGTGCGTACCGCTACCGTACGTTTTCTCCTCGGATGAACCCGGAAGCGTGACGGAAGCCATGGCGCCTTCCGGAATGGTAAATGTCCATGTCCAGGTGTCACCCTCATACTTCCAGGCGCTCTTGATCAGGCCTGCTGCAGACTGATAAGTTGCCTCCACGTGGCCCAGGCGCGGGTCAGGCACCGGCCTCATGATGATGTGGCGGAAACCCGGATCGGCCGGGTCGGCGGCGATGCCGGCTGCCGTTTCCCAGAGCCAGGCACAAACCGATCCGTAGGCATAGTGGTTGAAGCTGTTCATGCCCACGGGGCCCAGGCCTTTTTCCTTCGTGTAACTGTTCCAGCGCTCCCAGATGGTGGTCGCACCATTGTCGATGGAATAGAACCAGCTCGGATTCTTATGCTGGAAAAGCACTTCGTAGGCGATGTCCGTCATTCCGTATTCCGTGAGGGTTCCCATCAAGATGGAAGTCCCCAGGAAGCCGGTCTGCAGGCAGTTGTCGTGCTCTTCGAAGTTGTGGCGGAGACGCGCCTTCATGGCCTCCAGGGCCTCACCTTCGACCAGATGGTTCTTCAGGGCGAACAAGGCGGGCGTCTGCATCGTATTGAGCACCGCGGTCTTGAAACCGCCCTTGCCATCCAGGAAATGCTCCCGCAGATAATCCCTGGCCTCTGCTTCCATCCGCTCGTATTTGGCGGCATCTCGGCCCGTGGCCGCAGCCATGTCGCGCATCATTCCTGCATCGATTGCCCAGTAGGAAGCACCGAGATATTTCCAGTAGCTGACAGCGTCAGGCAGGGGCCTGTGATGCTCGTCGAACGCCAGGTTGATGCATGACTCCAGGGGCTCGCAGCTGAGCCAGTCAGCCCACTGGTAATTGCCATTCTCGGAATAGAGCAGTTCATGGTCGTAATGCGTAGCATAGATATGGTCCATGAAACGCTCCATGGACGCCCAGCTCTCATCGATGACATCCTTGTCGCCGAACTGCTTCCAGACGGTCCATGGGACGATGATGCCTGCATCCGCCCAACCCAGCCGCATCATCGACGTAGGCTCGCAGCCATATTGGGCGACGGGCGCCACACCCGGGAATCCGCCCAGTTCACCCTGCGAATCACGCAAGTCGCGCAGCCACTTGTGGAAAAAGGCGTCCGTATTGGCGAAGAAAGTGCCTGTCTCCGTAAAAACCTGTGTATCTGCCGTCCACCCCAGGCGCTCATTGCGCTGCGGGCAATCGGTCGGCACGGAAAGGTAATTGGAACGCTGCCCCCAAATAGTGTTCGAAATCAGCTGGTTAACCAGCGCATGGCCCGTCGTCAGGATGCCGGTTTCCATGTCGGCAGCAATCGAGCTCACCGGGATGGATGCCAGCGAGGCGATGGACACCTGGTCCGTAGCTGTGATGGAAACATAGCGGTAACCATAGAAAGTGAACCGGGGATGATACCGGACCGGCTGGGGATCACCGGCAAAAGTGTATTCCAGGCGCATGCCCTGATCGGGGATGCGCAGGTTCATGCGGTGGACGCTCCCCTCCGGACCATCCATGCCGCGACTGCGGGCTCCGTTGCCATCGTTGAGCAACTCGCCGGGAAGGCAGGTCAACACGGTCCCCTCCGGGGCTTGGAAGACGAAGGAAGGCACGGCTGCGGCATTCTGCCCGAAATCTACCACCAGCGTCTCACCCGGGCCGACATGCATGGCCTCACCCGGCGCGAACGACTGAGCGACAACCACCTTGCCATATTCCGTATCCGATGTGCCTTTCACTTCCTTCCAGAGATATGCCTGCACCGGCTGTAGCGCCAGGTCCTCGCGAAGATACACTTCGGCACCGGCGGTGGGAAGGATCTCTCCGGAGAACTCCGTATTCACTTCCGGCGTGGACAACCGTTCCGGGGTGTCGTAGCCGGGGAGTTCGCGGGCGTCATAGGTCTCCCCGTCAAAGATGGCGGCATGTTTCACGGGACCGGCGACACCTGCTTTCCAATGCTCCGTATCCGTACCGAACCGTTTTACAGAACCATCGGTATAGGTCAGTTCCAGGACAGCACGGAAGGCCGGTTTCTTGCCCACCATCCCTTCATATCCGCCGGGCGTGACAATCTTGTCAGCCCACCACCCCGGGGTCGCCTGGGCGGAGAGCACGTTCTGTGCACCCGCACGCCGGTCGATGCAGCCGGTGATGTCGTAGGTGAAGGAACGCCGTGTCTTGGCATAATGCGTGAAACCCGGCTTCAACACTTCGCGGCCGATCAGGGAGCCATTCACATAGATATCATAGACACCCAGGGCAGTCGTCATCCAACGGGCGGACGCCACTTTCTTCTCGTTCACCACCGTGGCGACGAACCAGCTGGCCCCGTCGGCCGCACGCGGATTCGAATCTGTCACGCGATGGGTGACAACGGGGGCATCAACTGCTGAAATCCAAGTAGATGCATCCCATGATGCGTCGTCCAATGCTGCGACAAGCAACAAATCCCCGGAGTCCGGGGATTTGCAACAAGCCGCTGTCATCGCCAACAAGGCGATCAAGCGAAACGATTTCCACATAACACTTACCAGGCTAGGGCGCTGGCGCCGAGGATGGCGGCGTCGGAGTCCTTGAGTGATGAATAAAGCACTTTAATGCGGCCTTTCCATATCTGGAGCTGATTCTCCTCCATGGCAGCCACCATCTCGTCGTGGAAATATTTTTTTGCTTTGGCCAGGCCGCCGAAAAGGACGATGGCCTCGGGAGCACTGAATTTTACGAAATCCGCCAGCGACTGGCCAAGGATTTCGCCGGTCTTCCTGAAGATTTCCAGCGCGATCTCGTCGCCTTTCTCAGCGGCGTCGTATACATCTTTCGAAGAAATCTTCTCCGGATCCAGGTCGCGGAGCGGGCTTGGCTTCTCGGGATTGACCGCCAGCAGCTTCTGTGCCGTGCGGCGGACGCCCATGGCGCTGCAGTACGTCTCCAGGCAGCCCTTCAACCCACAGTTGCACTGACGGCCGTCACGGATGGCGATGGTATGGCCCAGTTCACCGGCAAAACCGTCGTGGCCATAAACCACCTCGCCGTTGACCACGATGCCGCTGCCGACACCGGTGCCCAGGGTGATCATGATGAAGTTCTTCATGCCACGCGCCACGCCGTAGGCCATCTCACCCATCGCCGCCGCATTGGCGTCGTTGGTGACGGTCACCGGCAGGTTCGTAAAGCTCCTGACAAGGGCGGCCAGGTCGACGACCGTCGGCTTGCCTTCATTGTCATAACTCCATTTGAGGTTCGGTGCATATTCCACCGTACCTTTATAGTAGTTGCCATTCGGGGCGCCGATGCCGATACCCTTGACCTTGCCGGCCTCGGCCGTTTCGGTGACCAGCGTCTTGATGGCCTTCGTCAGTTCGTTGATGTAGTCGATCAATTCATCCTGCAGCGAGGAAATGACGGTCTGAGCGACAATTTCGCCCTCTGCGTTCACGACGCCCAGCTTGGTGCTCTGACCACCGACGTCGATACCGATTACGAGTTCCTTTTCCATGCTATTCGACCGGGATATCCTTGTTCACGTTCTTGGAGCCGGCGACGGCATAGTAAATAAGGTAGGCAAGGCAAAGCACCAGCAGCCAGTAGCTCTGGATGGATCCCACCTTGTCGGCGATGGCGTTCTGGATGAACGGGATGATGCCACCGCCGCAGACCAGCGTCATGAAGATACCGGAAGCGGCCGCCGTATATTTGCCAAGGCCTTCCGCAGAGAGGTTGAAGATGGCACCCCACATGACGGACGTACACAGACCGCAGATGGTCAGGAAGCCCAGGCTCCAGGGAACCGTGTATTTGCCCAGGGTGATGGTGGATCCTTCGGGGATCAGCATGGCCAGCACGATGAAGAGGATCGCGGCCGAAGCCGTGCAGAGCAGCATCTTCTTGCTGGAGACCTTTGCGCCGATGGACGCACCGATGAGACGGCCGATCAGCATGCAGAACCAGTAGGCGCCGATGAAGGTGCCGGCGATAGCCGGACCCACGGTCGGCAGGCTGGAGAAGTGGATGTTGGCCGTATTGGGGATACTGACCTCGATGCCCACATAGAAGAAGATGGCGACAGCACCGAGAACGAAGTGACGGAAGCTCAGCGGGCTGTGCTTATCCTTCTGCGCACCGCCAGCCAGACGGGCGGCTTTCTCTGCGGCCGTTTCCATATGCGGCTCAGGAATCTTGGTGAGCAGGATCACGACGAATGCGATGGCAAAGATCACCATGGCGATCACCATCACCGGTGCAGCCTTGGCAACCGTGGCGTCCTGGATGGAACCACCCACGAGCCAGCCCACGAGGATCGGGGCAAGCGTACCACCGATGGAGTTGCAGGAACCACCCCACTGGATGAGCTGGTTGCCCTTGTTGCCGCCACCGCCGAGCGTATTCAGCATCGGGTTGACGACGATGTTGAGCATACACATCGAGAAGCCGGCCACGAAAGCTCCGAGTACATACACGAAGAAACTCTCTGCATAGCCGGAGAGGAACTGGATGCCGACACCCACCAGGCCGATGATCACGGCGAGCAGCGCGGTGAACTTATAGCCTTTGCGGCGCAGGATGATACCGGCAGGGATACCCATGCAGGCATATGCAATGAAGTTGGCCAGGGTGCCGAGCTGGCTCAAGGCCTTGCTCGCACCGAACTGGTTGGTGACCACCACGCCCATCGAACCGGCGAGGTTCGTGACGAAGGCAATCATGAAGAAAAGGGCGAACATCACGATAATGGGAGCCGTGAAGTTCTGCTGTTTTGCGGTCGTATTTGCCATAATGTGTTAAGTTATTGTCAGTTTGATTAGCGGGAACCGCCCAGGACCTTGCCGAGGATGCCGCCCAGGAGACCACCACCCGTAGCCGTCCTGTTGCCGCCCTTGAGGGCAATAAGTATATCGTTGAAGTCTACGTCGCCGTCGCCGTCCTGGTCTTTCAGGATGCCCGAAAGCTTACCCATGATGGTAGGAATCAAGCCGGAGAGCGCCGCATTGAGCGTGCTGCCCAGGTTGAGGTTTTTCAGGATGTTGGCATTGAAGATATTGCCGGCCAGCGCGGTGATGGGGCTGGATTCCGCTGAGGTCCTACCGGTAAGGAGAGACTTGAGCTGCTCGATGCCGCCGACCTTGGTGGCGGTTTGGGCAAGACTTGAAAAGATGGAGTCGGAGAGACCGTTGAGCACTTTGTCCTTCACATTCGCAGGAATCTGTACGCTGCCCGACTGGGCGGAAACCTGCTGCTGGATAAGGTCTAAAATGGAAGATGCCATAATATTACAGTATTTAGTTTTATAAAATTGCCGAATCAGGCTACTAAGTTAACAAAAAAATATCCAAAAACGGTATCACAGATTCAAATTTGCACTGCTCCCTTAAAATGACTACATTTGCAGGTTACAATCAATATACGCGCGATGGCAACACTCACCGGACATATCTCACAGATTATCGGACCCGTGGTCGACGTCCACTTTTCGATTCCAGAGGACCAGCAGACCCGGCTTCCCTCCATCCATGAAGCCCTGCACGTTACCCGTCCCGACGGGAGCGTCCTCACTATCGAAGTGCAGCAGCACATCGGTGAAGATACGGTCCGGACAGTGGCCATGGACTCCACCGACGGACTGCGCCGCGGCCTGCCGGTGACCTGCACGGAGACCACCATCACGATGCCCGTGGGCAAGCAGATCCGCGGCCGCGTGATGAACGTGGTGGGCAACACCATCGACGGCATGGACGAACTGGACCGCACCGGCTCTCTCCCCATCCATCGCGAACCCCCGAAATTCGAAGACCTGACCACTTCCCAGGAAGTGCTGTTCACCGGCATCAAGGTCATCGACCTGCTGGAGCCCTATCTCAAGGGCGGCAAGATCGGCCTGTTCGGCGGCGCCGGCGTGGGCAAGACGGTGCTCATCAAGGAGCTCATCAACAACATCGCCAAGAAGCACAATGGCTTCAGCGTATTTGCCGGCGTGGGCGAACGTACCCGCGAAGGCAACGACCTGCTGCGCGAGATGATCGAATCGGGCGTCATCCGCTACGGGAAGGAATTTGAAGAAGGCATGGAAAAGGGCCACTGGGACCTTTCGAAAGTCGATACGGAGAAGTTGAAGGAATCGCAGGTAGCCATGGTGTTCGGCCAGATGAACGAACCGCCGGGAGCCCGATCCAGCGTGGCGCTGAGCGGACTGACACTGGCCGAGTCGTTCCGCGACAGCGGCGACCCTTCCGACCCGAAGGACATCTTGCTGTTCATCGACAACATCTTCCGATTCACCCAGGCTGGTTCGGAGGTGTCCGCCCTGCTGGGCCGCATGCCTTCCGCCGTGGGCTACCAGCCTACCCTGGCCACGGAGATGGGCCGGATGCAGGAGCGCATCACCTCGACCAAGAACGGATCCATCACCTCCGTCCAGGCTGTCTACGTGCCGGCCGACGACCTCACGGACCCGGCTCCTGCCACCACCTTCTCGCACCTCGACGCCACCACGGTGCTGAGCCGCAAGATCGCCGAGCTGGGCATCTACCCCGCCGTCGACCCGCTGGACTCCACTTCCCGCATCCTCGACCCGAACATCGTGGGCGAAGCGCACTACCAGACCGCCCAGCGTGTGAAGCAGGTGCTCCAGCGCAACAAGGAACTGCAGGATATCATCAACATCCTGGGCATGGACGAGTTGTCCGACGAAGATAAACTCACCGTCAACCGCGCACGCCGCATCCAGCGCTTCCTCTCACAGCCCTTCCACGTGGCAGAGCAGTTCACGGGCGTACCGGGCGTAATGGTCTCCATCGAAGATACCATCAAGGGCTTCAACATGATCATGGACGGCGAGGTGGACCACCTCCCGGAACAGGCTTTCCTCAACGTGGGCACCATCGAAGAAGCCATAGAAAAAGGCAATAAACTCCTCGCACAAGCCGGTAAATGATGTTGACACTCAAGATCATAACCCCGCAGAAAGAACTGCTCTCCGCCCAGGTGTCGCTCGTCGAACTGCCTGGTGCGCAGGGGCGCTTCGAAGTGCTGCAGGACCACGCGCCACTCATCTCTTCGCTGGATGCAGGCACCATCCGCTACATCCAGGACAACGAAGAACACCGCATCGAGACCCAGCCGGGCTTCGTGGAAGTCCGCGACAACGTTGTGACCGTATGCATCGGATAAAGACGATACTTCTGCTGTTTGCGCTGATGCTCCCTCTCGCTGCGGGAGCTTCGGGGCACGACATGCCGTCGGAACCGGGAGAACTCGACATGAAGAGCTACATCTTCGGCCATATCGGGGATGCATACGACTGGCACATCACGACGGTGAACGGACATCACATCTCCATTCCCCTGCCCTGCATCGTCTTCGACGGCCGAATGCACGTATTCCTCTCCAGCCGGATGGAGGAGAACGGCTATACGCTCAACGAAGACGGCAAGATCGTGAACGCGGCCACGGGCGTCCGTCCCATCGACATATCCATTACGAAAAATGTATGCAGCCTGATCCTGAGCTCCATCCTGCTGGTCGTGCTGATTCTCGGCACGGCACGCTGGTATAAACGGCACGACGTGCTGAAAGAGGCACCGCGGGGATTCACCGGCCTGATGGAGATGCTCATCACCATGGTCACCGACGACATCATCAAGGAAGGCGTCGGCAAGGAGTATGTGAAATATGCTCCCTACCTGCTGACCGCCTTCTTCTTCATCTTCCTGAACAACCTGCTGGGCATCGTGCCTTTCTTCCCGGGCGGGGCAAATCTCACGGGCAACATCGCCGTGACGCTTTTCCTGGCAGTCTGCACGTTCCTGGCGG